>ENA-ORBV01004303-ORBV01004303.1-microbial-mat-metagenome-genome-assembly--contig:-NODE-4303-length-27445-cov-5.054041_pt1 | contig 27445 bp, 16 predicted proteins | sample MGYA00237777_ERZ505514 | MGnify/ENA primary metagenome ERZ505514 (study PRJEB26160, sample SAMN06269048) | microbial mat metagenome | isolation source: Oligotrophic lake microbial mat | place...
GTCAAAACAGAGTGTACGTGCAGTAGAGTTGAAGCACTCTCTAAGACTGTATGCCAGAGTGCTTGAAGACTCCCACGAAAGAATACCTAAGATGGAATCGAACGTGTAGTATTTTGCGCACGGTTTGGCCCGAGCAATAGACAAATCGAGAAGGGTAGTATGGTTAGGCTGTACAGATCGTACGATCAACGGAATGATGAGGGGACCGTTGGACAGAAGCGGTGCGCAAAATGATACTTCCAATGCAAGCGTCCAGCGTGTAAACCGTGGGAAACTTGGGACGGTTGCGCCTGAGAAATAGGTCAAACGAGAAGGGTGGTGCACGTGGGCTAGCACAAACAGTAGTAGCGTGGAGGTACACAAGCTAAGGTTTATATGTTGTTACGATGCAAGTGTAAACATAGATGATGCCATGTAATAAAAGTAAAGGTAGGTAGACAATTGGCCGGGAAAGGTCCAACCAAAACCAAACCCCAACGATCGGGGCTAGCAATCGATCGTAAAATTAGATCGTACAAGATTAGATCTTACTGTAACCGGTACTAATTATTTAAGAATAATTTTAGTGACGTCATAACAGTTCTCATCCGTAAGATTGTTTTTGCGATTGAAGTGACGATCGATGATTTTTGGCTACCCCTATTGTTGGTCAGGCAACAAGAAGATCGTGAAAATCATCATGCGCAGAGATTAACTTTAACCCTAATCTTTGCAACGGTGAAACGGGCAGACGTGATGAGTCAGTGCATGACGACAAAGGCGAAGACATCGATCACATGCAAGCTAAGAAGCAAGAAGATCCAATCAATGGCGACCAAACGAAGTCATTGATCTCTATCTCGATCCTTCCTTCCATTCCTCACAGTGCCTATCTTCTTGCATCAATCCTTGTGCTTTTTACTTTTAGACCATGCCGAAAAGAGCCCTGCCGCTTTCTCTGGCAGCTCTTTTTCTGGTTCTCCTCCTAAATTGCATGACTTTTTCAGCCAAGGCTTTTGCTCTTGGAGGACGGCGCTTTTTTCTACAACCAGGTGCCACACTCAGCGTTCCAAAAGGGCGATCTTTTTTGGCTCCATTAGGATTTCTTGCCCGAGGTGGTGCCACGTCTTTGCCTACTTCAAAAGCATCAACAACTCAACAATACTCGGCTACTACTAGTGATACCAGTACCATGGCAGATAATACTTGCACGGACAATCCACTCTTGCAGAGTTGGGCTTCCCAACCCTTGCGATTGCCTCCCTTTAAGGACATTCAGACCCAGCATTTCAAGCCAGCATTGGAAGAAGGCATGCGACTGGAACTGGAAGACTTGCAAGCCATTGTGGACAATCCCGAGCCTCCAACCTTTGAAAATGTGGTAGCCGCCTATGATCGATCGGGTCACGTCTTGGACAAGGTCCGCAGTGTTTATAGCAATATGTGTTCCTCTTTGAATACGGACGAATTGCAAGCCGTACAAACCGAAATGTCACCCATTTTGTCGCGGCATGCCAGCAAATGTACCACCTTGCCAGGATTGTTTGAAAAAATAAATGCCGTGTACCAAAATCGGAAGAATGCCGACCTGACCAGTGAACAAGTGCGATTGGTGGAACGCATTCACTTGGATTTTACACGAGCAGGTGCAACGCTGAACGAGGATGACAAGAAGGAATTGGCCGATTTAAAGGCGGAACTGGCGTCGTTGACTACAGAATTTCAACAAAACGTCATGAAAGACGAAGAAACCTACGAAATGGTACTCAAAAAGGAAGACATGGAAGGCTGTCCCGATGGTCTCATCCAAGCGGCTCGACAAGCAGCCGTGGAACGCAACAAGGCCGACGATGAATACGTCATTACACTGGGTCGATCTTTGGTAGAACCCTTTTTGACCTCTTCCTCTCGTCGGGATTTGCGCCAAAAAGCCTTTGAGGCGTGGACGCAACGGGGAGAAATGCATCCCGACCGAGACAATCTCAAAATTGCCACCAAGATATTGCGCTTGCGTAAACGGCTTGCCAATCTATTGGGATACCAATCCTTTGCTCAGTACCAATGCGTCGATCGGATGGCCAAAACACCCGAAGCCGTCATGGACTTGTTGACCAATGTTTGGGATTTGGCCAAGGACAGCGCCAAAAAGGAACGAGAAGATTTGGAAGACTTTATCAAGTCCAGCGGCGAAGCCTTGGAAGGTGGCGTCCAGCCCTGGGACTGGAGGTACTATGCAGAGAAAGTCCGAAAAGCCAAATTTGATTTTGACGAATCCTTGTTGAAGCCTTACTTGTCATTGGAAAAGGTCACAGAAGCACTGTTCGCAGTTTCCAACCAATTATTCGGCCTCAAATATATCCCTCGAGATGACGTTGTCCCGTATCATCCTGATGTGAAGGTCTACGAAGTGCGAGAGGAACTGGCAGATGGGACGGATAAGTTAGTGTCGGTATTCATTCACGACAATTTTGCTCGTAAATTCAAGGGTAGTGGAGCTTGGATGAGTGAATATAGAACGCAAACCAAAAACTTGCCTTCTTTCTCAACGGATGACAAGGATGCCTACCTGGAAGGCATTCCCATCATTTCCAACAATAACAATTTCGCAAAGGGCGAAAACACGCTCTTGTCCTATGACGACGCCACCACGTGTTTCCACGAGGCGGGTCACGGGCACCACGGGATGCTTTCTGACGCTACCTTTTCAAGGCTGGCTTCCACAAACGTCCTCTCTGATTTTGTGGAGCTTCCAAGTCAGCTGATGGAAAATTGGTTCGAACACAGGGATGTCCTCCAAAAGTATGCCCGACACTACGAAACAGGAGAGCCTGTGCCGGATGAACTCTTGGACAAATTAATGAACGCCCGCAAATTCAACCAAGGCTTTGGTACTATTGAGTATACGGCCTGTGCCTTGTTGGACATGGCGCTTCATCAATTAGAGGATTACCCTGAGGATTTTGATTTGTCAGCCTTCGAAAAATCCGAACTTGACAAGCTTGGTATGCCCCAAGGTATTGTGATGCGACACCGACCAGCCCATTTCCAACACTTATTTAGTACAAATATGTACGCTGCAGGCTACTATGTCTATTTGTGGGCCGAAGTGTTGGACGCCGATGTCTTTGCAGCATTTGAAGAAACTGGAAACATTTTCGACAAGGAGAAAGCAAAGCTTGCCCGGCAACACATTTACTCGGCGGGCAACACTGTCGCACCGGATGAGCTCTTTCGTCTCTTTCGCGGACGCGATCCCGATATCAAGTACATGCTTGCCCGCAAAGGCTTGGTTTCAAAGTAAATGGACCTGTTCCGTAATGAAATGATTTAACACTGCTTTATCCTTCTAGCTAGCTACGTCTGTTAATACATTATGTTTGTGCCCGTGAGCGGCCTTTCGTAGTCAGCTCTTGGAGTAGCATTTCCCATCTAGCTAGGGGGCAGATGACATTAAGACATAGAAGGTCCCGTCGGCAATGACTTTGTGTTGATTGAGCAAGCATGCTGGCAGTCACAGTCCGACAGGCCAGGTAATAATACTTCTTCATTCCTTGTCGAAAGCGTCTCTTGAGTTTAGGCTGAAGCCTGCAACTAAAAGTTTGAAGAAGAAGAGTCAAGCTAAGCTTTGGTCATGCGTCACTTTGGCCATGCGTCAATATCCGCCCAACTTTAATGAAACGAGTCATCGACCTGTTGATGAATGGCGATAACAGAGGTACTTTATCTCCTAGCGGCCACCATCAAGATGACCATGTTTCATATGTAGCGTTGCTTGTCCCAGCTGCTACCATTAAGATGGCCACGTTTCGTATGTCTCTTTGCTCGTCAACTGGTTTCTCCTGCTTTGCAATTCTTCTTGTGACTACAGTAGTTGGTTGTCGTGATGCACTTTGCCTTGGTATCGTCTTGTTAGATGAACTTTTTTCTCCACGAGTGATAAAATTCGGTTTCCGTCAGCTTGTGACATACCCAGTCCAACCAAAGCGGCTGTGGCGGCTTCGGCTGTGCACAAGTTATCCTCGCTTCCACCCTCTTGTCGACGGAGTGGCGATAAAATTGATTTCCTACTTTTCGCACTGGTTGGTGTTTTGCATTGCAGTAGGTTGTCAGCATCTTCATCATCATGGTTGTGGCGCCAAAAGACCGCATCGGCTGGTAGAGCCACTCGTCGGACACTAGGTGGTAATTTGGATGCCATTCGTCTTGCGGTTCGCCAAGTTCCTTCCAACGCAAGAAGCGTCACTGCTTCTTCCCCATTTTCCATCAGGGCTTGAATTTGTTGCCAGCTTGTTCGAGAATCATCGTCCAAAGGCGAATCTGTATGGATGCTTGTCGTAGTAGCAAGTTGAGGATTGTGACGGTTATTGTCTGGCCACAATACAATCACATTCTTCTCTGAGGAAAGCATGCGCTGAAATTCGTCGTCGTGCTCTGGCAAGCCCTTCATCAAAAGTTTGGTCTTGTCCAGAAGCATCGGCAAGAGTGACCCCGAGTTTGACACGGATGTCCATTCTTGATGATGCGTCCACAAAATGACTTTGCTGATCCTGGCTGGAAGATGCATTTTTGGCAATTTCAAAACAAGTTCGTCCCGACAGAGACAAATGGGTTTATAGCACCAGCAGTGTTGGCAGACAAAGGGACTTTTACCGTATTGGAAGCGATGAAGACATTTCAATCGGTGCTTTTCTTGGCCCTCCTTCTTGTCCATGCACGCAAGTTTTTGGTGCAAAGCCAACGAAGCGGCTTGGTATTTTTCCTTTTGAGATTGTACTTCTGCGGCTGTCATGTTCAGGCACCCAGCAAAAAGATCCGGAGACGACAGCCAGTGGGACAACGAATCCTGCACGTCTTCGTCATCGTCATTAGAGTTGCTTGTTGTTGCGACATCCTCTCGTAGGCTCTGGAGGCGAATATCCAGGAGTCGTCGTTTGCCATTGGATCTTCTCCCTCGCGGCAGGAAAGGGGAACCAATGCTGCTCCTGCTGCTGATGCTACTACTTGATTCAGGGACAAAAGCTACAACCACAGCGAGGAAAGTTACAGCATAAACCGATGCAGCCAGAGCAACAACAACAACAATTTTCATAGTGGGTTATTCTGTCCTGTGCTGTGTGCATTGCTGTCCAACGCATACAATGCCATGGTCCCTCCTCAGGCTGAGCAATCAAAACATTAATGAATCAATCAATCAAATGAATGCGAAAATTAATAATTAAAAATAAGATGGATGGTGTTGAACGATTGGAGGACGCACAGTTTGCCAAACATTGTTGTTGGAAACATGAATTCAGTGACAAACATCTTTTCACTTGATCAGAGCACAAGTCTGCCACTGGACGTCAAAAAGAGGCTCCCCAAACTCCATTTTGTGTTGACACAAAACGGCCACAGCCTCAAAACAGTTTTGCAACCTTGCTTTTGAGCTGTGAAACTGCTCTTTCAGACATTTGAAACTCTTCGACGTTGCGCTGAGTCGATCGCGCCTCATTCGGACTCTTGTCCTGAACTTTCTCACCTCCGGCTCATCATGCCCAATGTTCGGAGTGGACATGCAATCGGCACAGCCACTTCACCCACCATCGCCAATTGCTTTTTTGCAGATTGACTGAAGCTTGGCCCACAACCCCATTTCATCAAAAACATTTTTTTGCATCGTTGTGGGCGTCTGCTTCTAAGGGCCCATCAAACCGCACTGCATTGACTTGCTTTCGTTGACAGCAAGACCAACCGCGCAGTTGAAGCTCGTGCACTTGTGTTTGCAGGAGAATGTTTTGGGATCATGATTCACCTTCGATGTCCTTTTCTCTTGGGTTCGAAAACGTGTTCCATCAACCGAGTGAGGCGACCCAGATGTCGTTTCCAAAGTTGTCAGAGGACCAGACAACCTTCATCTTTTTTGATCCTTCGATCTTTTCCGCAAAGATCCACCCAACATCTTGGCTTTTGCAATTGCTGTGCCAATCGCCCTCTCTGTCTTTTTCCACTGGGCAACGCTGCAAGAAATGCAGAGCGCAAAAAACGTTTTGAGGTCTCTGATCCTGCCATCAATCCGACTGCTTGGGATGGCGTTTGTCTGCAAATCCTCCCGCAGTTGTGCTGACACACTTGAACTGAGACCGCGCACAGCAACCAACCTTGTCTGATTGGTCTTTTCAATGACCAGATTGACATCCTCTAGGGTGAAACCTTGGTGCTTTGAGCCTCCCACCAGCAGCTTGCGGCGCGCAAACAAGGACGCTGCGTCGTCATCGTCATGGTCATCGTCAAAGCTGCTGCTCATTGTGAGGACCCACAGCTGACAGACTGCGCAGTTCAGTTTGCCTTGCGTTGAGTCAACGCGCTCGCCTTGCGTTGTGCCAACATGAAAAAGCAAATGACATTGCCCCCTTTTGAAAATGCTTGAAGGGGTGACCCCAAAAATCGTCGCCTGTTTGGCCATCTCCCAAATTGTCTCCTGCAACCGTCTCCCAAACTTGGGGGTCCTCTCCCATTTCGTCTCCCATTTTTGAGATGGGGCAACTGATCGCCTCCCAATTCAAACATCTCCAAAGTCATTTCTCAAAATGGGAGACGAGGCGCTTCTCCGTCTCAGTCGCGTGCACCTTGGTTGCATTTTCCTTCAAGGAATTCCTCTTTTCCTCGTTTTTCCTTCCTTTTGGACCCTGTTGCCCACATTCCTTTTCCTGCAGGAAAATGAGGAAGCATGATTCAGAGCATGTTCCTCCAATTCCTGCTCCTGTGGAAGCATGGATGAGATCGGGCACACACGTTGGAAGCCAGCTGAACACCAGTTAAAAATTCGCACATGCGCCCGACGCGGGCACACATGTTCGAAGCCGGTGAAACGCCAGTTGAAAATTCGTGCATGCCCCCGGCCGGGCGCATGTGTTCAAAGCTGGCAAAAGACTCGTGGCAAAACGTCACATGCCCCCGGCACTGGTGCCACAGCGCAACGCTGCAGCTTTGCAAGGAACTTCCTTCGACAGCGCCGGAGCCACAGCAATTGCAGCAGAGCCAGTTTGCGGGGGCATGTGCCAACTTTGCGACTGGCGCTTTGCCAGCTTCGAACACATGCGCCCGGAAGCCATGCTGCAGCGCCAGCGCCAGCGCTAGCCAGAGCAGCTAGCTGACCAACTGGCTAGCTGCTAGCATGAAAAAGCAAAAGTTCAGCTAGCTTTTCCTTTTCCTTCGACTTTCATCAAATTCAGCGTTCCTTTTGGCACACCCAAAAGGAACGCAAAAAAAAAGAAAAGGAAAAGGAAAAGAGGAATTCCCAGAACACTGGATTTTCCCTCTCCTTTTGGCACCCCCCCGCGAAGGAACGTGAAAAAGGAAAATGCAACCAAGGCGTGCACCGTGACTGCCGCGCGCACCGCTTTTCTGCGTCGTCCGCGCTGCGTCGTCCGCGAGGGCAACCGCTGGTGCGCTGCACAGCGCCTCGCGGCAAAAATGGATTTTGCTCTGTGAAATTGAAAATGGATTTTGCTCTGCCAAATTGAAAATGGATTTTGCTCTGCCAAATTGGAAAGCCAAATTTTTGTCTGCCGCAAGGTGCTGCTGCAGCAGTTGCATTGATTTTTGCGCCACAACTGTTTGACTCCCAAGCACGACTCACCCCAGCCGTCCGCCCCTGGACCGGAGCGGCCGAACATTCCGCCCCTGCACCAGTCGAACATAACGCTCTTACCGTGGAAAAACACCAGGCAAACCCGGCCACCGTTAAAATCACCTAGGCAAACCCGGCCACCGTCTGGGCGAACCCGAACAATCCTCTTGGCACTTTAAACAATGAAAAAAGAGAGGGGCGCCAACGCTCAAAACGCTCAAATAAAGGATCAACACAGCAGCAACATGGCGCACACGAGAAGACCATGCCGTAAAATTACTGGTCGGTGCTTTTCTAATCGCCAATTCATTAAGAATAATCCGTTGCTTTCAGAGTGGCCTTGATCTCAAATGAATCGAATCAACACCACAACTGATGATTTCACAATTTGTTGGGTCAGAGGAAGAAAAGAAAAGAGTCACTTACAAGATGAAAACCCGTGCAGGAGTTGGATTTTTTACTGTCGCCGCCGCCTTCCTTAGTGCCGGCGCAAGAAATAGCATTGGCATGGTTGCTGCGGGGCACCAGGCCAATACCGATGGTTTGGGACCTCAGCTCCGCCGCCACAGCCACGGCCTAGTAGATGGTAGCCGCCGATTGCAATCCGGCCCATCTCTCGTGTTTCAGATTAATCCTTCTGGCAGTTCAAACGTGCGTGAACTCATAGTTTTCAACGACAAACTATATTTTTCAGCTACTGATGGAAGCAGCAATGAGAAGTTGTGGCAGTACGATGGCGCGGGTAACCCCAGCCCAGTGGCGGGAAGCATTGCTGCTGGCCCTGTTGACTTGGTTGTCTTCCAAAACAAGCTCCATTTTTTTGCTAATGATGCCGTTGGGATTCGCTTCTGGAAATATGACGGTACCAACGCGCCCAACATTGTTGCCACCCCGTCTTCTTTTGTGGGTGAACAAAAATATCCTGTTTACAACAATAATCTTATCTTGGCCATAGGTAATGCTTTGTGGCAATACGATGGAACAAATGCCCCCACCGAAATTGCCGGAAGTAGTGCCGGCAATCATATTGCGGTGTTCAATAATAAGCTATATTTCCCAAGATACGATGGGACGCTTCGCAGGGAATTACATATGTATGATGGCTCCAGTGTGTCGGTGGCATTTGACATCAATCTTAATGGAGACGCAGGACCGGTTAACTTGATTGTGTTCAATGGCAAGCTATTCTTTGAAGCAAACGATGGCACCGGAATAGCACTCTGGGAATATAATGGAATCAATCCGCCTTCGAAAGTGGCTGGTTTTCCTTCATCTGGAGTTACGAATTTCTATGGCGGAGGGTGGATCGTTTTCAAAAACAAGCTTACTATGTGGGGAGGAACCTCCAACTCTCAGTTATGGCAGTATAATGACTTGTCTCCACCATCGCAAGTGTCCTTTGCTGGGTCCTATCCCCAATACTTTACAGTGTATAATGACAAGTTGTACTTCCAAGCAAGGGATGCAACGGGTGATTATGAGTTATGGGTGTATGACGGAGTCAACACACCTACTATAGTGGCAGATATCAATACAAGCGGTTCTTCTTTTCCCGGCTGGACGGCCGTGTTCAATAGCAAGCTCTATTTTGCAGCAAATATTGGGAGTCCCACCACTAGCTTACCGGAGCTGATGGTTTACTCCACCACAACACCTGCCCCAACTCCTGCACCTACCCCCGCCCCAGCTCCAGCTCCCGTGCCTGCCCCAACTCCTGGATCTACCCCCAACCCAGCTCCAACTCCCGTGCCTACCACAACTCCTACAGGCTGCAGCTACACGGATGTTGTTCGGGGTTGGGCCAGTGACATCGCCTTTTCTGTCCGTCATTTGATTTTCGGTTAGCCCAAATTATTAGCTTCCTGGGTCGAGGCGCATGCCACTTGCATGCCTGTGCAGGCTTCTATGCAGGGAAAAGAAAAACGGTCAATACCAGTAAAGAAGTGAATGTGTCTCTCTAGAGTAGAGTAGCTAGCTAGTTAGTAGCTAGCTAGCTAGCTAGTGCAGTGCAGTGCAATTAATAAAATAAAAGTGTCATTTGTATCTCTCTCACAATTTACGACTGCAGTTAAGCACGACTGATGACTGATTAATAATTATTGATGCTGAGCGGACACGGGACTTCATTCGAATCCACGACTGTTGCGAATCCCTTAAAAAATCCTTTCCTCCATCCTTCTATCTCGCGTCAAACAAGCGAACCTTGCATGCTGGCAACCATGTCACCGTGCAGACGACAATGAATGAAAAAACTGTGATCTCGTACAACCATGCAATCAAGCAACCACACAAAAAAATTAATGAAGTATCTGATAGGTAACAAGATGGTATATATAGGCGCATTCCTTCTTCTCTTCTCAGCTATCCCCACGACAGGAGATTCCGCAAAGAATAATGTAATAAGACCAATAGATCGCCACTTGCAAATAGGAATTGGACCAGCACCAGAAGATTCCAATACTGCAGCCACACCAACCATCAATTTTCGTGCCACTTACAAAGCACGCTTCCAGCATCTCGCCGATGCCCACTGTCAAGGACCAGCACCCATCGTCCAGGTCTTTTGCCTTGGAGACATTGCACCCGTATCGATCTCGGATGCCTCGATTCAATGTTCCGCCGTGGCGAGAGATGAATGGTCGGGCATCCAGTGCGCTGCCACTGCATCGGCGGGTGATGCGGAAGCTGCCGTGTATCTGGAACGAACCACACTGGGGGGTGCCAATTTTGGAGAAATTGTCTTTTATTGCCAAGGACCAGCCATTGCCGATGTGGGTGCGTACATGAACTATTTAGGTGGAGAAGATGGATCCTGTCAAGCAACAACCGAGGAACCCAAACGAAGCAATAATTTTCATGTGGGACAATTAGGCGTATTTTGTGCAAAGCTCGGAGGAGAAAATGGCGGCGAGAGTGGTGATTATTGGTTTGACCACAGTGGTTTTGAATGTGGTTTTGGTAGCAACGTTCTGAGGGTGGAAGACAGTTATACTTGCACGGCAGGAGAAAACTGCGCCGGCGAGGCCTGTGTTGTGGACTATGGTGATTTGATTATTGAGGCAGATCGTCAAAATTTTCATGACTGCGTCGAAAAAGTAGGAATCGAGGAGGTACCCGAAGCACCAGCGAGGGAAGATTTGATCACACCAGCAGCTGCAGGCCAGTATTCGGCTACCTTCCAAGCAAATTGGCAACTCTCGTTGGACACAACAATATGTGGTGGGGATTTCTCTACCAAGGTAAGTAGTGACTTAAACTTTTCGAAGTCCAAGATTATGTGTACATTTTGTGCTCACCGCCATTGATTCATCACTTATATTTACGGATACTAGAGAATAAATTGTATGAATGGTCAAATCGCGTTGGTGGAGAGTCTAGCAAGCAACGTAAACTGCACAACGATAAGTGAGAGTGTCATGGAGTGCAATGACAACAACATAGCCGAGAATTTTGTTAATGAGTTCAGCGGGGTGGTATTCGTGAGTTTTTTGCGGCTATTGGCTATTATGAAAATGTAACGCCTTGTCTGCTCGTGTTGTTTAGCCTGAAAGGTTTTGACTAAACCTCCTCTCTTCCGGTTGCAGACTTGCGCATCGACTGACGCCGTTCCAGAGGTACAGGTAGATTTTCTTCCAGCAAATGCAGTGTGCCAGGGAACCGATACAAATTACGTAGTACATTACATCCAACTTGGCGTGAATTGTTTAGAAAACACGGAACAATCAACTTCTTACCAGGATTACTTATTTGAGTGTGGCAAAAACAACACCTACGAGGTTTTGAATGGCCGCTATACATGTGCATCCGCCGAAGTATTCGAACCATCAGACCAAGCCGCGAGGCCTATGGGCACCGCTTCTGTATACACTGACTTTCGTTGGAGCCAGGCCGGCTTTGACTTATGCTATGAATACACGCCATCAACATCGGGTGGCTCAGGGACCGAGCCACCGTGTGAAAATGGCAACAGCCTTGGACTGGGTATTGGAATCGGATCAGCACCTTCTAATTGCACAGACACAACTGAAAGCGAAGTAGTTGGTGCTGACCAAGGAAATACTACAACCCCCGGTCCAACCCTCGCTCTTGTGACAGCTGCTCCAGAGACAACTTCCGCCTCAACGGTCCCGGCAACAACCGCCGCCCCGACAGTCCCGGCAACAACCGCAGCTTCGGCAATCAAACCTGTGGTCCCTGGTACCACCTATTATGTTGATTACAAGGCACGATTCAAGCGTGTCATTGATGATGGATGTGAAGGACCATCCACCGATTCTATACTAATTACATGCGAAAAAGGATCTCTCGAAGTGTTGGGCACCTCGGATCCATTGATTGTTTGTACCGAGCCACAAGACTTTGATGGTCAAGGGGAAGTAGTTACTTGCATGTCACGATGCCAAGGAGCAGCATGCGATTCGGTTTACATTGATAGGGAGTCTCTCTTTGTACGTGATGTTTGGATTCTGGATGAGAATCTCTACGCAGAAATCGAGTTCCGCTGTTCTCAAGTGGATGATGTCAATGGCGTAGATGCGCTTTACTGGATCCCTGGCAGCGAAACTACCGGGGAGAGCGGAAGCTGCTCTGGCGAAGGAAGCGGCAGTGGGCAGAACTTTCTGATCGCCGAACTCAATGTTAAGTGTGATGATGGCGCCGGCGAAAGTGTCTATGTAAACGATGACGCCTACTACGAATGTGCTTCTGATAATGTTCCCTTGAACGTAAACGGAGCCTACAGCTGTCTGGCAGGTGATTTTTGCCAAACGTCTTCCTGCCTGGTCGCATACAAGGAGCTATTCGTGAGCGCTGATCACCACCTTTTTAGTCAGTGCATCCAGACGGACAATGATTCCGGGATTCCAGAGCCAGAGACGCCAAGTGGTGAAGCACCAGCTGCTGGTCTCTACACTGCAGTCTTTCAAGTAGGAAAAGGCAATTGGTATGATACGGACTCATGCACAGGCACAAACCCCGGGCTTAAGATTGAATGTGTAGATGGCACCATCGAATTAATGGAAGGTGGTGTAGACACATCCTGCAACGTCACCAGTGAGAACGAAATAGTGTGCACTGAAGATGAGAATAGCTTGATAAACGAAAACGTGGACGTTGCAGTTTATGTAAGTGTTGGAGGAAATATCAGTGGCAGTTTGCGTTGAAGGATGGATACTAACTAAACACGTCGCCTCGTTACTTCCCAAATAACAGAAATGCACGGCCGTCAATCAGGTTCCGATGACACGTGTCGAGTATTATGCAGCGGACTTATCCTGTGACTCTAGCTCCGTGGAACGAGGTAGCCGATGGCTCAATCTCGGAGTACTTTGCGGGGACCCTGGCGATGAATCCTATCAGTCCCTCGACTACTTTTTCGAGTGTGGCGCAGACAACGCTTACGACACCACTACGGATGACGCGAGATTTTCTTGCTCGTCAACGTTGACAGTTCCTGGAAACTCCTTTGGTCAGTCCTTTTCTTTTGCTCCTGTGGAGGTGTACACTGACTTCCGCTGGGCTGTCTACTCCAGTGATCGTTGTTACACCGTCAAAGCTGGATCTACAAAAAGCCAATCCATGATTAATGACTTTGACAAAAAGGAATTGCCAAGCAGCCGTGGGACTTTGTCATCATCCTCCGTTTCTTCATCCACAACATCTAACGCTGAGACATCATCTTCCGGCATTACTGGCACAAGTTCTAACAACAACGGGCTGCATACCAATAACGCTCAATCTGCTGCCGCTCCCTCTGCTTTCGGGCGGCTCTCATTCGCTCACTCCATGTCTTTGGTAGCCATCATCCTTGCCGCCGCCATCTTGGCTTAAACACTGTGCCAAAGCTCTCGAAGGGTTAAGGTTCCCGCTATACCACAATGTTGATGCTGAACAAAACGATCTCTCATGCCTGTCTTCGTGTAACATTAAAAATGCCAACTGTTGTGTTTTCCCGTGTGGTAAAGAAGAATTGTTCGCACTACTTTTTAGTAGATAGCTAGCCTACAAGCCCATTATTTTCGAATCCCGCCACAGTACTGTACAGTAAGCCAGTTTCCATATTGATTGACTTGTTCTTTCACGCAAAATGCAGTAGTCTAGCTGCAACAGGGATTGCCACTTTCATATTTTCAACATGGTGTTTGAATGCTCTCATGAAAGCAGAACTCTTGGTTGGCTTTGCTTTCTTATGAAGAGGTGAAGCTTGTTGTTCTCTTTTTACATTCCGGTGAGTGCGTTTGCATCACATCGGATCGTGCCAGCTGTTTTCCTCTACAGCACCCTTCGCCAAGCCATGGCTGTCGCTTCATTCATCTTTTTCCTTGTTACCATGTCGAGAATGATAATTGATGATCCTTTAGATGGATTGTTGTCTCTATCACAACGGATCCATATCCTCTAAAATAGCACGCAATCGATCTGCTTCTTGCTGGGCACTTTCTACCTCCTCTTCTTCCTCGCCCTCCATTATTGAATCATCGACGTTTGCTTCTTCTACAAGACTCACCACATCTACTTTGTTTCCTTCATCATCTCGTGGATACGGTGGATTGAGCCAAAAGGACCCGGGCGTGGCAATATCTTGCAAATACAAATTGGCGTAATCGTCCAAAATGGCATCCGACAAACCCTCGTCTTGGTCGTGCAAGCAAAAGACTCGCATTCCGACCGCCCGTGCGGCTTTGACGACGTCCACGTCGTTGCAAAAGACCACGACCCGTGCCGGCAGGGGAGATCGTTCGGGATCGGCGGCTTTGCGACCAAATCCAGAAGACCCTCCAAAGCCTTCGGGTTGAATAATGACGGAATGAATGGCATCCCACAATACTCGAGGAAGTGATGGAGAAGATTCGGAGGGCATTTGGGGACGGCAGATTGTGAAATAATTCAGCAACTTTTTCTCGTACAACGTGGTCACATCTTTATCATTGGCAGCACCAGTAATCAGAAGAGCTGGCGTTTTTTCATCTTGACATTCTTGTAATAAACCGATCAATCCATCTTTGGGTGTTTTCGAGTCACTAGTATCCAGCAAGATGGAATCCGTGGGAAGACTTTCGTAAAAAATGAGCGCTTCAGGATAATCAATGTTGCGAACCATAAACTGCCGCGTTCGTTGTATCGGCCGGTTTGGTGAGGTTGTCCAAAATGCCTCCACAATAAGCAAAGAGGACACCAGCCAAAGAAAGCATAATGAACCGAGGACCATCATTATGGCTGCTTTTAAACTGTGCTTTAGAGGAGTTTCCTACTATTTTGGTGCTGTCTGGCCACGGAAGTAGACGCAGCTTGTCATTCAATCTATCCTCCAATGAATGCGAGCGTATTGAGTGTTTACAGCAGCAACAAAAATCTTGCCGAGAAAGGATACAGTACGTGTGTGGACAGTGTGCATCTTTTGCCATGCTTATTGTTCGTCATGAACATGTTGTGTTCGATGAGAAGGTGTGCGTCAGAGTCTAATCGTGTTTGACTGACTGACTCAGTCATGGGTCACCACGAAAAGGCAGAGCAGCAGTAAATGACAAGCAAAATCAATGAAAATGACAAGCAAACCATCGAAACGAGAGAGGGAGAGAGTCAGTCAATATAATAGTTGACCGACGATACAGGTACACATCGGCCATTGTCTAGAAGTAGAAAGGAAGTCCCCGAAAAGTCTAATTTATTTTCCTCCAATTTGTCGTCTTGAAGAACCGAAAGATGTTGGGCCTCAACGTGATGCTTGCCAAGTTGGTACCGATTCTGTTGGCGTCCTCGTCGCCCATCAGGACTGCTACCACTGTCACAACGACAACCACAACTGCTACTACAATCCCTACTCCAGTCACTACAGCAACGACAATATCCACTCCCAATTCACTCAAAGAAATCCGTCATGGAATGGATCAAATGTATCTCGATCTCGTCGATGATCCTGGCCACATTATCAAGGAGCTCAGTCCGACCTTACGATTTGCTTATGTTTCCCCACCCATCAATGGCACCAGCACTTGGAGAAAGTCTGCGACATTCGTGAACGTGAATGCAACCATCGGCGATGACGACCACCTCCAACGCCACCTTGAATCGCTCCATACCGAAATGGAAATCAACAAGAAAAACAAAAAGCCAATTGCCATTTATTTGCCCGGTTTGGATGGCACAGGAATATCTGCCTTTAATCATCAATTTGATGACTTGGCAACAACTTTTGAGCTGTGGCGTTTGGTCATTGATACCAAAGATCGCTCGGAATTTCATCAAATACTACGCTTGGTGGTGGAATTTATTCAGGATATTGTGAACGACGACAATGACAACAGAGAAATCACTTTGATTGGAGAAAGTTTTGGTGGTGTCTTGGCGTCAGCGACAGCCTTGCAATTGCAAAAACGAGCCCAGTCGAAATCAAAGCAACAACAAGCCGCCAACAAAAGTCCTTTGAGAGGACTGGTCTTGGTCAATCCAGCCACTGCCTTTCATGAAACCAATTGGGATACCATTGTTCCTCTTTTGGCCTCACTGCAATATCTCAGCAACAAGAATGAAACGACAACGGGAAGGAGTACACCCACGCCCTATTCCATGGTGGGCGGTATGGCCTTGTCCTACCTCATGCCAGATGGGAAACAATTTGGACGCATTGTTGAGATTGTCTTGAATGCTGTGGGCATTCCTCCTTCTTCGGAAACCGTCCAAGATATGTATGCCTTGCTCGATATCTTGGAAGAGCGATTGCCGGCCGAGACATTGAAGCATCGTGTCAGTCAGTGGTTGTCGGTCGGAGCACCCCTCGTCAATGAACGACTGAAAGACTTGCAACTACCAACCTTTGTCGTGGCGGGAGATCAAGATCGCATCATGCCATCGGGGACAGAAGTCGATCGCCTGATCAAGGTCATTCCATCCTGTGAAAAATTGGTCGTGCGAGGAAAGGGACACATTGTTTTGGACGAAAATGTCAATCTCACAGAAGCCATTTTGTATTCCGACATTGATCCACTCCAATGGAAACAAGGGAGCAAAAAACCGTATGATCCCATTCTGGATTGGACATTGCCACCACCCGAGCAAGTCAAGCAGATTATTGAATCCCAAGTACAGCCATTACGGAATATTCATTCTCCGGTCTTTTTCAGTACCGACACTCGCTCCAAACGGTGGAGGGGTCTCTCCAAAGTCCCCGTAACGGACAATCCAATTTTGTTTGTGGCCAATCATCAATTGTGTAAGTACCGTATAGTGATCCTGGTGTCTCGTTTATTTGCAATACCCCGCAGTGTCTCACGGCAACCTTTGCACACTTACACATGCCACCGCAGTCGGTCTTGATCTAAACTTGATCATTGCAGAGTTGTTGGAGGAACGAAATCTTGTCTGTCGGGGACTGGCGCATCCTGTTGTGTTTAATCAAACCAACAAGGCACCGGAACTCCGTGGTCGTACTCCCGGTCTCGTGCCTTCGGCTTCCTCCCGACAGGGCGGCGGCGGTGGAGGCGTCAACAGCTTTTCCAATTTTCAAAAATTTGGGGCTGTGGCCGTTACCCCAAAGAATTACTATCGGTTGTTACAGACTGGGCAAAACGCGCTGCTCTTTCCGGGTGGGGTCGGGGATGTCTTCCAAACGGATCCAGGGTACCCTTTATTGTGGCCTGAAAAACCCGATTTTGTTCGCACGGCGGCTAGATTCAATGCCACCATTGTGCCTATTAGTGCGGTTGGCATGTTAGAAAGTGCCAGGATCTTGGTGGAAGCCAAGGACCTCGAGAGAATTCCCTTTCTTGGGAAACGAATCCGAGAGGCGGGCGGCTTTCCAGCCGCACGCTATGACGCAGACGAAGGAGCTCGAGATCCTCTCCCGCCCATACCATTCCCCAATATGCCAAAACGAAATTACTTTGTCTTTGGAAAGCCCTTTTCTACAGAGGCCATCGATCCCAAGAACAAGGAGGCATGCGCCAAGTTGTACAACGATGTCGTTGATGAAACAAGAAGAGGTCTGGATGACATTTTGAGGCTCCAAAAGACGGATCCATTTTATGATACACCCAGGCGTGTGGCTTACGAACAAGTGACGGGAAAGCAAGCTCCTACATTTGGAGTTGAAAAGTTGAATAGACAAATGTAAACATGTACTTTCACTGCTACTGCTAAAAATTGTATAGAGAACAATCTTTCTTAGTTTCTTTCTTTTTCTAAATGTAGGTTTGTTACCATTTCTAAATATGTAAGTTTCTTGTTTTGTCTAAATTCATTTCCATGTCACTGCACGTTGCATCTCTCTGCTAGTAAACTAGCGTCGCTCTGGTGGCTACTTCAAGCAGCCACTTCGTAATTACCAATCTTAGGCGAGGAAGTCCCAATCTTCAGAGACGGCGTCAAAATTAGTAAGAACCGTTTTTGACTTCGCACCAACTTGAATGTTTCTGGTGACGAAAGCAACTGTTGCTTTGGCTGCGTTAGCCGCAGAGGTTGCAGCACCTCGTAGTGTCCTGTTTTTGGCTCCTTGATCCTCCTGCGTGTTGCTAGGCTGAAACTCTTGTACCTTCTCTTCGGGTAGATCTTCCAGCACCTCCAAGTTCTCGTCCTCTTCCTCGCCCTCCTTCCGGGCAATCACCCTAGAAAAATTCCGCTGCAATTGATAACGTTGAAGTGCCGAACCAGTTCGACGATGAGAACAAGTCTGACGGCGACCGCGTCTCATAGGGATTTTGCCACAAGTGGCTGCAGTCTTGATTGTAGTAGGGCTTTCGGTGGTATGCTTGTCCTTGCTGTCAACCAGATGTTCGCTCGAGTCCTTTTCGGCTTCCAGATGTTTGCTTGAGTCGTTTCCAACTTCCAGATGTTCGCTCGAGGGCTTGGTGCTGCTTGCATCCCTCTTGCTAGAAGTTCTAGCAGCAGAACTGGGGCCTTTAGGGGATCTAACATGACTGCGACTGCGGCGGGACCGAGCAGCCACTAGCTTTTCAGGAGACAAGGATCCTCCTGCTCTTCCTTCTTCCACTATGGCTACAGTCTTGTCCATAGCATGATTCCTGGTGGTGTGCGTGCCCTTGCTAGCTCTCGCATGTTCTCTGGAAGGCTTGAGGATGCAGGATCTACCATGACTGCTACTAGAGCGGGACCGAGCAGCCGCGAGCTTCTCAGGAGACAAGGATCTTGCCACTCTTCTTCCTTCCTCTGTGGCTGCAGTCTTGTCCACCGCATGATTTGCGGTCTTGAGTTTGTCCTTGCTAACTCGCGCATTTTCTCTTGAGGGCTTTGAACTGTTTGTATCCCTACTGCTAGACAGTCTAGTAGCGGCACTGGGACCTTTGGGAGATCTACCTTGCCTACGACGGGATCGAGCAGCAACCTTTTCGGGGGACAAAGACCTTGCCACTCTACCTTCTTCCTCTGTGGCTGCAGTTTTGGCGGTGGCATGATTTGTAGTGATGAGTTTGCTCTGACTTATTGGCGCATGTTCGCTTGAGAACTTGATACTGCTCTCACTTCTACCAGCAGAACTAGAACCTTTGGGGAGTCGAGCAGCCGCGAGCTTTTCAGGAGACAAGGACCTTGCAACTCTTACTTTTTCTTCCTTGCTGCGAGTACTGTGAGATCCTGGCGATGGCGATATGCCCGAATGTCTTTCATCTTCCTGGAGACTTTTGGCGCGGTCGGGGAGACGTCCGCGGTCACCGTCACGGCGTCCAGTGCTGGTGAGTCTAGTACCGGTACCTTTAGGTTGGGTACTGTAGCGGCGCAGTCCTTCCGGGTTGCTCTTGCGTTCTGCTTTCGCGTCTTTGCGTACTCCGATCGAGCGCTTATGTGTACTAAGAGTTCCTGTTGATGTCGATTTGCCCAGAGGTCGAGGACTTCCTGTTGATGACGATTTGTGCAGAGTACTAAGATTATCTGCTGATGATGATTTGCTCAAGCTTTTGGCTTTGTCAGGGAGACGTCCGCGGTTTCCGTCGAGACGTACAAGACCCCTAGGGTGGGGTTGGGTACTGTAGCGGCGTGCTCCGATCGAGCCCCCGTGTGTAGAGTTGCTCTTGGGTTCTGCTTCCGTGGCGGGAGGCTGGTCTCTCTTGGTTACTCTTCCATCGCGCGTCGTGGGTGGCGAGTAGGCCCATGATGCGATCCCTTTGTTCAAACGCTGGCTTAAAAACTTTTCGTTGACTGAAGCAGCGGTACCCAATTCTTCGACAGGGTTCAGATACAGGATATCTCGAGGTTTGTCATCGGCACAAAGTTTGTAGCGCCCGTACATGTAATCAATATCATCCACCTTTTCATCCTCAGGTCCCTCATTTTCGTTCTGACTGTCCAGTTGCATCGATCTGTCCAGGAGATCGGTGTACCCGCCCCTGGTAGGAGGAAGAAGGAAGGGCTCCAAATTGATTTTAGTGTTCATGGTTTAGAAATTCAAGTTGATTCAATGGATGGGCAAGAGATATTATGAGACTCTCAATCGTCCTTAATTCGCTGTGACAATGAACCAAACGAGAAAATACGAGACACTCAATCGTCCCAGAATTCGTCGTCTCGGGGAAGGTGCGTTTCCCGGATCGGTTTTTGCCGGTACAAGTCAGCACTTCAAGTAGAAATGAGAAGCAGTGGTGCAGGAGTGCTTTTCTTGAATTGAGTACCATCACTACCATGAATGCATCTCATCATGAAGCTGCATCGGCTCTACGCACCCCGGAATGTTGCGTTTTCCGGATCGTTTTTCCGGTACTGTAGTAACTCTGGTGTCGCAGAACTGAGAAGAACCGTAGAGCAGGTGCATTGTTCAACCTAGTGTACCATGCGACTTATTACGTATCTACGCGCTACCCCGGAACGAAAGTTGCGTTTCCCGGATCAGTTTTTCTAGAACTCTGGTGCCGCAGATTGATTCGGAATTTACAAGTTCAGTAGTTAAGACTTTTTAACTGGCCATCAAATACTAGCTAGCAACTGGTTAGTACTTGTAGATGGCTACCGTAGCAACTCGGATGGGAGTAGAAATGTAGAATGCATTAAGCAGCCTAATAGATAGCTAGAGTACCGGCAGCTAAGAGTACTGTAGTTAAGTAGTCTTGTAGACCCTAGCCACTTACTATAGTCTACTGGTACCGGCACAATGGATGAGTTGCCGGGAGGTTGATGAAGATAGTTTGAAGTACGATTTGAAGTAGTGACGTTAATTAATTGAGCAGAATTCGATTCGAAGAGTGACGTTGTAGAATTGTTCATCATTCCCACTACTAGCTAGCTAGTGCTTCAAGTGCAGTGTTCCCATGAATTCTGTTCCATTAATTGACTGTTTTAGCCTTTTTTGGTTATGGACATAACATTCTGAAATTTCACAAGTGCCTCTTTACTAGCTACCTACTAGCTAGTAGAAGTGCTGGTCGTGGAGACAATAAAAGCCTTCTCCATCATTTCAAAGGCAGTGGCGGTTGCACATTCTGCTGTTCACACTATCGAAATCAAATGCGAGAAGGGCACTTTTGAGAGGTTTCCAGTGATGCATTCACAGATTGAAGATTCGAAAGTGTGACAAGTCTCATGTGCAAGACACTTTTCAGTTGAGTTCATTCCGAAACTTGTTTTCGTGCAACAAAAAGACCTTCTTTCAGATCCACATGAAACAAAAAGACATTGATTCTGATGCTGTCTTTGAAAACTCTGAATGTCGGCATCCGAGCAGTTGCACAATCAATGTCACCACATTCAACCCAGGGGACAGGTTGTGACACACCATGCAATTGAATTGAAGTTGTTTTCTTTTACTAGCAGTGGTGTCTCCAGGTGCAATTGAAATGTTGTCACTGCCCATCCCACTCACATGTGGTGCTGCAGCTAGGCCAGTGCAGCCTAGCCTGCTGCATCCGGTCTGACAGCAGACCGCTAAGACAAGAAAGTTTGAGGGATGAACGTGTTTGGTAAACACTGCAGAATGTTGAGCACAAAAGTGTAACAGGGACATTTTGACACTTATTGTTTTCATTGTGGTTTGTTTCATGAAAATGTTCTGCAGATGCCAATTTGTTTTAATTTTAAGGACGTCTTGCTTTTAATGTGTTTTTGGCCAAATAAAATTTCCCAGCACATTGGCTTGCACAGAGTTCCCGTAGAATTTTGGATTTATTGTTCCGTGTTTGGCTGTTCTGTAGCCTTGGTAATTGAAGGCTACTCAGTTTCACCCTCACCAGTCGTGAAGCATCTGGGTTTGAGCAAGCGCACACAAGCGGGCGATCATGCCGGTTGAGTTGTTCTGTGCAGTGCATTTGATGCTGAAAGCTGCTAGTTTAAGGTGAGTTGTGATCCATTGTTTTTGGACGCCTCATTTTTCTTTAGCAAAACAGCACAACCGTGCATTTTGCCCTTAGTCCAGGAGCTAAATCTTCCTCAAAGCATGTTTTAGCATGGACCACAACCATGATCCTGTTAACTCCCTCAAACATAGATCTTGTTGACTGTCTGTTTAGTTTGGGGGCACAATGTTAATCTGACCTGAAAGCTAACCAAAGATGTTGTTGCCCCTTAATTAAATTGTTTGTCTCAACCCCCTTTCACTGTGGAGCAAACAGTGCAGCACTGATCTCATGAGACATCTAAAATTTCTTAGTTGAGTGGACAACATGCATGGTTCACCGTTGGATTCCTGCACAGGGCCACATGTCCGGACCAAAACTCACCTTAAACTAGCACTGTGCTTTGCCCTCAGCCTCGGAGCCGCTCTGTCACATATGATGTCCGGGTGGAGTGAGACCCCCTAGCTAGGGAACCCCAATTTTTAACTTTCTTTGTTGTTGCCAAACAACACACTGATGCAATCAACTAACCGTGACAAGGGGGGAGCTTAGCGTCTGTCTTCGACCGTCAAATGGTACTGGGAAACACCACCCATCGATCGCAGCATCCTGTTCAGACTAAGATTTGCCACTTACTAGCTAGCTAGCCAGTAGACTACTGTAGTACCAGTACAATTGAATGAATGAATCTATCTGTCTCTCCACTTGATTGACTAGTAGTCTAGCTAGCGAAAGTACTTCAAAATAACACAGTACCAGTAGAGCTATCTTGCAAGGACCGATACAACTATCAACGCCTCGACCTGGGCGTGAAACTACTTTTAGCTACATCATGCCGTTCGAAGAGTCGAATGAATCAGTGGATTCGGAGACCGCGTTTAAATTGAAGAAAAAAGGAATTCCCAAGGAGAAAACTCGACAAAAATGGACGGAAGGGGATTCACCGATCCCTGGGTGCACAAGCTATCATGAAGAACTTCCAAACCAGACGTCAACATCACCCACCCCAGTATTTTCTCCTATGCCAACGCCTGGATTAACACCTGGGCCGACACCCGGTCCATCACCTGGACAACCAAATAGCACCAGCAAAAAGGATATTCATAAGCAACTACAGCGAAGTTACGACGCGGGCAGCCAATCGGAACAAGTGATTCGAGAATGGGTGGACGCCACGCTCCAGACGGCCATGTCTCTGGATCCCAAAAAATATATTCCTGAATTATTTTGGAGTCAGAAAACACGGTCGGATGGAAGAATATTTGGACAAGCGAGACAAACGTCCATCACCCTGGGTGTCATGAAACAAAATGCATTAGGTAGTGCGCTGGTTCAGCTCAAGAATGATACTGCTGGAGACGCAACAACAGCTACAACAAAAGATAAAACCAATGCGCTGGATCCTTCAAACGCCAACGCGACTACAAAGAGCAATTTCACCCAAGTCTTGGCGGGCGTGACGGCGGATATTGGGCAGCCATTGGCGCGTGAGGGAGATTTAAAAGTCACCCTCGTCATCAATAACGGAAATAACAGTGCCAACAATGTACCGCTTGAATCTTGGTTGCAACGTCTCCTATTGCAGATATTGGATCGGGAGCAATTGGGGATTGTCCCGGGTAAAGCAGCTTTTGGTTTGGATGTCACAGTGGTGGCTTTGAACCCGAGTGGTGGAAATATTCGCGATGCATGTTTGCTGGCCGCAATGGCAGCTTTACAAAGCGCGGTGCTACCTTCTATTGTAGTGCAAGATGGAAGAGTGTACATGCTGGAATCAGATGAGATGTTAGAGCAAATTCCCTCGACGTTGGCATCGTTTTCTTCCAGAGCTTTGTCCCTTCCTGTTCTTCCCTTGCCTCTGTCGATGGGAGTTATCACCATGAAAGTACCGAACGAAAGTGACGACGACAATAGCCAACAGCAACAAGAAGAAAAAGAATATTGGCTGGTAGACCCCACACGTGAAGAAGAAATGATTTGTGATGGTATCATCACAGTCGTTGTGGATGGATACAACCCGGAAGATATATTGAACATGGAATATCAGGGAATGATATCCATCACAGTTTCCACATTGGCATTGGCGGCACGGATGGCGCAAGGTCGAGCGGAAGAACTCATGCCGCTCTTTGAGCAAGAATCCCCAAAATTAGAACCATAGCAAGAATCGCTAAGGATTATAGAAATGCTTCGAAATAAGTGCCATATGCATCTGGTGGCACATATTGGTTCCAGTGAGAATCTCTCGGACAGTAGTGCCATAAACTTCACCGATCGGAAGTAAAAAGGTGGGTACAGTACTCCTTTCTCCCAGAAGGTCATATGTAGGCCGGCGACCCACAAAGCCTAGTCTTCTAGGTATTGTCACTAATTTGTTGTCGTTATCTTTACCACTTCAATATCTGCAAAATATGTGCATTAGCTGTAAAGAGTGTTCATGCTTCTTGTTGAGTCTACTGGCTCCTCTGTCCAATGGGTATAAAGAAATAATAGGCTTGTAGCAGCCATTCAAACATTCTGTTGAGAACTGACAGTAGCAATATTCGCCGACCAAGGACAAGTTAAAATAGTAGGTTCCACCTTTGCTGCTTCAAAAGCTTTCTTCTGAATTAGTTTGTCAACCAAATAAGCTGGAGTTCTCGTCTTCGACTGCTTCTAGGGAATCTCTCTTGGTGGATGACTCTCATGTTGCTCTCTTTAGTTGTGGCAATCTCTTCAGTGGGTGACATTTACAAACATCTCTTCTGCCAATGACTCTCCTCATCTGACAGCAAAGCGTTTGTGACAAATGTCTCTTTGGTGTTCCCTTGGACTGAGTGCTGGTTTGTGTGGTTGAGTTGCCATCGAGAACATATCCTTCCATGATTGTTCATTTGATTTGATTGCATTGGTGTCAGCATCAAGTGAGATTTTTTGTGTCTTTTTAAACTTAAATGAAGCTTTTTGTTTGGCTACCAAGAGTTGGTCTGCATTAAACCTCCTTCCCACCAGCACGCAATTTTGCTACCCTTGGCAAAATTCTGCTTTCCACAATCTCATTTGAAATGATTGTTCTGCTTGCAAATTGTCATTTTTTCAATGTCACCAACTTGCTTTGTTTTTGGATTCCGGTCCTCATCACCACATGCTCACTTCATCATGTCCTTTTGCTCTCTCCATTTCTTATGTCATACAGTTCTGTTTGTCATCGTGGATCCTGTGGTCTGCCTCTGCATCCATCGGGGGCGAGTCCAACGTGATGACGTCCGCATCCATTTTTTTCTCCCACTCCTCCGGGAATGAAGTTCATGCCAGTTGCTTCTAGCACTGGTATGATCTCCCTTGGCACTAATCTGTTTGCAGCAACCCAAGTGACCTGAACCGCACCAAGCAAAAATCATCTGGAGCTTCTCTTGGACATCCTCTGCATGCGTCACCATCTGTCACATGGTCCACAACGGATGCCAATTAGATGCAGTCTTGGATAGTGATGATGATGAGTCTGGTGAGGCTGATAGGGATGGTGAAGCAGCTCTTTTGGCACTCATGTGGAACCCTGCTTCTGAGCAACAACAAGCATTTATGGGTCCACAGAGGGGAGATGACATTGTGGACCAGCTTGTTTAACGAAGCGGCGCGCGGGGGGAGTCCGTTCACGACTTTCACTTGGTCATGATGACTGCGTCCAGTCCTGCCAAAGTGTTGCCAAATACTTTTTGCGTGAAGAAAAATTGAGAACGCTCAGCTCCAAGGACATGAAACCATCATATATAGCATGCAACGGAACCCATCGTATCAAGAGAAACTCAGCAGTTAGTTCCAAAAGGTTTGCATAATTGAATAATTTGCAGCAAATAGAAGACATTCCTATAGGAAGATACTGGTGGCAATTGATCTCCTTGTCTATTTTCTGGTACGAACGCGCGAAGAACTGACTGTAATAAACTCAAGCGCTACAAAGCATGCTCTTGGACCCCATGCAGCAGCACTACAGTAGTGACGGCCATGGTGCCCATTTCCCCCAGAATCAGCAGCAGCAACAGCAGCAACAAGTCTACGCCCAGGTTCCTACTGGTGCTTATGCTGGTTTCCCTCCCGTAAATCATGGACAAGTCCAGGGAATGCACGGCATGGCTCCGTCCTATCCTCAGCAGCAGTATCAGCAGCAGCCACAAGACCAGCTGGCCCAAGAATGGGAACAAATTCGTTTGGCTCGTCAAAAATTAGAATTATTACAGGAAAAGCTTCAAATTGACCAAGAATTGCTGCAACAGGAAAAGAAACAGCGGCGACGGGAAAAACAATATGCGACACAAGAGCTGCACGCCGAATGGCAACGAGAAATGAAATTATTGCAATCACGAATGGTACAAGTAGAAGACGATTGCAATGCCAAGCTGGAGCGACAAATCGCCGAACATCATGCCGCCGTGGCCGAGGCAAAGGACGCGGCTAAATTGGAAGCTGCACAGGCGCACGAAACAGCACTGAAAACGTTGCAAGCCCAACACCAACAAATTCTACAAGAGCACCAACAAGCATTGGAGCAAAAACAGACGGCATTGGTGCAGTTGGAACAGCAAATGGCCATGTCAAAACAAGAACTAGATTCTCAGGTGGGGGAACTGCAACAACAATTGGCAGTGACGCAACAAGAACAAATCGCACAGCAACAAGCTCTACAACAACAATGGCTAGACAAATTGCACCAACAAGAACAAAAACAACAAGTTCGATTGGCCGAGCTCAAGCAACACGTACACGCAGCGAGCCAGGAAGAATCCCAGCAAAACATGGTCCAGCAATTGTCCGAACGCCAACAAGAACACGAACAACAACTTTTGAAGCTCAAAAATGAATTGCAAGAACGGGAGGAACAAATTCAAGAATTAGAGCAGGCACAGAAGGAACAAAAATCCAGGGCCTTGAACGATCATGATACTGCACCACAGTTGCAGGAAACGATCCTGAAATTACAGACTCAGTTGGCGGAACGCGACGAAGCAATTCAAATGCTCCAAAAACTGCAGCCAGACGGGAACCAACAGCAAGACACAATTGAGGTACTAAAACGGCAATTGTTTGAAGTACAACAACAGAAGCAAGACAACCCAGGCACTGTCGCAACAGCAGCGTCAACGTCCAGCGTGGATGCATTGCAGCAGGAAATCTATGAAAAGGACGAGATGATCGCCCAGCTACAAGAGCAATTGTTGGCGACGTCGTCCAACAGCGCCAACGCCAGCACAAGCATCGAAGAAGACGAAAAGTTGATGCACTTACAGCTACAATTAGCCGAGTCTAGCGAAACTATTCACCGTCTCCAAGTCGAGCTGGCCGAAGCCAAAAATGAAGATGAAGTCAACGAAGAATTGTCGTCGCTTCAGACTGTTTTGACATTGAAGGACGAAATGATCAAGCACCTCAAGGAAACATTGTCCAAGATTCGAGATGAACAAGAATCAAACCTAAAAGCATTGGCGGAGAAAGACGCAACAATTCAAAACCTTGAAAAGCAATTACAAGAACTAGAATCACAACTGTCTCTTATACACATCTGACGCTGCCGACGAATAGAGAGGTGTAGATCTCGGTGGTCGCCGTATCATTA
>ENA-ORBV01004308-ORBV01004308.1-microbial-mat-metagenome-genome-assembly--contig:-NODE-4308-length-27435-cov-8.710688_pt1 | contig 27435 bp, 18 predicted proteins | sample MGYA00237777_ERZ505514 | MGnify/ENA primary metagenome ERZ505514 (study PRJEB26160, sample SAMN06269048) | microbial mat metagenome | isolation source: Oligotrophic lake microbial mat | place...
TGGTTAGCGGGTTTTCGTGACCAACATCCAATCCGGCGAGCAGCTTCATCAGGGTTTGCGGGGCCACCGGCTTGACCATGTGGTGATCGAACCCGGCGTCGTGGCTCCGCTGGCGGTCGTCGTCCTGCCCCCAGCCGGTGACGGCGATCACGATGACCTTCCGGCCCCACGGCTGCTTTCGGATGAGGCGGCACGCCTCGTACCCGTTGAGCTTGGGCATCCCGATGTCGAACAGCACCACCTCGGGCCGGAACTCTTCGGCCAGTTCGACGCCCTCCTTCCCGTCGTAGGCGGTGCGGGCGTCATTCCCCATCATCTTCAGGACCATCGCCAAGCTGTCGGCCCCGTCCTGATTGTCGTCTACGATCAGAATGCGGAGCGACGACTTCAGGTCCGCTGGCTCCTCCTGCACTTCCGCCGCCTGCGGTCTTGACGCCTCGACATCGACCGGAAGGCGGACGACGAACTCACTGCCCCGGCCCGGCCCGTCGCTCCTGGCCTCGATCCTGCCGCCGTGCATCTCTACCAGCCGCTTCACCAGCGACAGGCCGATCCCCAGCCCGCCCTGCGACTTCTCCAGGCTCCGATCCACCTGACTGAACATGTCAAAGATGCTGGTCAGGTTGTCGGCGGGGATGCCGATACCAGTGTCTCTGACGGATACTACCACATCGCTGCCCTGCCGCTCGACGGCGAGCCAGATGTGGCCTCCACGCTCGCTGTACTTGGCCGAATTGCTGAGCAGGTTCATGAACACCTGTGCCAGCCGAGTCATGTCGGCATCAACGATGAGCGGTTGCTTCGGGAGCGTGACGGTGAGTTCGTGGCCCATCTGCTCGATCAGTGGGCGGGTCGTCTCGACCGCACTGGCGATCACCGCCCCCAGCGGCACATGCTCCTTGAGGAGTTCGAGCTTGCCCTGACTGATGCGGCTGATGTCCATCAGGTCATCGACCAACCGCACCATCTGCTCAATCTGTCGCTCCATCATGGAGCGAGACCGTTCAACGGCTTCGGCGTCGTCCCCGGCCAACTTCATCAAAAGCAACCCGTTGCGGATCGGGGCCAGCGGGTTACGAAGTTCGTGGGCCAACGTCGCCAAGAACTCGTCTTTGCGGCGGTCAATTTCAGATAAGTCGCCGGCGAGTTGCCGCAACTGCTCATCCACGCGTTTGCGCTCGGTGATGTCGATGGCGGTGCTGACGATCAACCGGCGTCCGCTCGGCTCCCGGCCCACAGGTGTTGATGAGAAGTGCCACACCCGCTGCTCGCCCTTCGCGGTCGTCACGGTAAATTCGCCGTTGTCCTGTCGGGTTTCGCCTTCGAACAAGGTGTCGATGTACTTCTTGACCGTGGAATACTGCTGGCCGTAGGCTTTTTGAGTCCAGTCCGCGATGGTCGGGATGTCCTCAATGCCGTAGCCCGTGATGTCGGTCCACACCTGATTGACGAGCAGGATCGTGTCGTCGTCGGCGTGGAGGATGGTCGGAACCGAGACATTCATGAGGGCCTGCCGGAGCCGCTGTTCGGACTCCTGCAACTGCTCCTCGGCGGCGTGCCGCGCCGCGATTTCCAGCGCCGAGGGAATGAGATGCGTGATACGCCCTTCCGTATCGCGCAGCGGCGACACTTGGAAATCGATCCACACCCGCGTGTCGCCCGCCATGCGCACGCGCACGTCGTAGCGGACGACCGCGCCGCCGGCAGCACGCTCGCACGCGTCCCGCAATTGCGCCTGGATCTCGGGGGAATAGCTCCACCAGTAGCAGTCCCAGAACTTTTTCCCGAGCACTTCGCTGGCCGGGATGCGGGCCGCCTCCAGCGATGAGCGATTCGCATCGATTAGGGTTCCGTCCACCGTCATCACGCCGACGAAGGCAAAGACATTATACAGAACACTGCGGGTGAATTGCTGGCTTTCACGCAGCGCCGCCTCCTGCCGATGGCGCTCGGTGATGTCTCGGAACACCAGCACGCACCCGACGATCTCGCCCCCCTTGGTGCGGATGGGGGCGGCACTGTCGTCGATGGGTCGCTCTGTGCCGTCTTTGGCGATGAGGATCGTGTGATTCGCCAGACCGACGATGACGCCTTCCTTCAACGCCCTCGTTGCCGGGTTGTGGACTGGCTGGCGAGTCGTCTCGTTCACGATGCAGAACACGGTATCTAGCGATTCGCCCTGCGCTTGGGCGTTTGTCCACCCGGTCAGCGACTGAGCCACGGCGTTCAGGTTGGTGACGCGGCCCGCCAAGTCGGTCGTGATGACCGCATCCCCTATGCTGGCGAGCGTCGTCCGCAGCCGCTCCGCTTGTTCGGCGATGTGCCGCTCTCCTTTAACGACGGCCAGGCCCACCGCCCAGCTTGTTGCCACGGCGATGACCACACCCACGATCAGCAGGATCAGCACGAAGCTCACGATAGCCCGCAAGTTTTGGAACGTCTCATCCTTGTGAGCGTCGTAGCTCTCGACGGCCTCCGGCTGCATTTCGTCGTCCAAGAACTGCTCCAGCCCGATGCGGAGGTCCGCAAACCGCGTTGAGTCCTCCAGCTTGAGCGGGCGGTCTTTGGAGTCCAGTACGGCTTGGCCCAACCCCTTGAACTCACGCCACAGGCCAGCGAAGCGGGTCGCAAGTTTACGCTGCCGGTCGGTGGTGGCAAGGCGTTCGTACTCGGCCAGTTGGCGTTGGACCTCGGTAGCGTTTTTCGCCGCCTCCTGCCGGAACTTCGGGTCGTCGGTCTGGATATACATCCGCACGGCCAGAGCGTAGCCGACGACGTTGATTTCCATTTCCTTCGCCACCGAAGAACGAGGCCGGGCGACGCTCGACATCTCCTCTACGGCCTCGTCGATGGACCGCAATCGCACAAGAACCGCCACGCAGACGATCACGAGCAAGAGCGTCAGCGTCCCGAATCCCATCCATAACTTTCGCGAAGTCGTCATGGCTTTGAGCGGTATCCGCCTGATTTTTTGTTCACTATAGTTGGTGTCCATGCTTGCATCCTTCACTCGGCTTCAAGCATGACGAGTGCCTGATTGAGCCGCTTGTGATCGAGCCGGGAGAACAGGCGGAAGGCGTCGGGCGGTTTGAAGACGCGTCGGCGGATCGACTCAGGAATTTTCTCGCCCAAGAGCAAGAGTTCTTCCTCGTCGCTGTCGAGGGCGGCAGCGTGACTGCCGATCAGGGCGGCGCTGAAGAAGTTGCCGAAGTCGAACTCGCCGTTCTCGTGTTTGCTGATGTAGGCGCAGGTAGCGCCGACCCACTCGCCCAGTGTCCGTCGGCTCAAGTGCTTGCCCGCGCGCAATTCCCGTATCTTGCCCTCAGCGCATCGCTGGTGCCTACAAAAGTGTGTAGTAGGAGTTGTCATAATGTACAGGGCATGTAAATAAACAACAAGCCAAGGCCGGCCCCTCGAACGACTGCGAGCGGGAGGCCCAGTACCGGCTTGACACGTGGGTCGATGCCAAGGATCCGCCGACGTATTTGATCCACGGTACCAAAGACATTTACGTTCCAAAGGCACAAACCGAGCTCCTGCAGTCCGACTTCTCCCAACCAAGGCCGGTGCCGTAGCCACAGGACATCAACCTGCCTGTGCTCCTGGCCAGCGGCGGATTCAAGCACGGCCAGCATCTGGCATTTGAAACCAAGAACAACTACCCGCTTTGCAAGCTCTATGTCTCCATGCTTCAGCGGCTGGGCATCGAAGCGAGTGAGTTTTCCGCAGGCAAGGGGACCCTCCGCGGACTGGAAATGGCGTCGTGATTTGACGCGGCCCTCGCTATCGGTGCGCCGCGAATCGGCGAAACATGTATCCAGATTGCCCAAACCCACAAACATGGGCGTGAATCAATAAAAAATCTTCAGAAAATGTAAAGAAGCCGTTGCTGCGGAGGGGCGGTGGTAAACTCCTATCGCGTGGCCAGCGGTGTTCGCTGGCCAAAGTTCAACTGGGAAATCCAGGGTAGTCCCATTTTCCCACTCTCCCCGAGAAACCGATGACCCGTTCCCCTCTTGACAGGCGGACCTTTCTCCGTGCCGTGGGTGTGTCGATGGCACTACCGCTGCTCGACGCCATGCAACCGCGAAGCGTCGCCGCCCTGGCCGTCGATGCGATCCCTCGCCGCATGGTCGCCATCGAAACCAATATGGGCATCATGCCTCAGTTCTTTTTCCCCGAGAAAGCCGGACGCGATTACGCTCTGTCCCCCTATTTGCAGCGCCTGGCCGCTCACCGCGCCAACATGACCGTCTTCTCAGGTGTCAGCCTGCCCGGAGTGACCGGGGCGCACGCTGCCGAGAAGTGTTTCCTCACCGGCACGCCGCACCCCGAGCGCGGCGGTTTCCGCAACGGCGTTTCGCTTGACCAACTCGCCGCCGAGCAGATCGGCAACAAGACCCGCTACCCCTCGCTCGTGCTGGCCATGACCAGCGAAGGCGCGACCCTCAGTTACACCCGCAGCGGCGCACCGATCCCCGCCGAACGCAGCCCCAAAAAGGTGTTCCAGACGCTGTTTATTCAGGGCAAAAAGGAAGAGATGGCCGCCAATGTCGAAGCACTCAGGCAAGGGCGCAGTATGCTCGACTTCCTGGGCGACCAGTCCAAGCGGCTCGACCGCAGCCTCTCGCGCGACGACCAGCGGCGAATGGACCAGTACCGGACCTCGGTCCGCGAACTCGAAGCCCGGCTGCACTCCTCCGAAGAATGGGAATACAAGCCCAAGCCGCAGGTGACCGCGAAGGCCCCCGAAGATATCGACGACAACCGTGAGTTCGTCAAAAAAACCAAGCTGATGTTCGATGTCATCAAACTGGCGATCGAGACCGACTCGTCGCGGCTGATCTCGCTGTTCATCGACACCACCGTGATCCACAACATCACCCACCACGGCAACCGCCCCGAAACCATCGCCGAACTACGCGGCAAGGAAGAGGGCCAGTTCGATGTCCTCAACGGATTCCTCAGTTCCCTCGCGCAGACCAAGGAAGAAGGGCAGACGCTACTGGATCGCACGATGGTGCTTTACGGCACACCGATGGGCAGCGCGAACTCGCACTCCAACACCAACCTGCCCGTTTTGCTCGCAGGCGGCGGATTCAAGCACGGTCAGCACCTCGCGTTCGACACGCAAAACAACTACCCGCTGTCGAACCTCTACGTTTCCATGCTCCATCGCCTGGGCATCGAAGCCAAAGAGTTCTCGACCTCGAAGGGCACGATGACCGGACTGGAGCTGTCGTGAACGCCTTTTCCCACTTCCGCATCGCCATCGCAGTCATGCTGGCGATCTGCGGGTCGTCTCAAGGGGCCGATCCGATTCCTCCGGCATTCTTGGAAACGCACTGCGTCGAGTGCCACAATCCGACCCTGAAGAAGGGCGACATCGACCTCGAATCGATGAAGTTCAATCCCGCCGACTCCGAGAACTTCGCGCGATGGGTCAAAGTCCACGACCGCATCCAGTCCGGTGAGATGCCACCCAAAAAGAACAAGCGGCCCGGTGCCGACGACAAGGCCACCGCTCTGAAGACTCTCGCGGATTCCCTGCTCGCTGCCGAGAAGCAGCGGTTTGCAGGCGAAGACCGCACCGGTGTGCGCCGCCTGACACGAGCCGAGTACGAAAACACCATGCGCGACCTGTTCGACATGCCGGGGATCGCTCTGCAGGGCGACCTCCCCGCCGATGGTTCCGCGCACGGGTTCGACAAGAATGACGACGCACTGGACATCTCGCACGTCAACCTCGCCAAATACATCGAAGCCGCCGACCGCGTCCTCGATCTGGCGATCGCCACGAGGCCCGATGCCCCCAAAGTCCAGAAGCGACGCATCTCGCTGGGCAATCGCGGCGGGTTCGTCGCGCACGTCGTCCTCAACGGCGATGGTGTCCTGCTGAAGGATAAAAAGCCCGACCCCGAATTTCCCCCCGCCGGTGAACAGGCGCACCTCGATCAGGGGGCTCACGAGCGTATGAACTCGTTCAAGACCACCAGTGCCGTCGGCTTGTTCCGCCACGAAGACGAATCGCTCAGTCCCTACTTCGCCGAACACGTCACCATCTACCCCGGACTCTACCGCGTGCGGACGTCCCTGTGGAGCTTCCAGTGGGACAAGGGCAAGGTGCTACCCTCACGCGGGGTCGAGGCCGCGCGACTGTCGGTCGTGCAACTCACCGGCGACGGCCGCGGTGGCCAGCACCCGAGTTACGTTCTGGGCTACTACGATGCGCCTTCGATCGACTCGCAAGAACACGAACTCGTCACATGGATGAACGTCAACGAGATCATCGGCTACAACGTCGCGTCTCTGGCCCCCGTGGCCAACTACAGCCGCAAGGGCAGAGCAATGGCGTTTACCGGGCCGGGGATCGCCTGCGACTGGCTCGACATCGAAGGCCCGCTGCACCAGATATGGCCGCCCAAGAGCCACCGCGTGCTCTTTGCCGACATGGTGCCCACCGAATTCAAACACGCCGATCAGGTCGGCATCACGCCCCCCGTTCGCAAACAGGTTCGCCAGATCGGGGCCGGACTCAATCGCCCCGATCCGTCTCCTGGCCTGTTCACGGTCCAGAGTAAAGACCCCCTCGCGGATGCGGAGCGGCTGCTCGCGGGGTTTCTGCCCAAGGCGTTTCGCCGTCGGGTCGAAGTCGAAGTTCGGACGGCGTATGTGGCGAAGGTTCAAGAGCGGTTGAAAGCCGGCGACTGCTTCGAGACCGCGATGCGCTGGGTGTACCGAGCAGCCCTCTGCTCGTCGGACTTCCTCTATCTGGTCGAACCGAACACCAAGCTGGATGACCACGCGCTGGCGTGCCGCCTGTCGTACTTCCTGTGGAACTCCGGGCCTGACGCGGCACTGACAGCACTCGCTGACACCGGCCAACTGCGGACCGAACTGGATGCCCAAATCGAACGGATGCTCGCGGATCCGAAATCGCAGCGGTTCGTCGAGGACTTCGTCGGCCAGTGGCTGAAGCTGCGGGCGATCGCCGTGAACGACCCCGACCGCAAACTCTACCCCGAGTTCAACCCGTATTTGCAGGACTCGATGGTCGCTGAGACCCGGGCGTATTTTCGAGAACTACTCGACAAAAACCTCGATGCTGTCCACCTGGTGAAGTCCGACTTCGTGATGGTCAACGAGAGACTGGCGAAGCATTACGGGATCTCCGGAGTGATCGGGTCGCAGACTCGGCGAGTCGCTCTGCCCAAAGACAGCTTACGGGGCGGACTCCTGACCCAGGCGGCGGTCCTCAAGGTGACTGCGAACGGCACGACGACATCGCCGGTGCCGCGCGGGGCGTTCGTCCTGGAGCGCATCCTGGGCCAGCATCCCGAGCCGCCGCCGCCGAACATCGCCGCCGTCGAACCCGATGTCCGCGGGACGAGCACCATCCGCGAACTGCTCGACAAGCACCGCGATAGCGCGACCTGCGCATCGTGCCACGCTAAAATCGACCCGCCGGGATTCGCCATGGAGTCGTTCGATGTCATCGGCGGTTACCGAACCCGCTACCGTTCTCTGGGTGCGGGCGATCCTGCGCCGCGAGGCGACATTGACCCGGCGATCGGCATCGGTTTCAAACTCGGCCCCCCGGTCGATGCCTCAGGGGTTCTGCCCGACGGTCGAAAGTTCGACGGGATCGCGGGCATGCAGGCAGCACTCGCCGCCGACCCCGATTTGCTTCTGACCAACCTGGCGATGCAGTTCGCGGTGTACGCAACGGGGCGGCCCGTCTCGTTTGGCGACCGCAACGACATTGCTGCCATCGTGGCCTCGACGAAAACCAAGGGCGGCGGCATCCGCACGCTCCTCCACGAACTCGTGCGCAGCAGCCTGTTCCAAACCAAGTGATCGCAACCGGAGGTCGACAGATGAGCATCTGGAAATCGCTTTTGTGCCTGGTCGGTGTGCTGATCGTCGCTCCGTCCGCGCATGCGGAACCGACGTCAACGAATGTGCGGATCGCCGGGTTATTCTCGCCGGATCGGGAAAAGGACCTGCGCGAGTTGTTCGAGCAATGGCCCGAGGTAAAACTCGTCCGCATCGTTTTCGCCCGCTCCGAAGCGGAACTGAGTTTCGACTCGGAAAAGATTTTCCCCAAAGCCAAACCTGCCGATGTGATTGCCCGACTCAACGATCGGGTGCGCAGCCTGTCAAACTCCACCTTTGGGGTGAAGCCTTTAAGTGAGGTTCCGTGGGATAAATTGACGCTGGTCGAGATCCCGATCGCCGGTCTCGATTGCAAAGCCTGTTGTCTGGCGGCGTACGAGATAGTTGCGAAGATCGACGGAGTTGAAGCGGCGACCGCGAGCTTCCGGGAAGGCCGACTGACCGCGACAATCGACCCGACGAAGACGACCAAAGCGAAACTGGAAGCGGTGCTCAAGGAGCGCGGCGTGCTGAAATAGTGACGACCTCACTGGTCTTGTCCTGATCGGGCCAAGGGCTTAGGCTTCTTCATGTGGCCAAGGAGCTATCCCATGCCCATGCAGCTCACCGTGTCACGCAATCGAAAGACTTCGGAGAACTACAATTGACGAGGGGAACCGGAAGGTTGCGTTCAATATTATCTCGAATGAATCGCCGACGATGAACTGGTGGAAATCACGCCGCAGTCCATCCGCATCCGCAAACGCACCTTGGGCGAAAACGACCGCCGGCGCGAGACCCGCCAGAGCGAAGCCAATGCTTGAGCGATCGCTTCACGTCTGGGCCGCTGTTCAGTTGATATTCACCGGCCCCTTGGGGCAACGCCGTGAACCGAGTTGAGATTTTAGCGATCAAAACACAGCGTCCCTGCCGATATTTCTGGTGTCTGGGCGGCGTGGAGCTGGTGCTATTGGCAAGGGGACATGTCCTGATCTCCACCTATCTGAGCCAGAGCAGGTATGGCCGGAATTTCGGTTAGAGTACGGTCGCCTCCAATTCGAAAGGGCTATATGATAACGATTCAGCCACAGTATCTAACACTCGCAAAACTCCTCGATGGGCGGCTATTTCAGATTCCGGAATATCAACGCGCTTATAGTTGGACCTCGCGCCAGCGCGAAGATCTTTTCGAGGACATTGATCAGACATTCACAAAGGGGCCAGAAGAAGGTCACTTCATGGCTGCGCTCGTCTGTCTGCGCCGCAAAAAACAGTCGCTTGGTACAGATGAATATTACATTATGGAGGTCGTGGATGGCCAGCAACGCCTTACGACTCTGATCACACTACTAAATATCATTAAACTGAAGCTCGACAAAAAGCAGCGAGCAGAAGCTAAAATGCGGGAGGAATTAGCAGAGTTATTAGTGAAGGTCGAGGGCGACGAGCTGCTTTTGCTTCAAACCAACCATGATAGCAGTCATCATTTCACCAAGTTTTTAAGAATAGGTATAACGTCGCCTTCTGATTCGGCCACAACGATCGCGGACCGGGAGATTCTCAAAGCAATTGAAGAATGCGGTGAGTTTGTGGACGCCTGGTTAAAGAAAGAGCGAACGCTCGCCGATTTGCTCGGCCTCTTGAAGAACCGTCTCTTCTTCTTGCTTCACGAAATTGATAACGAAAAGGCTGTGTACACCGTTTTTGAAGTTCTTAATAGCCGCGGGCTCGATGTGTCATGGCTGGACCGCCTAAAGAGTATTTTAATGGGAGTGGCGTTTGAGCTTAAGAACACCAACCCGGACGGAACAATCAACGAACTCCACAATATCTGGCGCGATATCTATTCAGTAGTTGGGCTACGTCAGGGACTGAGTACGGAAGCGCTTCGTTTTGCCGCGACTCTGCGTGCGCCTGAAGCACTGAGCCGTCCTCTAGGCGAAGAAGCTTCAGTTGACGTTTTTCGGGCTGGTGCAACGAACTCAAAGAACCTCAAGGATATAGCGGCTTGGTTACTCAGGGTCGCACAGGCGTGTGACAAAGTCATAGCTAATAAGCGAATCAATTCAGTTACACGCATATCGCAAGCTCGATTGTTGGCAACGGCCATTCATCTGCGCGAGGATATCAACGAAATGGAGCGACGGACCTTGCTGTCACGGTGGGAGAAAGTCTCCTTTCGCATTTATGGCATGCTAGCTCATGATGCGCGGACTCGAGTTGGCGACTATGTTCGATTGGCGTGGGAAGTGAGCAACAGACATCTGTCTGTACAACAAATCGACGCCTCGATCAAAGAAATCGGTCGGGAATTCCAGATTAAAGCAGCGAGCGACAACTTGCGCAATAGAGATTGTTACGAAGGGTGGGAATCCGAGCTGCGTTACCTTATGTTCCGATACGAAGAGTACCTTGCAAAGCAGCAAAACCAAAATTTCAGCAATGAGCAGTGGGAAAAAATCTGGATGGTAAGTCCGTCGGAGTCAATCGAACATGTGTGGTCGCAGAGCAAAGCTCCCGACAAGCATCGGCATCGGCTTGGTAACCTTGTTTTGCTTCCCCCAAAGCTGAATTCTAAATTGCAGAATATCAACCCATCAGACAAAGTAGCAGCTTATCGAAAGACTGGGTTGCTCATCGCTGGCGCAGTTGCGGACGCTATCGAAGCAGGTAAGTGGAATGGTGCCGCCGTCGAAGCGCGGGAGAACGAGATCCTCCAATGGGCAGCCCGTGAGTGGGCCGATTGAGGGATTCATCGCGCATGGACTTCCGTACGGGCAAATGTACTCAACCTCAGCTCGAACAACCTTCGGCGCGAGTTCCATCGGATGCTCAAACGAGCGGACATCGAGCCGTGGGAAGACTGCTTTCAGGTGCTTCGGCGGAACTGTGAAACAGACTGGTCGCAGCAGTTCCCGCAGCATGTGGTCAGCACGTGGATCGGCCACAGCATCCTCGTCTCAGCACGACACTACCTTCAGGTTCCCGAGGAGGTGTACGAGCGCGCGAAGACGATGTGATGACGCGACAGTCTGAACGTTCAGAATGTACAAGACCCCCTCGCCATCGAGGGGGTCTTTTTCTTAGCTATTGCATCCACCACGCCAGCCTCGACGCATCATCAGAATTCGCTTTCATTGTGGTATGCGATTGAGCGTGTAGTACGCCGCTGAATGCAGCAGACTGCGACCGTCACTGCTGCGCACACCTTTCGCATCCAGTTCATGCACGAACGTGGCGCGGAGACCGTCTATGATCAGTTGCACCTGCGTCTGGCTGATCACGCGCGCTTCGCAGATGCTCAGCGTTGCTTTTTGAATCTCATCGCCGCCGTAGTTGGAATGATAGGGATAGGTGTAGCTGATCATCGAGTAGGAGTTCGGATTGCTGGCGGTGGCGACGTGCACAGGCGCGGTGAAGGTCAAAAGAAAACCATCCTTCGTGGCGGTCATCGTTTTGATTTCAAAGGGCATCTTGCCGGTCCAGTTGATGCGCTCAAGGCCATAGGATCGCGAGCCAACTGAATTCCAACCGCGATTGGATTCGCCCACGAACATGGCCCCGTCCTTGGCGAAGGTCATGTGAATGACGGCACTGGCGAAGTCTTTGCGAAACGGAAAGCATGCGCCCTGATACTGGCCATCGACTTTTTCGAGAGCGACTCTGCTGATCAGCGCCATGGTGAAGTCGCCGACGAAAAGCTGGTCGGCGAACGGGCCGAACTTACCTTGCGTCGAGTCGCTGAGGATGCCGGTGCTGCCCATGCCCATTTTTCTGTAGGGGAACCAAACAGCGGGCAGCGCGTAGCCTGCGATCTGCTCGCTGGCCTGGCCGACGGTCAAGCCGGTGGGGATTTTGCCGGGATGCTTGAGCGGGCTGCCGGGCTTTTGCGTATCAACCAGCGAATCGACATGACCATGAAACGCACCATCGCGAATGTGATAAAGCGGACAAGTGGGAAACCAGTTGCCCTGATGGTCGGTGCCAAAGAGATCGCCTTCGTGGTTGAGGCCGATGCCGATGGGCGAGCGCATGCCCGCCGAGACCGGCTCAAGCTTTCCTTGCGGCGTAAAACGCAGACTCCAGCCTCGCCATGCCGCATCATTCACCGGGCGAGGGCCCATGGTTGAATTGAGCGTGACATAAAGATTGCCCTTCGCATCGAAGACAGGCCCGTAGGCATATTCGTGATAGTTACCGCTGACGCCCCAGCCTCGCGCAGCTGTGCGATATTCATCGGCCTGATCATCGCCATCGTTATCTATGAGCTGCGTCACCTCGGCGCGCTGCGTGGTGTAGAGCGAACCTTTGTGCAAGGTGAGTCCCAGCGGCTCGTGCAGACCATCAGCAAACTTCGTGTACTTGAGCTGCTCCAGCGCCGGCTTCTCCGCGCCAGCGCCTTCGATGATCCAGACTTCGCCTTTGCGAATCGCCACCGCCAGCCGGCCATCAGGCAGCGTTGCCAGCCCGGTCACTTCCAATGCCAGATCGCTCGGTACGGGAATCGTGGTGACTTTGAAATATTCATTCTCATCTTCTGCCGCCGCAATTGAAACGCTGGAGCACAAGGCGAGTGCGAGCATGAGACATTGCACGCGCGATGTCAGGAAGAAGGAGAACGCAAATGAGCTGAGAGTGCGCATCACCATGAAATCACCTCCTCAATGATCGCTTTGCCATCGCGCGCTTTGACGGGCACGATCTTGCCATCGCTACCGTGGTAGAAAAAATCGGCGGGAGGATTCTCAATTTCCAACCGGCGGGCAAACGATTTTCCATCAGCCTGTGGCATGAGACGATCGCTCACTTTGACACCATGCACCGTGTACAGCATCGTCGGCACACGCGCCTTGTCGAAGCGATAACCTTGAAACTCATAGCCCGCCTCTTTGCCCATCGCTTTGGGCCAGGGATCATTCGCGCTCTTGAGCACCGTCAGCGGCACAAGCACAGGCAGCTTGTGTACATCTTGACTCAGCGGCTTCGTCGGTGGTGAATAGCGATCGATCCATGTCGCCTGCGCATCGATAAATTCACCACGCCACGCGATGGCCCAGCGCACTTGACGAGCATCAAATGCCGCATGAATTTGCTGCGGGTAGCCCACCGCGATCGCCTGCATGCCCGCGCCTTCCATGAAGGTGCGAAACACGATCGGTTTTTCTTTTGGTTTGAGCACGAACGACTCTGCCGCCATGCCGTCAGGCAGCGGCGACTGATCGAGCTCCTTCAGATAAATCCAGATCTGCTCGATCTGTTTGTGCGCATCTTTGTTGGAGAGCATCGCAGTCACCGGGCTTTTTCCATCAGCGAAAAAGGCGGGCATGATGGTGCGACTGCGCATCGCTTGCGGATCGAGCAGCATCATCTTGAACCACTGCGGTTGCAGCCGCTGCGTAGTGAAGGAAAGATCCATCGCGGGTGGGCCTAGTGCTTTCTCGCCTTTGAGGCCGTGACATGTGATGCAGTTGAGGCCCTTGTTGCCCATGAGCGTTTTGCCGATGAAGCCACGTTGATGGAGCAGGCCACCGGTCACATCGATCTTGATCTTCGCATCGGCGGGGTCGGCTGCGGGCAGGTCTGCGATCAGATGTTCCACGTTCGCTTTGCCAAACAGCGGCATGCGCGTCAGCAGATGCGGACGCATTTCGCCGCTGCCTCCTTCACCGGTAAGAATCATGCGCAGCCATTTCTCCGTGAGCTTCGCCCCGATATTCGTCAGCGGCGGCGGCATGCGGCCTTCATCGCCCAAGGCTTCAGTCGTCGATTGAAAGTAGGTCGCACGCGCCGCATCAACGCCGCCTTGGCCGTTACGATCGTGACAGGCAATGCAATTGAAAACATGCAGCGCACGACTGACGCGCTGATCAGCCGTGAGTGGTTTGGCATCCGAGAGCGCTCGCAATGTTTTGCGTATCGCTTGCCGCTGACTGTCGCTGATCGCATAAACGGGCACGTTGTTCTTGACGGGCTTTGCGCTCAAGCAGCCACGCAGTTCATCGGTGCGCAGCGCCTTAAGCTCCGGCAGCGGGTTGACATTCGCCTTGATTTGATCATCGCCTGTCTCGTGACAATTGATGCAGCGGTGCGTGACAAATGCAGCGCGGCCGGCCTCGATAAGCGCTACATCAGGTTTGATCCCCGAAGAGTCTTCGCGCTTCATATCGCGCTGAAGATAGGCCGCAAGATCAACGGCTTCCTGCGCTGTCAGCTTCATCGAAGGCATACGACCCGACGGCCGCACCTTCACAGGATTAAGTAGAAAATTCGCAAGCCCCGCCGGGTCATAGTGCATGGCCAGCGCGATCGGCTGCGAGGAGGAAGTCGCGGCGAGTTCGATGGATTCATCAAGACCAGGCGGGCGGTATCCGGCTTCAGGTGCATGACAGGCGACGCAACCGACTGAGTGATAGAGAAGTCTGCCGCGCTGGATATCGCCCTTCTCGCGCAAGGCGGGATGCTCATCCTGCGGCAGCGAGGCGAGATAGTGAGCGATGGCCAGCGCTGTCTTTCCGTCCTTCGCGTCGCCCAGCACATGAGGCATGCGCGAGGCTGATTTTACTTTGACGGGATCAGCGATGAAGGCGGCAAGCTCTGCGACAGACAATCGATGATTGACGGTGTTTAGCCGTGGTGCGGCGACGGGATCAAGGCGCTCAAGCGTCGCATCATCAGCGCGGTGGCAGGCGGTGCAGTTGAAGCGAGCCAGCAGTTGCTCGCCGATGTCTGTCGCATTTGCACTGGCCGCATCAGCGTGTGCGACGGCTGGCGCGAATGCGAGCAGCAGAAGAATCGCCAGAAGCAGCAGAATCACCAGCCGCTCCCATGGCACACGTAGATGACTTTTTCTTATTCCCCTCCCTCCCAGGGAGGGGTTAGGGGAGGGTCCAGCGCTCGGCAAAATTGCATGAAACGCAGCGATTTTTTTTGTCGAAAATCCAACCCTATCCCAGCCCTTCCCTGGAAAGGAGGGGAGTACGAAACAAATGCGCCGACCGTGAAACCGCTGCATCTTCATACCAACTCCACTTGCGACGAAGCACGCTCTTGACGTGTGGCGTTGCGACTGGCTTCATGGAGCAGTTTCATGAACGCGCCGAAGTAGAAACCGTTGTCGTGATACGTCCGCCCGCTGACGAGATTGCCATCCACCACGCAAGGCTCATCGACAAAGATGCCGCCGCAGATTTCCAGATCGAATCGGCACTTGGGCACCGTCGCCATGCGCCTTCCTTTAAGGCAGCCCGCATAGGCGGGAATCTCCACGCCATGACACACCGAAGCGATGGGTAGATTGTGATCGAAGAAGTAGCGCGTCACGCGCACCAGGTCCTCGTCATAGCGAAGGTATTCCGGCGCTCTGCCGCCACTGAAAAAGATACCGGCATACTTGGCGGGATCGATCTGCGCGAAAGTGACCGATGGCATGATCGTGTAGCCTTCCCATTCCTTGGTGATGGTCCAGCCCGGCCTGACTTCGTGCATCACCATCTGATAGGGCCGCATCTGGGGCGCAGCCACCACCGGCTCGTACCCCCCTTCCTGAAGCCGATAGTAGGGATAGAGCGTATCGACGGTTTCACTGGCGTCGCCGATGATGATCAAGACTTTTTTCATGATGCGAATATCTCGTTGCGCGCTGCGATTGAAAGAAGACACGAGTTCAGACTTTCTTGAGGCACGATTCCAGATACGCCGCGGCACGATTGATTTCAGCAGTCACCATCTCAGCCGTGTCGAGAATCGGCACACCACGCGGCACCGGGTGCATGAAGATTTCCGTAGGGCCGGCGTACTTGATCTTCTTCAGTGCCGCAAGCATCGGCGTGAAATCCAGATCGCCGCGACCGGGCATCTGCTTGAGCTCATCAGCCTTGGGCAGTTTCTTCATCGCACCCATGCCATGCTGCCAGGCATAAAACAAACCGATCTTAGGCCCGATGGCTTCGATCAATTTGCCTAGTGCTTGCGCATCCTGTGGCAGGTGATACGGGGCCAGCGCGATCTTGAGTTGCGGCGATTTCGCTTCATCTGCAAACTGACGAATGGCATCCATATCACTGCCATGATTCTCGATGGCGACGGTGACGCCCATCTCTTGCGCGAGGGCGAGCTGCGGCTTGAGCTTTTCGATGAAGCCCTTCGCATCGCTTTTGGGTACGAAGCCGGTGATGAGCAGATCGCCGCCCATCTTCTTGACAAAGCGCAGCTCATCTTCGAACGGCTTGCCCCAGATCGTCGTGGCCTTGAGCTTGACGCCATGCTTTTTCAAGAGTGCCGCGAACGCATCATCGCCCATCGCTGTCGCCTGTTCGCGCTGGTCGGCGTGCGGCGCTCGCCAGATGTCGAGCGACATTGAACCCGCCTTGGGCGTCTGTGCGATCACATCAGCGAGCGGCAGCTTGCCATACATCGATGAGGCGACAAGATAGTTCAGGCGAAACGGAGTCGGCTCCTCCGCATGCAGCGCGAAAGGTAGCAGTGATGTTGCGGCGAGTGTGCCGCAGAATTGACGACGAGAAATTTGAACGGCTTCGTGTTTTTTCATTTCATAAAAACATTGCAAGAGGAGGTGCGATGTTACGCTCAAACGCACGGATCGAGCATTTCATTTCCACGGGTACCAGGTGTAATAAGGCGTGTCATCAGCCTGTGGGATTTCGTGGTAATCGACGTGATTATCCACGAAGCAGATGTTGGCCATGATGCGTATGGAATCGTGCCAGAACTGTTTGCGGTTGCCGCCGCCCGTGTAGTTGTGGATGGGATGGTCACCGACCATGATGGTGCGTGATGGGCTTCGCACATCGCCGGTGCGCTTGCCTCGGAGTGTCATGGTGTTGGTGGCACTGGCCCAGGCGTTGTAGGCGTAGGACGTGCCCACATCGCGGTAGGTGGTGATAGAGCCGGGGGCCCAGGCCTTGGCACCGGTGTCAGCCGGGCAGAGGAACGGCGGGACGTCGGAGGTGTCGGCGACGTTACGGTCATAACCCAGGTAAGCATTGATCGGGCGATCCTTGGGGCCGTAGCCATCGGCAGCGCGATAGCCCGCATAGTAGCCAGCGCGTCCGCCATAGATCATCGCGCTGGTGGAAGTCGATTTCCAAGGGAAAAAGGCTTTGTTCTCATCGCTGTACATAATGAAGCCCTGGCCGATCTGCGCAAGCTGCGTGCCGCAGGTGACCCGCCTAGCGTAAACGCGGGACTTCCCCAGCGCCGGCAGCATGATGCTGATCAGCAGCGTGATGATGGAGATCACCACCAGTAGCTCGATGAGCGTGAATCCTTTTTGTCGCGTCATGGCTGGAACTCGCAAGTTCTCTCTCTCCAGCCAACGGATCGAACGTCACCACATCACCCGCGCCCGGCTCACACGTGGCGACGACGACGAAACATCATGGGTACGCCAGTCAGGAGCAGCACCATCGTGGCGGGCTCGGGGATCACGAGTATCTGCAGCGCGAGCGTGTCAAGGAGAATGTTGCTGGTCCCGGGCGTGGAACTGAAGTACCCAAAGCCGTTGCCTGTGCCAACCGAGTTGGGCAGAGCGGTGTAGGCGAGCGGGTTTGCCAACAACGCGATGCCATCGAGATAGACCTGCATGAAATAGTCATTACCGATGAGTAGCTTCTCGACGATGAGGTCGTGGAACAGCGTGCCGCCGCGCAGATCGACATTCGCCAGCAGGATGCTGTTGGCGTTGATGCCGGTACCGTTGTCAACGAAGAATAGCTGCGAGTCGAAGAGGCCCAGCAGTGCCGACTTGCCGCCGACCACACCTTCATCGCGGACACCCAGCACCACATAGGCCAGTTGGCCCGACTGTGCCGCCGTATCGATGCGCAGACGCGCTTGATATCGCCAAGCTTGATCGGCCAAGGGCGTATCTGTCAGAACATCATTGATGGCCAGTCGGCCGCCGGTGATGTTGTCATTGAATCGCGCCGAGCCGACAACGGCGTTGGGGGTCAGGTTGGCTGCATTGATGTTGTTGAACACCGTCCAAGTCGTCTGCGTGATCGGCGGCGTCGCGATGTTGGGGGCATAGGTGCCGTTGTAGCTGGCGACAAACTCGGGCAGTTTTCCCGCAGCACCGAAGGCGAGATTGTCCACGAACACGCTCGATGTATTACCCGCTGAAGGACTGTAATAACCAAAGCCGTTGGTCGCGCTGCCATCGTCGGGCAGGGCCGAATAAAGAATGGGTGATCCTTCAACCACGCCATCAATCAACACAGCAACTTTCTGAAGTGAGTCACTGGGATCGATGAATTTAACAACGCGGTAGTCGTGGAATCGACCATCGCGGAAGTCCCCAGCGTTGATGGTCTGCACCAAGCCATTGGTGTTGTTATGGAAAGCGAGCGTGCCTGCGTTGGAGTTGAAGCCGAGCATCGCGGTCTTACCGTTGCCGCCTTCGTCACGCACACCCATGAATATCCCGGACGTACCGACCGGACCGGTGGACGCATTGATCCGATGGCGGGAGGAATACTCCCATTGAAAGTTCCCAGGGTTAGCGATGAACGCTGCATCGCTGTAAAGCTTGAAGATGGAAATTCGGCCGTCATCGGGATCATTGAAGTTAGCCACGCCGGGCGTTGGCGAATTGGGCGTGATCGTGCCCGCCCCACTGGTGAATTGCTGCCATGTCGTTTGCCCTGCCGGGGGCGTTACAGAAGTGGGCACATACGACCCGTCGTAACTGAACGACTCCGTCACCGGCACCGCCATCACCTGTGCGGAAGCCAACGCCATCAGCGCGGCGAGAGTTGCGGGTGCTTTCATCTGCATAGTCAATCCTCCTTCGAGTGTGCCGGAATGGGAACCGGAACGATCACACGTTCCATATACAGACTTTACATCACAGGAAGGATTGATCCAAGCGAATTAACTACAGCTTTTCCGTTTTCGTTTGCAGGTTTTGCGTCATGTCTGTTACACTTCCAAGTGCCGTGGCCACCAGAAAAATGCCGCATGTCGCCTTGCTCATTGAGACCAGCCGGTCTTACACCCGCGATCTGCTGCGCGGCATCCGTCGCTATATGGCGGCCCACGGCCCGTGGTCCATCTTCCTCGAACAGCGAGCACTCGAATCGCGCGTGCCCCCCTGGCTGACGCACTGGCGCGGCGACGGCATCCTCACCCGCACCGGCACACAGGCCATGGCCAACGCCATCGCCCGCACCGATGTACCAGCCATCGAACTCCGCGCCACCAAGCTGCGGCATCGACTGCCTTTCGTCGGCGTTGACAATCACGCCGTCGGGGCCACCGTGGCCTCGCATCTGATCGAGCGCGGCTTCGAGCACTTTGGCCTCTTCGCGCTCGACACCGAACTCTTCTTCGAAGAGCGATGCGACAATTTCATTCGCGCCCTGCAGCTGCGCGGTCTCAAGTGTGCCATCTTCAAAGCGGAGGGTGCCCGCGAAAAGCCGTTGCAGTGGGAGCAGCAGCAGTCGAAGCTGGCGAAGTGGATTCGCGGTCTGCCTAAGCCGGTGGGTCTGATGGCGTGTACGGATCAGCTTGGCTTCTGGCTGCTTGATGCCTGCAAGCGCGCCGATGTCGCGGTGCCTGAGCAGGCTGCCGTGGTAGGTGTTGAGAACGATGAATCGCTGTGTGAAATGTCCACGCCGCCGTTGTCATCGGTGCGCTTCGATGCCGAGAAGACGGGATTCGCCGCCGCTGCTCTACTCGATCAAATGATGGCCGGCCAAGAGATCCCTCCGTCGCAAACCCTCATCGAACCCATCGGCATCATCACCCGGCAATCGTCCGATGTCATCGCCATGGCTGATCCGCTGGTCGCCGATGCCGTCCGCCTGATCCGCGAAAACGCCTGCGACAATCTCAACGTCGAGGGCGTGCTCGATTCACTTCTGGTCTCGCGCAGCACACTCGAACGACGCCTGATCGCCGCCCTGGGCCACACGCCCAAGGAGGAAATTCTGCGTGTGCGCATGAGGCGTGTGCGCGAGATGCTCACCGAAACGACACTGCCTCTGAAGATCATCGCCGTGCGCACCGGCTTCCGCCACGCGCAGTACCTGGGCGAAGTCTTCCGCAAACAAACCGGCATGACCCCCGGCCAGTTTCGCACAAAGCATCAGCGCTGAATTTCACTCAAACGAGTAGCAGGGTTTGCGCAATGAATATGGATGATGATTTTAGTCTTCGCTGCAAACTTACCGGTCAACGCTATGTAGCCCGGCAAAATATATACGCGCGAAGACGATGTCATGACGCGACGCTCTGAACGTTCAGAATTGACAAGACCCCTCGATGGCGAGGGGTCTTTTTCTTAGCTATTGAACTTGGGCAAAAAACCAACTGGCACAAAGTGGCACAAAACTGGCACAAAATCGCGCAAGGCCGTTAGGTCCTTCTCGTAAGTCCTTTATTGACAAGTGGGCCGGGAGGGATTCGAACCCTCGACCAACGGCTTAAAAGGCCCATTAAGGTGTTTCGTAAAATACTGTCAATAATGGCTTTACACGCTGAATCGAAAAGGGTTATGAACTGGTTTCGGACTGAGTTGGAACTGGCTTCTGGACTGTTTCTGAACTGGAATTGACACAAAATGACCCAAATCGGTCGCGTGGTCCTGTTCAATCGGTGACGCAAGCATCAGCTTTTTGTTCATTAATACGAAGAGAACTCGCAGCAGGCCAAGGACAACCTGCCGCTGACGGGAGACTGGTCGGCACCGCCGGACGAAGGAGCGATCCAGTGCCGGATGCGGCTGGGTGGTCTGCTCAAGCATTACTACCGGCAGGCGGCGTGAGGTTGGAGCGTCTCGGTACATGACATATCGTGTCGTTGCTCGGCGCGGTCGGTGTGCGCTGGTGAAGAATCATCTTGGAACTGTAACGTCCTGCGTGCCATTGGTGGCTTGCGCGGACCATAATTCGGATGGTCAAGAGTGTGCCAGAATAAATGCAGAGAGAGGAGAGAGGCAACAACGTCGTCGATGCCGTGTCGTCTTCCCCGGATCGTCATGTCATGTGCTTCGCCGCAAATCTCCTGCACATCTGCGAGATCGACACCATAGAGAATCGCGTAGGCCGCGCCCTCGCAGTCGAGATTCATCAGGCGCACCGGCCCGCAAGCGTGGACGAGTGGTACTGCTCAAGAGAAAGGGATCCAGTTGTTGCAAGCAAACGGGGGCCACCTAGGTTGAAGAATAACGCCTGGATAGGCGTTGTCGGGGCAGGCCTCACGTGCCGGAGCGAACTTGTGATGCCAGTCGCGCAGGCTCTTCTCGCAGACGCCCACCGCCTGAGCTGCGGCCTTGAAGCTGTACGATTCCTGTACCACCAGTCGCACCGCATCCCGCTTGAAATCGTCAGAAAACCGGCGACGAGCAGGCGAGGTTGACGAGGTTGGCGAGGTGGATGAGGCTGATGAGGTCGATCCGGTCCGTTGAACGCTTGATTCTGCCATGAGAAACTCCTTTGGCCAGGGAGAGTATCCCGGCTTGACTTCGGAGTCCGCCATTCTTGGGCTATCACACTTGAACGGCCAGTGTTTTCAGTCGGGATGCAGTGATCCTTCCCCTGCCGAAGTACTGGCGCGGCGACAACGACTTCGGCCCCCTGCATCCAACGCAGTTCGACCCCGAGACCGGTCAGCCTCGCGTGTGGCCGATGCGTTACACTTGGTGTCACTGGGCCGCGCTGCTGCCGGGGATCAAAGGCGGGCAGGTACATCCTGCGCTGCGGCAGCATCGATCTGGCGGGCAACGCGCAGCCCATGCCGCGTCACTACCGCAAGTCAGGCAGGACGGAGATTCACAGCCAGCCGATTCTCATCGAGTGACGAGCGCCGACTGTAAGGACCGTAGCTATGCCAATTTACTGGATAATGCTCAGCGCAATCCTGAGCGCATCATTTCTTTTCCCAGCAATCGCCGCCGAGCCACAGCGCCGCCACTGGCTTTGGTCCACCGCGCATGCGATCCCGAAAGAAACCACCAGCGAAGGCAGCGGATACTTCTCGATCAACGAAGGGAAGGACGGGCGCATCTACATCGGCACAGCCAAGTATCGCCACAACGCCTATCTCGTCGACTTCAATCCCGCCTCGGCGAAGTTTCAGATCGTCGTCGATGCGCACAAGGAGATCGGCACTGACGCCACTGGCTTCGCGGCCCAGGCAAAGTTTCACACGCGCAACAACGTCGGCGCCAGTGGTCGCATTTATCTCGGCACCAAACAGGGCTACCCGAAGGACGGCGAGAAGCGCGACGACTACCTCGGCGGCTATCCGATGGTGTACGACCCGGCGACGGGCAAGACGCGTGTGTATGACATTCCGGTGAAACACCAGGGCATCATCAGCATCACCCCCGATGAATCGCGTGGCGTTGCCTACATATCAACCTGCTCCGATGAACGCCCGATCGAGAGCACGCACTTTCTCATTCTCGATCTGAAGACCGGCAAGTACCGCGACCTGATGGACTGCCGGCACATGTATTCGTTCATCGTGGTCGATCACCTCGGACGGGCGTATCACCCGATCCTGGGCGGCGAGATCGCGCGGTACGACCCGCGCACGGACAAGCTCGCGCGATTGAAACAGACGATCGACGGCAAGCCGCTGGCGCCTGAGTCTCTCCTCGCGCATCCCCAAAGCCATCCGATCAACTGGGACATTTCGCCTGATCGAAAGACGCTCTATTCCGTGGCCATGAGCGGCAACCAGCTTTACAGTTACGACCTCACGGCTGAAGGGGATGTGCTCGCCGGTCGCAGTCTCGGCAAGCTGATCGCAGACGCGGAGAAGACCGATTGCCGGGCGATGTGCGTCGGGCCTGATGGCGTGGTGTGGGCGGGTGTCGCTGCGACGTTCAAAGATCGCGGTCAGCTTCTGCACCTCGTCAGTTTCACACCCGGCACCGAATCACCAATCGATCACGGCCCGATCGCGATCAGCAATCCGGATTACACGGAGTTCACTGATGCAGAGGGCAAGGCACTGCCATGGCATCACGGTGTGCATCGCAGTGATGATGGCACATTGCTCCCTCGCTATGTCATCATGGGCATCTGCGCGGCGCATGATGGGATGATCTATCTCACCACGATTTATCCGTTCACGCTGCACGCGATCCGCATTCCAAAGGTCGCCGCAATCGTGACCGAATATCGGCACAACTCGCATGCGGATGTCATCGCGAGTCGATTGCTCCAGACGAACACGCTCGATGGCAAAGGCCCGCGCCCGCAGTTGCAGCTCGCTTCCATCTACGCTGATCAGCGCAACAAGGACGACATCAGCGAACTGTTCTCGAAGCATTATCAGGTGCCGCGATATGAAAAAATCGCCGATGCTCTGACGCTGGGCACGGGCAAACTCGCGGTCGATGGCGTGCTGCTGATTGCCGAGCATGGCAACTACCCCGACTCGGACACCGGCTCGACGATGTTCCCTAAGCGGCGGCTGTTTGAAGAGGTGATCGAAGTCTTCAAGAAGAGCGGTCGCGTCGTGCCCGTGTTCTTCGACAAGCATCTGTCGGACAACTGGCAGGATGCGAAATGGATCTACGACACATCCCGGGCGATGAAGGTGCCGCTGATCGCCGGCTCTTCCGTGCCGCTGCTCTGGCGTTTTCCGCCGGCTGATGTGAAACGCGGGGCGAAGCTTGATCAGATCCTCGTCGTCTCCTACCACCGCCTCGATGCGTATGGTTTTCACGCGTTGGAAGTCGTGCAGGCGCTGGCGGAGCAAAGGCATGGCGGCGAGACGGGCGTGAAGGCTGTGCAATGCCTGACGGGCGAGGCGGTGTGGAAGGCGGGCAAGGAAGGGCGCTTCGATCGCGCGCTGCTCGATGCGGCGCTGGCGCGTTTGAAGGAGCGGCCGATTCCTGAAGGTAAACGCATCGAAGACCTGGCGCGCGAGCCGGTGCTCTTCACGATCGAATATGAAGATGGCCTGATCGCCAATGTCCTGACGCTGAATCATGCGGTGAGTGAATGGGCTGGTGCGTGGCGCTACGCGGATGACAAAAAGATTGAATCGACGTTGTTCTGGACGCAAGAGGCTCGGCCGTTCTCGCACTTTTCACTACTGATGGATGGCATCGAAAAGCTGATGCGCACAGGCGAAGAGCCTTGGCCACTGGAGCGAACATTGCTCACGAGCGGTACGCTTGATGCGCTGCTCAACTCGAAGAAGCAAGGCGGCAAACGGATGGAGACGCCGCACCTTCGCATACCTTATAAGAGCAATTGGCGATGGCGCGAGCCGCCTGAGCCGGCGAAGGGGCGACCGATCGCGGGTCAGTAAGTTACACAACTCCTTTCTGTGATGGAGGCCAACCGGATGAGACGATTTCTTCTTTCGCTGTTCCTTTCGCTGGGCGTGATCCATGCGCTCGCGCCGCTCGGTTCGCTTCGCGCTGAAGAATCCATCTGGCTTGAAGCTGAACATTTGAAGGGCATTCGCGGCTACTGCTGGCCGATGGGCAAGCCCGCGATGAAAAAGACCGCCGGCCACTGGGGCCTCAGCGGGCCGGGCTGGGCAGCCGAGTGGACACAAGGCGGCGAGAGCGGCTTCCTCTCCATCGCCACCGGCGCGGACGATGACAAGGCTGTCGTGACCGCCCAGATCGAAGTGCCCGTCGATGGCCGGTACTACGTCTGGGTGCGTTACGGGGACTGGCGCGAGCAGACGGAGCGCTTCGGCGTGATGATCGAACAGGCGGGCAACGATATTTGGTCAACTCAATATGGACAGCGCGCGATCATTGAAGAAGACAACGAGATGAAGCTCTACTGGGGCTGGGCGTTTGCCTGGGACAAACGCGCGGTGGACCTGAAGAAGGGCAAGGCGACGTTGAGCTTGATGTCCGGAATCAAGGAGTCGCAGCCGAGGCAGGTGGATGTGATCGTGCTCACGACGGATGAGTCTTATCGGCCGCGCATCAAAGAGCGGCCGCGCAGTCACACGTGGGCAGTGCTCGACAGCTACCGCCAGCGTGTGCCGGAGAATCTTGAACCGCTGGCGCGGCGTGCGCCTTCGTTCGACCTGCCCGACGCATGGAAGCTTCGCACCTTTGGCGATCAAGGCGACAAAGGCTTTCTCTACCTGTGGAACGTCAGCCACACGAATGCTCTGGAAACCTGGCTCAGCGACAAGCCCAATCGCGTGAAGTTTCCCTACAACATCACGGACTCGGATGTCCGCGCCGAGTTCGAAATGAAGTACGGCGGCAAGGATGAGGTGCCGATCTTCTCCGATCCGCGCGTGGTGCCGACATTTCACGGCGTCGGTGCCGGCGTCTTCGCAACGGACCCGAAGACCGGCGAAGTGCAGCCGCTGGGCCAAGCGTTCGCCCGCTGGCTCGATGCGGACCCAGCCCGCAAATGGGCCATGATGATGAACTATCACAACGGCGTACCCATCGGTGAAAAAGGAGTCGCGCTGCTGGAGAAATATCGCGATCGCTACATCGGCTCGATCGCCGGTGAAAGCCTCGGCTACATTTATCCGAATCCCGAAGAGATGCGCGCCGCCACGGAAAAGGCCACCACGCGCCGCGAGCTTGCAGAGGCCTTCACGCCGATGACGCTGAAGCTCAACGCGGACAAGTATCGCAAGGTCTACGGACGCGACATCGAGGAGAATCCGTATCGCGATGTGATCGCCTGCCTCTCAGTCGGCAACATCGCATGGGTACCGCTCACCTTTGACTGGGGCGCGCGTGTCGGCGGATACGAATCATCCACCATGACCAGTTCCATCCTCTCCATGCGCTGGGCCTTCATGCGCGGCGCAGCTCGACAACACAGCGGACTCACAGCCACCTATCGAAGCTGCAACTTCGGCGATGCCTCCACCATTTTCAGCAACACGCAGAGCTACACGAAGCCGCAGGCCATCCTCGACAACTACTACTCCGTCTTCAGCGGCGCGGGCATGACCTGGTACAAGATGGACATCTGGTACCAGTACATGGCCGGCTCCTCGATGTTCTATCACGAGCAAGGTTTCGACGAGTTCTGGAAACCCGGCGGCACAGCGGCGGCAGGCATTCAGGAAGTTCAACTTTCGCCCAAAGGCAAACTCGTCGATCGCTTCCTGCGCGTCACTGCCGCCGAGCCTGAACGCGGCACGCCTTACACGCCCGTCGCTTTCCTTGTGGACTACGCGCATGGCTGGGAGCCTTCTCCTTTCTGGCCCAACACTTTTAAGAACTGGCACCAGCATCAGGATCGCTTCACCTTCGGCGATCACGAACGCATGCTCGAAGAGTATTTCTTCACCGCGTTTCATCCGATCGGTCCTGAAAGCGAAAAGCCCATCACCGGTACGAACGAGGTGTACGTGCCCGGCGTGTTCGGTGACATGTTCGATGTGATCTTCGCGTATCCCGATGTGAACAAGTGGCGCACGATCGACAGCTATCCCGTAGTGATTGCTGCGGGCGATCTCGAACTGACCGAAGCCGAGGGCAAACGACTGGCGAAGTACGTCGATGACGGCGGCACGCTGCTCGTGGCTGCGGGACAACTCACAGACGCGGCGGCCAAGACGTTGAAACTTCCCACTGGCGAGATGATCGAAAGTGACGGCTACCGTTGGCTGAACGACGCGGCCGTTCACCCTTCGCAGCGTTTCCGTTGTCACGCCATCGCGCCAAAGGATGAAACGTGGAAGACACTGGCAACCACGCGCGAAGGCGTGGCAATCTGTGCTTCAGTCGATCGCGGCAAAGGCAGGCTCATTTATCTTGCGGTGCCACGCGCGATGGGAATCGATCGGCGGGCTGTGCCCATTCTCCCGCGCCTGATCGCGCACCTGACGCGCGGCCTGATGCCCGTCGAAGTCGAAGGCGAGGTCGAATGGATGGTCAACCGCACGAGCACCGGCTGGCTGGTCACGCTGATGAATCCCGCGGGGCAGGACAAGCCGCAACAGGGCATCACGCCGACGGACTTTCGCCAGAACCGTTCCGTGGTGATTCACTCTCATCTAAAGTTGACGACCGCGCGCGATCGCTTGCTGCCGACGGCTTCGATTGAAGTGCGGGAGAACCGCGTGGAGATAATCGTGGATGCGGGCGCGGTGCGGCTAATCGAGTTGCGATAGGAGCCCACTGCATGAAGGAATGCGTACGACTCGCAACCGATCCGGACATCACTTGTCTTTCGCCGCCTGCCTAAAGCTCTCAGCGTGGAACTTCATGATGTCCAGGCCCTTCTTCTGATAGATCACATTCGCGCTGTGCGGCGCGTCTACGACGATGAGACGATCGAACGAGATCTCCATTAAGAGCTCCAACGGCAACGTTCGGAGGCTTGCGGCGTCATCTCTTGGCAAGATCGGTTCACCAATCGCGACCGAGCCACTAGTCGAGTTACTCAAGGTTGAGAAGGGGCCGCAAGTCCGGCAATTGCGGCATTGGTTGCAGCAAGGCAGTGAGTTTGTCGATTGCTTAATGACATCTGGGACTCCTGAATAACCCCACCAACCCCTGCGGTTTTTCTCAACTGCGATTACCTCTGTGGATAACCCTCGTTTTCTTGCATTGTTTGATGTCTGGCGCTATACCAG
>ENA-ORBV01004312-ORBV01004312.1-microbial-mat-metagenome-genome-assembly--contig:-NODE-4312-length-27420-cov-5.446513_pt1 | contig 27420 bp, 31 predicted proteins | sample MGYA00237777_ERZ505514 | MGnify/ENA primary metagenome ERZ505514 (study PRJEB26160, sample SAMN06269048) | microbial mat metagenome | isolation source: Oligotrophic lake microbial mat | place...
TTCAAGCAGAAGACGGCATACGAGATTCGCCTTAGTCTCGTGGGCTCGGAGATGTGTATAAGAGACAGGGTCTACGCCACCCGGATCGTGACCCACGTCTGGCTGGGCGAGTGGTTCTCCGTCGCCGCCGTGCGGACGAACATCGGCACCATGTCGGTGCCGCCGCCCGTCACCGTCTTCTGGGGCGTGACGAAGAAGTAGCCCCCTGTCATCTCGACCGAGGAGCGAAGCGACGAGCGGAGAGATCTTGTCTCTGCGGGTTCAGTCTTTGCCGGTGAGAGAAGGCCTCTCCACTCCGCTTCGCTCCGGTTCGGGTGGAGTAGACTCCACCCTGAGGTGACGGTGTATGCTTTGGCATAAGAAATGGCGGGAGGCAGGTTTGTTGACACATCGTCTGACGCGTCGAGCGGCAATCGGCGGCTTGGCCGCCGCGTCCCTGGCGCCCTCTGTGGCGCGGGCGCAGGATCTCCTGAAGGCCTCGATCGCACTGCTGCGGCTGTCCTCGTCCGGGCCGGTCTTCATTGCCCAGGAAAAGGGCTGGTTCAAGGAAGCGGGTGTCGACCTCACGCTGAAGGATTTTACCGCCGCGGCGCAGGTGCCGCTGGCCATCGTCTCGGGCGACGCCGATTTCGGCACCACGGCCTTCACCGCCGGCTTCTACAATCTCGCGGCCAAGGGTGGGCTGAAAGTGATCGCGGCGCAAAGCGCGGAGCGGCCGGGCTTCCAGCTCAACGTCATCGCCGTCACCAAGGCGGCGTGGGATGCCGGTGTGCGGTCGATCAAGGACCTCGCCGGCAAGCGCGTGGCCATGACCACGGCGGGCTCTTCCATGCACTATTCGATCGAGATCCTGGCGCGCAAGTTCGGCGTCGACGCCAAGACCATCATCATGGTGCCGTTGCAGTCGTTGCCCAACATGGCGGCGGCCTTCAAGGGCGGCCAGGTCGATGCCGCGAGCTTTCCCATCACCACTTACCGCCAGGTCGAGTCCGAGGCGGGCGGCCACATCATCGCCTATGTCGGCGACGAGGAGCCGTGGCAGCTCGGCGCCGTGTTCACGTCACCGAAGACCATCGCCGAGCGCCGTCCGCTGGTGGAGAAGTTCCTGCAGGGCTACCGCCGTGGCGCGGCTGCCTACAACCTTGCCTTCGGCAAGCGTGAGGGTGGCAAGCTGGTGCCGGGTCCGAACTACGACGAGATGATCGGCCTCCTGAGCAGCGCGCTGAAACAGCCACCCGACCGGGTCGCACAAGGCCTGCCCTTCATCGATCCCGAAGGCCGGCTCGACGTCGGCGACATTTATAAACAGGTGGCGTTCTGGCAGGCCTCGGGCCAGGTCGCGAAGGACGCCGATGCCAAGTCGTTCATCGACCTCAGCTTCATCCAGGGCCACTTCAACGTTCCGCGCTGAGTCTTCGCTGGGAGCGCGCCACTCCAGTGGCGCGCTCCCAGCAAGTTATTCCGCCGCCTTCAGCTCCACCGCGCGTTGCGACCGCGCCGCCGCGTCCTCGGCCTCCCAGCGCGCCCCGACCTCGGCCAGGCTGCCCAGCACGCCGTCGAGCTCGTGGCCGCGCTTGGTCAGCGAGTAGGTGACCTTGGGCGGGATCGTGGCCTCATAGTCGCGCCGCAGCAGGCCCGCGCCTTCCAGCGTACGCAGCCGCTCCGTTAGCATCTTGGCCGAGATGCCGGCCACCCGCCGCTTCAGCTCGCCGAAGCGCTGCGGCCCGTGGCTCTTCAAATTGTAGAGGATGTACGTCGTCCACGGCCCCATCAGCATGCGCAGGATGAAGTCCATGGGGCAGGAGACGCTCTCCTTGCGGGGTTCGGTGTCGGTCATTGGAAATATTCTCAAGGTTACGAATTGGTACCTACTGGCAAATATATAGTCCTCTCCTTAAGTATTTCCAGTCACTTTGAGTAATCAACCCTCCTAAGGAAATGAATCGTTCATTTTCTGAAGAAAATCAAAGGATTGGAGAAGACCATGACCACCGTTGCCATCGTTTATCATTCGGGTTTCGGCCACACTCAGGCCCTTGCCGAAGCCGTCGCCAAGGGTGCCCAGGCCGTCCCGGGCACCAAGGTGAGCCTCATTCCGGTGGCCGAAGCGGAGGCCCGCGAGGCCGAGCTGGATGCCGCCGACGCCATCGTCTTCGGCAGCCCGACCTACATGGGTGGCGTGTCGGCCGAGTTTGCCAAGTTCAAGGACTGGACCTCCAAGCGCTGGATGGTCGGCACATGGCGCAACAAGATCGCCTCGGGCTTCACCGTTTCGGCCTCGTGGAACGGCGACAAGCACAACACGCTCTACCAACTCCTGACCTTGGCCCTGCAGCACGGCATGGTCTGGGTCGGCCTCGGCCTGCCGCCGGGCAACAACCATTCCAAGGGCTCGAGCGAGGACATCAACCGGCTGGGCGCCTCGGTCGGCGCCATGGCGCAGGCCCATGCGGACCAGGGCGTCGAAGGCATCGCCTCGAGCGACTTCAAGACCTTCGAGGCGCTGGGCCGGCGTGTCGCCGAGGCGGCCAGCCGCTGGAAGGAAGAGCCGCTCAAGCAGGCAGCTTGATGTGAGATGGAAGGAACCACGCCGTCACATCTTCGGCGCAGGAGAAGTTGCAAGTTCAGCAGGTTTTTGCTAATATTCCTGTCACGATGGGAGACGCCTGCCGGAGAGATCCGGCGGGCGTTTTGCGTCAGGGTCGGGGCGGCGCTTCCCATCTTGAAGTGGATCCCGACCTGTCGAAAAGCGCATAGCTACAGCATTTCAGCCTACTCCCGGCCGCACGAGGGCAGCCTCGCGCTGTCGCGCGTCGCAAGGCGGCTTCCTGACAGGTTTGGATCAGGACAGGTCGTGTCCGTAAAGTCGCCGGCAGAAATGATCCTCCCGGGTCGTGCCCGGCGGCACAGGTCCGCGATTCGGGGCCAAGCCGGAACGGCATCGGCGTTGTGCCGCGAGAGTCGCCAAGTCGTTGATTTTGGCCGCTGCTTCGCGCCTGGCGGCACAGGCTCCGGCACACCTGCCGCCGGGCAGCGGCACATTCCGTGTGCCGCTGCCCGGCGAGGGGTCGTTACTTCTTGCTGATGTTCCAGAGGATCGGCACGGGCGCCGGGAGCCAGCCTTCGAGGCGGTCCTTGCGATATGCGCCGAACGCCTTGTACTGGCCGAGCACGAGGTAGACCGCCTCGTCCATGACGCGGTCGGAGACGGCCAGCGCCACCGCCTTCTGGCGCTGGGGGTCGGTCTCCTTGGCGAAGGCCTGGCGCAGTTTCTCCATCTCGGGGTCGCACGGCCAGCCGAACCACGCCTTGTCGCAGCCGCCGCTGGTGAAGGAGTTGCCGGCCGGGTTGTCGGCATCGACGGTGACGGTGGTGGTGTAGAAGACGTTCCAGCCACCCTTGTCGGGCGCCTCCTTGCGGGCGCGGCGGGAGACCACGGTCTGCCAGTCCATCGCCTGCAGGTCGACCTTGAAGCCGGCCCGCTCCAGCGCCTGCTTGCCGACCGGCGGCAGCATGTTGGACGATTGCAGGTCGGTCTGGTGCAGCATGACGATGGGCGTGCCGTCGTAGCCGCTCTCCTTCAGGAGCTGGCGCGCCTTCTCGAGGTTGGGCTTGATCAGGAGGTCGCCGTAGCTCTTCTCGAAGGGCGAGCCGCAGACCAGCGGCGCGTTGCAGACCTTGTAGATCTCGGGATCGCCGACCTGGGCGCGCAGGAAATCCTCCTGGGCGATGGCCAGCATCGCGGCCTGCCTTGCCTTGACGTTGTTGAACGGCGGATGGAGGTGGTTCAGCCGCATGATGATCTGGCTGCCGAGCTGGTTCCAGCCGAACAGGGCGATGTTCTTGTCGGCCTTGAGCAGCGGGAAGTGGTCGGGGATCGGCACCTCGATCATGTCGATCTCGCCCTGGACCAGGGCGTTGACCGCGGTCATCGGGTCGGAGATGGCCAGCCATTCGATGCGGTCGACCTTGGCGACCTTGCCACCGGCCAGCATCGAGGGCGGCTCAGCGCGCGGCTTGTACTTGGTGTTCCTGGCGTAGACGATCTTCTCGCCGGGCTTCCATTCCTCCTTCTTGAAGATGAAGGGGCCGGAGCCGGTGTAGTCGTCGATCTGCTTCATCGGATCGGTCTCGGCGACCCGCTTGGGCATCATGAAGGGCACGGTCGAGCTGGGCTTGCCGAGCGCGTCGAGCAGCAGGCCGAACGGCTCCTTGAGCACGATGGTGAAGGTCTTGGCGTCGACCGGCTTGATGTCGGCGGTGACCGCCATCATCTGCTGGCCCAAGGCGTCGCGGGCGCCCCAGCGCCTGATCGAGGCGACGCAATCCTCGGCCGTCACCGGCTTGCCGTCGTGCCATTCGAGGCCATCGCGAAGCGTGAAGGTCCAGGTGAGCTTGTCGGGCGAGGTCGTGTACGTGTCGACCATCTGCGGCTGGATGCGCAGTTCGGCGTCCTTGGCGAACAGCGTGTCGTAGACCAGGTAGCCGTGGTTGCGGGTGATGAAGGCGGTGGTCCAGATCGGGTCCAGCACCTTGAGGTCGGAATGAGCCACCATCCGCAGCGTCGTCTGCGTCTGGGCGACGGATGTGGCGACCGGTGCCACCAGGGCGAGGCCCAGACAGGCCGCGAGCTCGGTCAGTCTACGTGCTACCAGTCTACGTGCTACAGGCATGATCGGTCCCTCTCACTGTCTGCAGGCTGCCACGGGCTGAGGAATAAAGCGATGTCCATGCCAACAATCTTCGTCTCGCACGGCGCCCCGACGCTGATCCTGCAGGACGTGCCGGCGCGGACCTTCCTGGCCTCGCTCGGCAAGCAACTGCCGCGGCCCCGCGCGATCGTGGCGGTATCGGCCCATTGGGACACCGACATGCCGGCCGTGTCGCTGGCCAGGCAGCCCGAGACCATCCACGATTTCTACGGCTTCCCCGATGCGCTCTATCGCCTGCGCTATGCCGCGCCCGGCGCGCCGGAACTGGCCGAGCGGGTGGCCAAGCTCACCGGGGCGGCGCACGACGCTCATCGGGGGCTGGACCACGGCGCCTGGGTGCCGGCGATGCTGGGCTGGCCCGCGGCTGACATCCCGATCTTCCAGCTCTCGGTGCAGCCGGCGGAGAGCCCGGCGCATCACATCGCGCTGGGGCGCAAGCTCGGCGCGCTACGGGCCGAGGACATACTGGTGATGGGCAGCGGCAGCGCCACGCACAATCTGCGGGCGCTGGTGCGGGGCGCGGAGTCCGAGCCCGAGCCGTGGGCGCAGGAATTCGACGACTGGCTGGCGGAGACGGTGGAGAAGGGCGACGAGGCGGCGCTCGCCGACTATCGCGCGCGGGCGCCCGGCGCCGTCGAGGCTCATCCCACGGACGAGCACTTCCTGCCGCTGCATGTGGCTTATGGCGCGGCAGGCCCGGGCGCTCGCGGACGGGCGATGCACCGCAGCTTCACGCTGGGGAATCTTTCAATGGCGTCCTACGCGTTTGCGTAGGCGCGTTCCTTCGGAACGCGCTAAGCGGCCTCGGCGAGCGCCACGCCCTTTTCCTTGAACAGCTGCTCCAGCTCACCGGTCTCGAACATCTCGCGGACGATGTCGCAGCCGCCCACGAACTCGCCCTTGACGTAGAGCTGGGGGATCGTCGGCCACTGGCTGAACTGCTTGATGCCTTCGCGCAGCTCCGGATCGACCAGGATGTTGATGCCGTGGAATTTCACGCCGAGCTGGCTCAGCGCGTCGACGGTGGCGGCCGAGAAGCCGCACTGCGGGAAAACCGGCGTGCCCTTCATGAACAGCAGCACGTCGTTCTTGCCGATCTCGTCGCGGATGCGTTCGAACACTTCGGGTTCGCTCATGTCGATCTCCTGGAGAAATCCAAGGAAGCGCCCCTGGGGACGCGGATATGCCTTCAATATAGGGCGATCAGGGCCTTTGCGCCATGGTGGTCAATTTGAGGGCATGCAGAACCCCACCCATCCGGCCGCCCAGCGCACCATAGACCATCTGATGCTGCTGAATCTTCGATTTGCCGGTGAAGGCCGTCGAAATAACCGTAGCCGCGTAGTGGTCTCCGTCGCCGGCCAGATCCTGGATCTCGACCTCGGCGCCGGGGATGCCGTCCTTGATCAGGCGGATGATGTCGTCGGCTTGCATCGGCATGGCGCTCTCCTCTTTAAGCGGCGCTGTTCATATAGGTGGGCAACCACGCCTCGTGCACGGCGCGCAGCTCGGCCAGCGGCAGGCTGAGGAGGCCCTCGACGACGAGCACCTGTCCACCGGCATAGCCCAGCAGCACCGCCGGAATGCCAGAGGCGCTGGCGGCGGCCATAAGGGCCTCGCCGTCGTCGGTGGCGGCCAGGTAGCGGCCCTGGTCCTCGCCATAGAGGAAGGCGTGCGGGGCGGCGGTCCCGGCCGGCAGCTTCATCGTGACGCCGGTGCCACCGGCCAGGCACATCTCGGCCACGCCAACCAGCAGGCCGCCGTCGGACAGGTCGTGGCAGGCAACGATGCACCCGCCCAGGATCTCGCCGCGCACGAAGTCGCCGTTGCGGCGTTCGACGGCGAGGTCGACCGGCGGCGGCGCGCCTTCTTCGCGGCCATGGAGTTCGCGCAGGTAGAGCGACTGGCCGAGCCAGCCTTTGGTCTCACCCAGGAGCACGAGGGCGAGGCCGGCCTTGGTCAGGCGCGAGCCGACGGCCTTGGCGATGTCGTCGATCACGCCAACCGCGCCGATGGTCGGCGTCGGCAGGATCGGGCGGCCCTCGGTCTCGTTGTAGAGCGAGACGTTGCCCGACACGACGGGGAAGTCGAGCACGGTGCAGGCCTCGACCATGCCCATGATGGCGCCAGCAAATTGGCCCATGATCTCGGGCTTTGTCGGGTTGCCGAAGTTCATGTTGTCGGTGACGGCGAGCGGCAGCGCGCCTGTGGCGGTGATGTTGCGCCACGCCTCGGCCACGGCCTGGCGGCCGCCGGTCTCGGGATGGGCCTGCACGTAGCGCGGCGTGCAGTCCGAGGTCATGGCGAGGCCCTTGTGGCCGCCCGGCACGCGCACCAGCGCGGCATCGCCGTCCTGTGGACGGATCGCGGTGTTGCCCATGATGAGATGGTCGTACTGGTGCCAGATCCAGGCCTTGCTGGCGAGATCGGGCGAGCCCATCAGCGTGAGCAGTGAGGCCTTGTAGTCCTTCGGCGCCGGCACCTTGGCCGCGTCGAGTACAGGAGGCAGCGGCGTCAGCGTCCATGGCCGCTCGTACATCGGCGCCTCGGTGACCAAGGGCGGAATCGGGATATCGCCCACGATGTCGCCGTGCCACGACAGCACCATGCGCTCGGTGTCGGTGAGATGGCCGATCACGGCGAAGTCGAGTTCCCACTTCTCGAAGATCTTGCGCGCCTGCTCCTCGCGGCCGGGCTTCAGCACCATCAGCATGCGCTCTTGGCTCTCCGACAGCATGAGCTCGTAGGGGTTCATGCCGTCTTCACGCATCGGCACCTTGTCGAGCGCCATCTCGAGGCCGAGCCCGCCCTTGGCCGCCATCTCGAACGACGAGGAGGTGAGGCCCGCCGCGCCCATGTCCTGGATGGCGATGATGGCGTCGGTCGCCATCAGTTCGAGGCAGGCTTCCAGCAGCAGCTTCTCGACGAACGGATCGCCGACCTGCACCGTCGGCCGCTTGCTCTCGCTGTCCTCGTTGAACTCGGTCGAGGACATGGTGGCGCCGTGGATGCCGTCACGGCCGGTCTTGGAGCCGACATAGACCATCGGATTGCCGACGCCCGCGGCCGCCGCATAGAAGATCTTGTCGGTCGCAGCGATGCCCACGGTCATGGCGTTGACCAGGATGTTGCCGTTGTAGGCGGCATGGAAGTTGGTCTCGCCGCCCACGGTGGGAATGCCCATGCAGTTGCCGTAGCCGCCGATGCCTGCCACCACGCCCGACACGAGGTGCCGCGTCTTGGGATGCTTGGGGTCGCCGAAGCGCAGCGCATTGAGATTGGCCACCGGCCGCGCGCCCATGGTGAAGACGTCGCGCAGGATGCCACCCACGCCGGTCGCCGCGCCCTGGTAGGGCTCGATGTAGGAGGGGTGGTTGTGGCTCTCCATCTTGAAGATGGCGGCCTGGCCGTCGCCGATGTCGATCACGCCGGCATTCTCGCCCGGGCCCTGGATCACCCAAGGGGCGCTGGTCGGCAGCTTCTTCAGCCACACTTTCGAGGATTTGTAGGAGCAGTGCTCGCTCCACATCGCCGAGAAGATGCCGAGTTCCACCATCGTGGGCGTGCGGCCCATGATGCTGAGCACGCGCTGATACTCGTCCGGCGCGAGCCCGTGCTCGGCCACGATCTGCGGCGTGATGGCGGGTTCGTTCGGCAGTTTGACGGGCGCAGCACTCATTGCGGACTTGCTCATGAAAGCGACTCGACCAGGCCCTCGAACAGTGCCTTGCCGTCGGTGCCGCCGAACATCGGCTCGGTGGCATTTTCCGGATGCGGCATCAGGCCCATCACCGTCTTGGTCTCGTTGAAGATGCCGGCGATATTGTTGATCGAGCCGTTGGGATTGCCGCTACCGTCGACCGTGCCGTCGGGCGCGCAATAGCGGAAGGCGATCTGCCCGCGATCCTCCAGCCGCTTCAGTGTCTCGGCGTCGGCGAAGTAATTGCCCTCGGCATGCGCCACCGGGACCTTGATGACCTGACCGGCCTGGTAGCGGTTGGTGAACAGGCTCTGGCTGGTCTCGACCTTGAGGTGGACATCGGCGCAGACGAACTTGAGGTGCGAGTTGCGCATCAACGTGCCCGGCAGCAGGCCCGCCTCGGTCACGATCTGGAAGCCGTTGCAGATGCCCAGGACCGGCACGCCCTGCGCCGCGCGGCGCTTGACCTCGGCCATCACCGGCGACTGCGCCGCCATCGCGCCACAGCGCAGGTAGTCGCCGTAGGAGAAGCCGCCCGGCACCACGATCAGGTCGGTCTTCTCGAAATCGCCGTCGCCGTGCCAGATCATGTTGGGCCGGCGGCCGGTGACCAGTTCGATCGCCTGGGCCACGTCGCCTTCGCGATTGGAGCCCGGGAAGACAAGTACTGCTGCTTTCATCTCCGTCCGTCCCTGCCTGCACGAACCTCATCCTGAGGAGCGTGCGCAGCGCGCGTCTCGAAGGATGGGCTACAAACGCGGTGCTCGTTCCCATCCTTCGAGACGCGGTCTTGCGGACCGCTCCTCAGGATGAGGTTATTCGCTGCCATCTAGCCGACCAGCTCTATCGAGTAGTTTTCGATTACCGTGTTGGCCAGCAGCTTCTTGCACATGTCCTCGAGCCGTGCCTTGGCCTTGGCCTTGTCGGTTTCGGCGAGCTCAAGCTCGATGAACTTGCCCTGCCGCACATCGCCCACTTCGGGGAAGCCCAGGCGATTGAGTGAATGTCCGATGGCCTTGCCCTGGGGGTCGAGCACGCCGTTCTTGAGGGTCACGTGAACTCTGGCTTTCAATGTCGCCTCTTACTGCAAGGTAGTGGGGCCGCGGACGTCACCGGGCCCCTGGTCGATCAGAATGCCGAGCCGCCGCGCGACCTCCTGGTAGGCCTCCTCGACCTTGCCGAGGTCGCGGCGGAAGCGGTCCTTGTCCATCTTCTCGTTGGTGCGCAGATCCCACAGCCGGCACGAATCGGGGCTGATCTCGTCGGCTAGCACGATGCGGACCATGTCTTCCTCGTAGAGGCGGCCGAATTCGACCTTGAAGTCGATCAGCTTGATGCCGCAGCCGAGGAACAGGCCGAACAGGAAGTCATTGACGCGCAGAGTCAGCGCCACGATGTCATCGAGGTCCTGCGGCGTCGCCCAGCCGAATGCGGTGATGTGCTCCTCGGTCACCATCGGATCGCCCAGCGCGTCGTTCTTGTGGAAGAACTCCATGATCGAGCGCGGCAGCTGGGTGCCTTCCTCGACGCCGAAGCGCTTGGCGAAAGAGCCAGCGGCGACGTTGCGCACGACGATCTCGAGCGGGATGATCTCGACCTGCCGGATCAGCTGCTCGCGCATGTTGAGGCGGCGGATGAAGTGGGTCGGCACGCCGATCTCGCCGAGCTTGGTCATCAGGAACTCGGAGATGCGGTTGTTGATCACCCCTTTGCCGGTGATCGTGCCCTTCTTTTGGTTGTTGAAGGCGGTGGCGTCGTCCTTGAAGTACTGGACGATCGTCCCGGGCTCGGGCCCCTCGAACAAGGTCTTGGCCTTGCCCTCGTAGATGCGGCGGCGGCGGGACATTCTTTACTCCTGCGCGGACGATGCGGATCGCCCGCCGATCGGCGGCAAGGTTGGCGGCCGGAATATGGCGGAAGTCCCATGCGCCGGTACTGGGGAAAAATCCATTGAAAAAGGTGACGCATCCGTCATATTGAACCGATCATTGGAGGCCCCCAAATGGCCCAGCAGATCACCTACGACAAGGCCTACGACACCGTCGGGCGCGAGGATTTCCCGGCGATGCTGGAAGTGCCGCGCTACGGCCGCCGAACCAACGCCTTCGACGGCATCATTTCGGCCACCCACGACCATTTCTGGGACCCGTTCGACAAGAGCTATATCGACTACGATGTGGCGTTCGACATGTCCAAGACGCCGATCATGCCCCTGGACACGGTGGTGGAGCTGCGCAGCGCCGTGGCCGACCGCCTCGACGACCAGCAGAAGATCGGCCTCGCCAACGATGTCATGCATTGGTCGATTTCCAACCTGCTGCACGGCGAGCAGGGCGCGCTGTCGCTGTCGGCCAGCCTCTGCCACATCCTGCTCGACCCCGGCGCTCAGGAATATGCCGCCAACCAGGCGCGCGAAGAGGCGCGCCATGTCGCGGGCTTCACCCGATACATCGCCAAGCGCTGGGGCGATCCGCTGCCGGTCGGCCCGACCATCGCCACCGTGCTGAACGATCTCGTGGGCACGCAGGAGGTCTACAAGAAGATCGTCGGCATGCAGATGCTGATCGAGGGCATCGCCATGGGCTCGTTCGCGACGCTCAATGCCAAGACCAACGATCCGGTGCTGCGCCGCCTGGTCCAGCTCGTGATGAGCGACGAGGCGTTCCATCACCGCTTCGGCCGCATCTGGGCGGCCAAGACGATCAAGCATCTGAGCGAGGACGAGCACCGGAAGGTCGAGGACTGGTCGGCACAGCTCTTCCAGATGCTGCTGTTCAACCTGATCAATGCCGAGCAGAAGCAGGTGATCTACGCCAAGTACGGGCTCGACTGGCAGTGGGTGCGCGACGCCATGAAGGAGGTCTTCACCGACGAGGACCGCCGCGCCAACCTCAAGGAAAACACCAACATCTTCCGCGTCCTGATCAAGACGCTGCTGCACGCCGGCATCATCACCTCGCGTACCGCGCCGCTCTACGCCGTGTGGGTCGACATGAAGGAACTCGAGGCCGAGGGCGATGGCATCCCGGGCGATATCGTGGCCGAGGAGATGCTGGTGGTCCTGCGCGAGATCAATGCCAAGCGTCGCCGCATCGGCTCCAAGGACGTGGCCGCGGCTGCTTCATAGTCTTCCGGACCGCGAGCTTCCAGCTCGCTCATGATCATGAGGCGAGCTGGAAGCTCGCGGTCCGCGTGATCAAGGCTTCTTCGCCAGCACGAAGGCCGACAGGCCGGCCAGGCGGTTGTAGGGAAACAGCGGCAGTTCAGCGGTGCAGAGCGCGCCCAGGAGGGCGTTGGTGACGGCGCCGTGGCTCTTCATGCTGCTGCGCGGTTCGGTCGTGTTGCGGCCGGTGAGCCGTACCGCCGCCGCCAGCGGAAAGATCAGTCCGAAATAGTAGGCGCCGCGCACGATCTCCAGGCCGGCGTCGCTGAGCGTCGCTTCGATCTCGGCCAGGCGGTAGCGTCGCTTGTGCTCGAGGAAGACGTCGTGGCCGCTCCACAGGAAGGCGAAGGCCGGCACCGTCACCAGGAAATGCGCACCCGACGGCACCTTGTCCGCGTAGTGGCGGACCAGGCCGCGATCGTCGTCGACATGCTCCAGCACGTCCATCATCAGCACGAGGTCGCAGTCGGTCGGGCCGGTGTCGCGGCGATAGCGCACCGGCTTGCCGGCGACGCTGTCGTCGCGGTCGCTCGCATAGCCAATGTCGACGCAGAGCGCCCTTTCAGCCGGCGTCTCGGCCAGCAGGTGGCGGGAGAAGAAGCCCGATCCTGCGCCGACGTCGAGCAGGCGTCGCGGGCTCAGGGCAGCGACGGCTCGGCGCAGTGCCGCCGCCTTGGCGCGGTAATACCAATGCCGGCCGATGTCGGCACCGAGGATGTCCTCTTCCTTGAGATCCATCGGCCGTCGTCAGTCCTTCGGCGGTGCGTCAGCCCCGTCCTCGTAGACGCCCTCGACGACGTAGATCGGCCGTCCCTTGACTTCGAGGAAGAGCCGGCCGAGGTACTCGCCGATGATGCCGAGCGACAGCAGCTGGATGGCCCCCATCAGCAACACCGCGATCAGCAGCGAGGCGTAACCCGGCGTGTCGATGCCGAGGATCAGCACGCGTGTGATGATGAAGAAGGCATAGAGCACCGACACGGACGCGATCACCACGCCGACATAGAACCAGGCGCGCAGCGGTGCGGTCGAGAAGCTCACCACGCCGTCGAGCGCGAAGTTCCACAGCCGCCAGAAATTGAACTTGGTCGAGCCGGCGGCCCGTTGCGGCCGTTCGTAGGGCACGCCGATCGAGTTGAAGCCGACCCAGGCGAACAGCCCCTTCATGAAGCGGTTGCGCTCGGGAAGCTGGCGCAGCACCTCGACGGCGCGCCGGTCGACCAGCCGGAAATCGCCGACGTTGGCCGGAATGCGCACCGGCGACATCGAGTTGAACACCCAGTAGAACCAGCTCGCCGACATGCGCTTGGCCGCGGTGTCGGCGCGGCGGGTGCTGCGCACGCCGTAGACGATGTCATAACCCTCGCGCCAGCGCGCCATGAACGCCCCGATCAGGTCGGGTGGGTCCTGCAGGTCGATGTCGATCGGGATGAGCACGTCGCCGCGCGCATGGTCGAGGCCGGCGGTGAGGGCGGCTTCCTTGCCGAAATTGCGCGACAGGTTGACGACCCGGATGCGCCGGTCGCCGGCGCTCCGGTCGAGCAGGCGGGCCAGCGTGTTGTCGCGCGAGCCGTCGTTCACGAACACGATCTCGAAGCGCATGCGGTCGCGGTCCAGGATCGGCACGACGGTGTCGATGAAAAGGTCGATCGATTCGTCCTCGTCGAAGACCGGCACGACCAGCGACAGCAGAGGATCGGCCGGCCGCCTCGACCGCTGCAGGGCGAGCTGGTGCGCCAGTGCGGCGCCGGCAAGCCGGGGGGCGGGGAGGGACGAGTCGGGCACGAACGATGCTTCCGTCAACTCTGCGTCAGGTCACGGTCTCGAGGGTACCGTTCAGGTCCATGATGCCGAGCTCGACGATGAGCTGGGGTTGGCGCTTCTTCGCCTGGTCGCGGAAGGCGCGCAACGCCTGGCTGAGCATCTCGGTCTCGTAGGCCTTGTCGGTCTTGATGCGGTCGCCGTAGGCGACGGCGGCGGCGCCGCAATCGCGATGCGCCATGCCGACCAGGCGCTTCACGTTGTGAAGCTGCACGGAAATGTCGAGGTTGGCTTCCCAGGTTGCGCGCCATTCCTGAAAGACCGGTGCCACCGCCGCGATCGGGCCGCCGGCGATGTTGAACTGGCTGTACTTGTTCTGCCAGCCGCGGCTGGTCATGTACTTCCAGGAGTCCGTGGTGAAGCGCGGGTCGATGCATTTCATCAGCATGGCCTCGTAGCCGTCGTCGACGGCCAGCGCCGGCAGGGCAGTCGTTGCGACGGCGGCGCCCAGGCCGAGACCCAGGACGCCGCCCAAGACGCCGCGACGGGAGAGGCCTGCCAGGCAGGAACAGGATGAGTGGTGGAAATGCTTGCTCATCGGAAGACTACCTTGCCTTGCTGCGCGAGGCCGCCGGTTGCATTGGCGGCCCAGGTGGTGATCGCCCCGTCGGATTCGCGCCGGCCGTGGATGTGGAAGGCTGCCCCGGCGAAGACCGGGGACAGGGCGCGGAACTCGAAGCTCCTGGGAATCTTATCGGCATTGGCGCGCCGCGCCAGTTCGATTTGAAGCAAACCGAGCAGGGGCCCGTGCACGATCAGGCCGGGATAGCCCTCGGTGCCGGTAACATAGGGTTGGTCGTAGTGGATGCGATGCCCGTTGAAGGTAAGCGCGGAGAAGCGGAAGAGCAGCACCGGGTCGGCCATGATCGTCTTCGCCCACGTGGCGTCGGCCGGCGCCGGCTTGGGCGCCTTCGGCTGCTCGCCGGGCCCGGCGGCCTCGCGATAGACGATGTCGTGCTCCTCGACGAACGACACGCCCCGGGGTCCAGAGATCGTGTGTTTCACCGTGACGAAGACCATCGACCCGGTCGATCCGCTCTTGGGCTCGACCGACTTGATCTCGGATTTGCGGCCGATCGGGTCGCCGACGCGCACCGGCTCGCCGTCGAAGGAAAAACGGCTGCCCGCCCACATGCGCCGCGGCAGCGGCACCGGCGGCAGGAAATCGCCACGCTCTGCGTGACCGTCCGCGCCGATCTTGGATTGCGGCGCGGCGTCGAGGAAATAGAGCCAGTGCCAGAGCGGCGGTAGCGGGTCGCCGTTTTTCGGCTCGGGATCGTCGGCGTCGAAGGTGGCGGCCAGTGCCCGCACGGCGAAGGGCGCCGCGAGATCCTCCGTGGCCTGGGTGCGGCCCACCCAGTCCTTCAGCTTTTCCAGTGACATCTCTCGGTTTCCTCCGTCGGCGCGGGACTTTGCCACCGCCAACACGGGGTGGAAAGACCGGGTCGCCATCGCTATATACCGGCGCAACGAGCCCAACCCGGAGCGGCCATGACCACGTTCAACGATCGCGAGAAATCCTTCGAGAAGAAGTTCGAAAAGGACCAGGAACTCCAGTTCAAGGTCAACGCCCGCCGAAACAAGCTTTTGGGCCTGTGGGCGGCCGGCCTGATGGGCAAGAGCGGCGCGGACGCCGACGCCTATGCCAAAGAAGTGGTCCTGGCCGATTTCGACAAGCCGGGTGATTCCGACGTCATGGCCAAGCTGGTCAAGGACCTCGCCGCGGCGGGGCATCCCACCGAGGAACACACCATCCGAAAGCAGTCCGAGCGGCTGATCGACGACGCCAAGAAGCAGCTCATGACGGAGACGCCGTAGCGTCCTGCCGGCGGCGTCGGCCATGCCGAACAGCGCAGGTATTTCACCGCCCTCTATTTCTTGGCCCGCTATTTCTTGGCGAGTGTGCCGGCAAGGCCTGTGTAGGTTTCGGGACGGAGCTTCTTGAGCCGTGCCTTCATCTCCGGGCCGATATCGAGGCCATCGATGAAGGTGGCGAGATCCTCGAGCGTGACCTGCTTGCCGCGCGTGAGGGCTTTCAGTTTCTCATACGGCATCTCGACATTGGCGACGCGGAGGGCCGTTTGTATCGCTTCGGCGAGGACCTCCGGATGTGCCTTGAGCGCGTCACGAAGTGCCGGTTCGTTCACGCTTATCTTACCGAAGCCGCGCATGAGCGCGTGATAGGCGATCAGAGAATGCCCGAATGCGATGCCAAAAGTGCGCGCCACGGTGGAGTCCGAGAGATCACGCTGCAAGCGTGAAACCGGCATCTTTCTCGAGAGATGTTCGAAAAGCGCATTGGCGACGCCGAAATTTCCTTCGGCATTCTCGAAATCTATCGGATTGACCTTGTGTGGCATGGCCGAAGAGCCGATCTCGCCTTCTTTCGGCTTCTGCGTGACCCACCCGTCCGAGATATACCGCCACATATCCTGCGACAGATCGAGGAGGATGGTATTGATGCGGCGGAGATTGTCGAACATCTCGGCGTAGGTGTCATGCGGCTCTATCTGGGTCGTCACCTCGTTCAACGCGAGGCGGACGAGACGTCCCTTGTTCGCGTCATCCGCGTTCAGGCCCTCCGCGAAGGTGTGCGCGAAGGCAAGCCAATCGATTTGCGGAAGAGCGACCATCTGGGCGTTGTAGTTGCCGGACGGCCCGCCCCATTTCATGAGGACGGGGCGGCTCCTGAGGGGCGCGATTTGCCTTTCGAGGCGCGTCGCAAAGACGTTCATCTCCTTGCCGAAAGTCGTGGGAGTGGCGCTCTGGCCGTGGGTTCGTGCGAGCATGGCGGTGTCGGCATGCGCGGAGGCGAGATCGGCGATCGCGCTCTGCACCTTGTGGAGTGCGGGCAGCATGACTCCTTCGAGTGCGCCGCGCAGGGCAAGCGCGTGAGCAGTGCTGTTCACGTCCTCCGAGGTGAGGGCGAAGTGCACCCACTCAAGCACGTCGGCAAGGCTCGTGTCCTTGAGTTTGAGCTTGATGAAATATTCGACAGCCTTCACATCGTGGTTAGTCGCCGGAATATCGCCGTAGCCTTCGCGCTCGATCTTTCTGACGAGGCGTGCCTCTTCGACCGAGATATTCGGCAGTGCCCGAAGCATCGTTGTTTCGTCGGCTGAAAGCGGGCGCATCCCGACACCCGTTGTCCGGGAAAGGGCCGCGAGATAGGCGCACTCGACGGCAAGGCGCATTTTTATGAGCGCGTACTCGCTGAAATAGTCCGCAAGTGCTTCGGTGGTCGCCCGATAGCGGCCATCGACGGGACTTATTGCGGTGAGCGATTCGAGATGCATTGTGGCGGCAAGTAACAAAGGATCATGTGTGGGTTTTTAGCCCCGAAGTGCCCTCGACGCCATGTTAAGAAGTGTCCCACCATGATGACCCCGCTCGCGAACTGCCCCCGTGCCACCCTGGCCGCCGTCGAAGGCGTGCTGACCGACATCGATGAAACCGTTTCGACCGAGGGCCGTCTCACCGCCGATGCCTATGGCGCGCTGGAGGCGCTGAAAAAGGCGGGATTCCTGGTCATCCCGGTCACCGGCCGGCCGGCCGGCTGGTGCGACCACATCGCCCGCTTCTGGCCGGTCGATGCGGTGGTGGGCGAGAACGGCGCTTTCTGGATGTGGCACGACGCCAAAACGGGCGGGAAATTGCGCAGCCGCTATGTGCAGACCGACGCCGAGCGCGCCGACGGCCGCCGCCGGCTGGAAGCGATCCGTGCCCAGGTGCTGCGCGAGGTGCCGAGCGCGGGAATCGCGTCGGACCAGCCCTATCGCGCCGCCGACCTCGCCGTCGATTTCCGCGAGGACGTGGCGCCGCTCGGCGAGGCCGAGATCACTCGCATCGTGGCGATCTTCGAGGCGCATGGGGCACATGCCAAGGTGAGCTCGATCCACGTCAACGGCTGGTTCGGCGACTACGACAAGCTCACCACCAGCAAGCTGATGATGCGCGAGCTGTTCGGCGTCGATCTCGACACCCACCGGCAGCACTATGTGTTCGCGGGCGACTCGCCTAACGATTCGCCGATGTTCGGCTACTTTCCCAACGCCGTCGGCATGGCCAACGTGGGCGACTTCACAGGCCGCCTCGAACACCAGCCGCGCTGGGTGACCGCGGCACGCTCCGGCGCCGGCTTCGTAGAATTGTCGCGCGTGCTGATCGAGGCGCGGCGTTAACGTGCCGGCGGATTGACCAGCAGCGATCCGTAGAGGGTAAAACTGTCGGCCTGGCTCCAGGCGCCCATGGGGCCGGCCTGGATCAGCGTCCGGTCGGTCGCGCTGAACAGCGAGGTGCCGTCCAGCATCACCTCGAAGCGGTCGTTGATGGCGATCACGCGCAGCGAATGCCAGACGCCGCTCTCGACCGGCACCTCCTTGCTGCCGACCTGCCGCCGCTTGCCCTTTTCCATGCGGTAGAGGCGCACCGAATTGTCGAGCGCGTCGGCACGCACGACGTAGTAGTCGTTGGCGCTCTGCGCCCGGAAGATGAAGCCGCCGACGCGCGCGCGGACGCCCGACACCGGCTTGAAGCGCAGTGTGGCGTCGAGGTCGCGCAGGACGGCCTGCTCGTTGATGCAGAACGGAAGCCTGAGGTCGGCCGGATCGGCCGCGGTCTCGGCCAGTACCCAGCCGCCGGGACCATCGGGATCGGCCTCGATCTTCCAGGCGGGCGGGCGGCCGATGCCGGTCATGCCCTGGGTGCAGGCGATGCGGCCGTCCGGTGTCGCGAACGGCACCAGGAGCTGGGCCGACGCGGGGGCCGCGAAGAGGAGCGGGGCCAGGAGAAACGGGCCGAGGAAGAAGGAACGCATGCCGCATTCTAGCAAAGCTTGACCGCTCGTGCTGGAGGGAGGAGTTTACGCCGCAGCCACAAATCGGGCGGACTTCGAAGGGGGAAACACATGCGTCTGTGCACAATCATGAGCGGTGGCAAGGCCGCCGTCGGCGTCAAAATGGGCGACGGCAAGATCGTCGACCTCAGCAAGCAGATGCCGCGCGGCCCGAAGTCGGTGGTCGAGATCCTGGCTGGCGGCAAGGCGGTCCAGGCCGCGGTCGCCAAGGCCTGCGCCAAGCCCAAGGCCGGCGCCACGGTGTCGGAGAAGTCGGCCAAGTACCTGCCGCCGATCCCCAACCCCGGCAAGATCCTGTGCATCGGGCTCAACTACCGCAAGCACGCCGAGGAGACGGGCAGCCCAATCCCGCAGTATCCGGTCGTGTTCACGCGCTTCAACAACACGCTGGTGCCGCACAACGGCAAGATGCTGGCGACCACCCATTCCGAGCAGTTCGACTGGGAAGCCGAGCTCGCTGTCGTCATCGGCAAGAAGTGCCGCAACGTGCCCAAGGAGAAGGCCCTCACGGTGATCGCGGGCTACGCCTGCTTCAACGACGGCTCGATCCGCGACTGGCAGCGCAAGTCGGGCGGCCAGTTCACGCTCGGCAAGGGTTTCGACGGCACCGGCGGCTTCGGCCCCGACATCGTGACCTCCGACGAGCTGCCCAAGGGCGGTGCGCCTCTGCGGATCATGACCCGCGTCAACGGCGAGGTCATGCAGGACAGCAGCACCGACGACCTGATCTTCGACGTGCCGACCCTGGTGCACGAGCTGACCAAGGTCATGACGCTCGATCCCGGCGACATCATCATCACCGGCACGCCGTCAGGCGTGGCCATGGCGCGCAAGCCGCAGAATTGGCTGAAGCCCGGCGATGTCTGCGAGGTCGAGATCGAGAAGATCGGCGTGCTGCGCAACCCGATCGCGCAGGGCGGCTAAAGCTCTTTCTTCTTCCTCCCCTGCGCCGAGTCCGCTCAGGGGAGGAAAGCTAACGCCGCGGCACCCCGTCCAGCCCACCCAGCATCAGCCGCGTCGCGAACTCCGTCGCGCCGGCGGGGTCGACGGGGTCGCGCGCCACCATGACCATCGAGATTTCGAAGGCGACGCCGGCCAGCGAGGCCGCGAGGTAGGAGACGTCGACGTTGAGCAGCACGCCCTGAGCGATGGCGGCGCGGATGTCCTCGTTCAGCGCCAGCGCGAGCGCCCGCACGTCGGGTTTGTCGAGCAGCGTGCGGATGGCGGTGAAGTTCTTGCGCGCCAGCGCCAGCAGTTCGGGGTCCTCGACGATGAAGTCGAAATAGACGGCGTAGTGCCGGCGGAAGAACTCCTCGGCGGTGCGTGCCTGGCCGCGGCCCTGGCGGTGGCGCTTCAGCAGTTCGCTGGTGAGCTCGCCGACTACCGCCTCGAAGATCTCGTCCTTGTCCTTGAAGTAGTTGTAGAAGGTGCCCGAGGCGAGGTCGGTGCGGCGCACGATGTCGCGCACGCTGGCGGCACCCGAGCCCATCTCGGCGAACACCGCGCGTGCGGCCTTCAGGAGCGCGGTGCGGTTCTCCGCCTTGTTCTGCTCGCGTCGACCCGAGCGCTCGCCACGCAGGTCGGTGGAGGCGATGTCAGGGGCGTCGTCGTCGGTCATGTGGGGCGTCCCTGCATCATCGTCCGACCCCTCATCGTCCGAGCTGGGCCAGCTCGTGGCGCAGGCCGGCCACCATGTCGTCCATTGCCCGGGCTGCCGCCTGGATGGCGCCGCGCATGCCGATGAAGCCGTGGATCAACGACTCGAACTCGCGGTGGATGGTCTTCACGCCGGCTGCGGTCAACCTGTCGGCATAGGCCTTGCCCTCGTCACGCAACGGGTCGAAGCCCGCGGTGTAGATCAGCGCCGGGGCCATGCCGGCGAGATCATCGGCGTGGAGTGGCGAGGCGCGCGGATCGGCGATCTCGTCGGGGCCGTTGAGGTAGTGGCCGCGCGCCCATTCCATGTCGGCCTTGCTCAACAGGAAGCCCTTGCCGCAGGACGTGTAGGAGGGCGCGTTCATCGCGAGGTCGGTGACGGGATAGAACAGCCATTGCAGGCAGGGCGGGTGAGGGTCGTCGCGGACCAGGCGGGCCAACACGGTGGCGATGGTGCCGCCCGCCGAGTCTCCCGCCACCACGATGCGGGCCGGATCGAGGCCGAGCGCCGTCGCCTCGCCCGACAGCCAGCGAAAGGCCGCGACGGCGTCATCGATGGCCGCCGGGAACTTGTGTTCAGGCGCCAGGCGGTAGTCGATGGCTGCGACGGCACAGCCGGTACGGGCACAGATGTAGCGGCAGACGAGATCGTAGCCTTCGAGGCTGCCCACCACCCAGCCGCCGCCATGGAAATAGAGGATGGTCGGCAGCAGCCGCGCCACCGCGCCGGCAGGGCGGTAGATCCTGATGCGCATTCGGCGCGCCTCTCCTGCGGCGGCGGGGGCGTCTATGGTGCGATCCACAATCTCGCCAATCGGAGCCGGGCGACCGCTCAGCATCGGCAGGAAGGCGTCGTAGTCGGCGCGGCCCTCAGCCACGCTCATGCGGTGTGCCGGCACCTGGCCGCTGCGGGCGAGCAACTGCAGGAGCCACTGGGTGCGGCCGTCGAGGGTCCGGCCGTCGACCACGACCGGCGGTCCAGCCAGGATGTTGATCCAGGAAATCGGCATGCGCAGCGCCAGGTTGGCAGCCTTGCCTTGCAGCTCGCGGACAATCTCCTTCATCGGCATGGTCCCGTTCCTAGCACCCCCGTTGCCCGTTGTGGAGCCTGCGGGCGCTGGTTAGCGTGGCTGCCATGACAGATGTCGCGGCATCCGCCCCGTTCAACGATGCGCTCCGGCGCGAGATCATGCGCATCGAACAGGTGCGCATGGCCTCGCTGGCGGTGCTTCTGGCCATTCTGCTGGTGACAACCCTGTCGGCGGCCAATCTCTTCCCCGACTTCAATCGCCGCCTGTTCGAAGGCGGCCTGCCGGGCTGGCTGCCGCTGGTCGGCACCGGACCCTTCCTGCTCTACGAGCTGGCCGCGCTCTGCCTGCTGCGCTGGCGGGCTAGGCAGGACAAGGACTTCCCGCGCTATGGCCGCTTCGCCAATGCCCTGATCGAGACCAGCCTGCCGGGCGTCATCATCCTCGGCCTCAGCCGCTACATGGACGCACACCTGGTCTTCAGCTTCTGGCCACCGCTGCTTTACTTCCTCTTCATCCTGCTCTCGACCCTGCGGCTCGATTTCTGGCTGTCGATCTGGACCGGCTTCGTGGCGGCGGCACAGCACATGGTGCTGGTGGTCTGGCTGGTGCCGCTGATTCCTTGGGGTGAGCTGCCGGACGAGACGCTGATGTTCCATTTCAGCCGCAGCATCGTGCTGTTCGTTTGCGGGGTGGTGGCGGGCGTCGTGGCGCTCAGCCTGCGCCGGCAGTTCGAGAAATCCTTCGCCACCGGCGTAGCCCGCGACCGCGTCACCAACCTGTTCGGCCAGCACGTTTCGCCTGCGGTGGTCGACCGGCTGCTGGCGGCCAACACCGATCCGCCGAGCGAGACCCGGCCGGTCTGCGTGATGTTTCTCGACATCCGCGGCTTCACCGCCCAGTCGAGGCTGCGGCCGGCGGCGGAGACGGTGGCGCTCCTCAACGATTTCTTCGGCGAACTGGTGGCGGTCGTCGACCGGCACAACGGAATCGTCAACAAGTTCCTGGGAGACGGCTTTCTCGCCCTGTTCGGGGCGCCGCTGGCCGATCCGGCGGCGGCGTCCAATGCACTTGCCGCGGCTCGCGGCATGCTCGAGGTCGTCGAGGCGTGGAATCGCGCGCGACCCCGCCAGGCGATGCGCATCGGAATCGGCATCCATATTGGCGAGGCGGTGACCGGCACCGTCGGCTCCTCGCTGCGCAAGGAATACACGGTGATCGGCGACACGGTGAACCTCGCGGCCCGTCTGGAGCAGCTCACCAAGGAAACATGCTCGCAGCTGCTCGTTTCCGATGCCGTCCGCGACGCCGCTCAAATCGAGGGCGCCACCGATCTGGGACCGATGGCGATCCGCGGCTACGACGAAGGAGTGCGGGTGTGGCGGCTGGCCTGAAATGGTACTTCGCCTACGGCTCGAACATGGACGCCAAGCGCCTGTTCGAGGGGCGGCTGAAGCCTGAAGGGGTTGCCTGGGGCGAGCGCATCGGTGGCCGGCTCGACGGCTGGCGTCTCACCTTCGACAAGCAGGCGCGGACGCCGCCGGGCGCGGGCGCCGGCAACATCGTCCCGGCCGTGGGCGAGGCCGCGCACGGCACGCTGAACGCCCTACCACCAAAAGGCTTCGACGTTCTCGATGTGCATGAGGGCGTCGCGGGCAGCCACTACGAGCGGCGCACGGTGCCGGTGGTGCGTGCCGACAACGGCGAGACGGTCGAGGCGATCACCTATGTGGCGTTGAAGGTCGGTGCAAATCTCAGGCCCACGCGCGCTTACCTCGCCTATCTGCTGGCGGGCCGGGACCTCTTGCCGGCAGATTACTGGGAAAGGCTGAGCGCCACGCCGACGGTCGATTGATCGGGTCTAGCCGCCCAGCAGGTGGCGGCGGACATTGGCCTTGAGATCGTCCATCGACTGCCTGGCCGCGGCGTCGTTGGCGCCACCGCTGACACCCAGGGTGCGGCACGCCGCCAGCGCTTTGGCCAGCGCGCCGGAAATCGGCTTGCCGTCGGCGCCGATGGTCATGACGCCGCTGCTGCGCTCGACCCAGGAGCGGTCGGCCTGCTGCTGGAAGACGCACTTCGAGTAGTTCTCGCCTCGGGAAACGGCATAGGGCGCGCCGCCGTCGAAGCCGTGCATGGCGTTGGGGAACACCGTGACCTGCACCGACGCGCCGCCCGCCTGCAGCGCCTGGCCGTAGGTCTGGCAGGGCTCGTAGCCGACATAGGTGTCGGCCGCGCCCAGCAGCATGTAGATCGGCGCGCGCGTGATCTGCGGGCGGTAGTATTGCGCACTGCACGACGGATAGAACGGCACGTGCAGCGCATAGCGCAGGCCTGAAGGAACGCCTGCCGCCCCGATGAACTGCTCATGCGCGGCCATCAGGGCCGAGGTGCCGCCCTTGGAAAAGCCCATGATGCCGATCTTGTTGCGGTCAATGCGGCCGTTGGCGCCCAGTGCCTTGAGCGCCATAAGTGCATCGAGGTTGAAATCCTGGCCGGTGACGGCAGATTGATCCTGCACCGTCGAGGTGACGCCACGCGGCTTGAACGAGTCGATGACGACCGCCGCCACGCCCATGGCCACCATCTCGCGGGCAAAGCGGCTCTCGCGCTCGCCCACGCCGCCGCTGCCGTGATGGATCACCATCGCCGGCACGGGCCCCGGCTTTGGCGGCCAGTAAATCTCGGCCGTCACCTGGACGGGCTGGCCTTTCTGGCGGCTCTCGAACGAAATCGTCTCGCGCTGCTGCGCCTCTGCCGAAACGCAGGCCAACAAGGCGCATGCTGCGGCGAGGGCCGCCGGCCTCATTCGGCCGGGATGGCCTTCTCTTTGCGGGCGCCGGCCTTGTTGGTCATCGGATCGAAGCCTTCCAGCTCGGCGACGTCTTCCTCGTGCCAGAAGTTGAGCTCGATCATCACGCCGTCGGGATCGTGGATGAAGACCTGCTGCAGCGGACGGGCCGGCACCTTCCGAACCTCGAACTTCACCTTGTCCTTCTTGATCTGGTCCAGGGTGCCGCGGATGTCGGCGCAGTTGATGGCGACATGGTCGATGGCGCCGCTGCCATGGTCCTTGCGGCCGGTCTCCGACACGATGTGCAGGATCGCCTTGTCGCCGGCATAGAGCCAGGCGCCGGGAAACGGGAAGGGCGGCCGTTCGCCGTCGTGCAGGCCCACGTAGCGCTCGTAGAAGCGCACCGTGGCCGTGAGGTCCTTGCTGTAGATGTTCCAGTGGTCCAGCGAGAGTGCGGGCATGTGTGCCTCCTACCGTTCCGAAAACGCCATACTGAAAGGATGAGTTTAGGGCGAATCGGGGCCGGGGGAAACCGCTTCCGGGCGGTTGAGAACGGCGTTGAAGACGGTCGGCGGCACGGCGATGCGCGGGTCGTCGTAGGCGGCGCGCAGCTCGTCGAAATGCCGGTCGGGGTCGTGCGTCAGGCCGGCCAGCCGGTCGATGAACGTGAGGTCGATCTCGGCATCGACCAGGGTCATGCCGCCCCACACATCCCACGGCAGCATCTCGCGGTTGTTGAGGGCGGCCACGTCGCGGATGACGTTGCTGGCGATGAACCAGAGGCCGAACATGTCCAGGACTCCGAAGGCTTGGGGATTGGCCTTGCCGTCGCGGCAGAGTTTCCAGGCATCGCCCGCCACCAGGAATTTTTCACGCGGTACATCCAGTGTATTGAAGTCGATGCCGAACTTCGCGCGCTGCTGTACGTCGATCTGGGAATCGACCAGCACCCAGCGTTGCTGCGCCTGGTCGAAGTATTCCGTCACCCAGTGGTCGATGAACATGTCCTTGACGAAATAGGCGCCGAAGCCGCAGCGCGCCCGCGCGGCAATGCCTTTGTTCCGGAGCATGGAGACATGCATCAGCGTGTAGTGGCGGCAGCAGCACGCGTATCGTTCGGCGGGCGGACGGGCGTCCGACAACGGCCGTGGATCGTGGACGGCGATCCGTTCCAGCATCTGCTCCGCGCCGCGCACATGCGGCTCGCCGCGCTGGCGATCCGACAGCGTGACGCCGTAGAAATCCGGCATATGCTCGTGGATGAACAGGCCCTGCAGGACCTTGGCCAGTCCGCCGATATCGCCGGGCAGGGCGGCGAACTGCAACGCCCAGATGCCGGCATCGCTCATGCCGGCGGGCGTACGGAACGGGACGAGATTCACGCGAAAACCTTCTCCAGATTGTCGAGCGCCAGGCTCCAGCCCTGGCGATGATCGTCGCGCGCCTTGTCGTCGAAGAACTGCTCGTGCGTCAGCGTCAGGATCGTGCCGTCGCCGTCGGGCTTGAGGTCGATCGTGACCTGGGATTCACGCTCCGGCGTCGTGCGCCACGCCCAGCTGAACACCAGCTTCCGGCCCGGCACGACTTCCTTGTAGATCCCGCTCACGTCGTGCTGGCCGCCGTCATTGCCACGAAAGCCGACATGGAAGTGGCCGCCCACCCGGACATCGGCCTTGGCGGTGCGGGATGCGGCATCGGCCGCGCCCCACCAGCCGATCATTTTTTCCGGGACAGTCCAGGCTTCGTAGACTTTTTCGGGCGGCGCTTTGAGCCGGCGCTTGAGGGCGAGGCTGGGCTTGCTTGCCATGACGAGTCGTCCTCCACGAAGGCGGCGAGGCGGTCGAGCTGCTCCGTCCAGTAGCGCTCGTATTTGGCCAGCCAGTTCATCGCCTGCTCCATGGGTTCGGCCTTGAGCTGACAGGTGACGGTGCGGCCGACTTTCTTGCGGGTGACCAGCCCGGCATCGGAGAGCACGTCGAGGTGCTTCATGATGGCCGGCAACGACACCGGGAAGGGCCGGGCGAGATCGCTGACCGAGACGCCGCCCTGCTCGTCGAGCCGGGCGAGGAGCGCGCGCCGGGTCGGATCGGCTAGGGCGGCGAAGGTGCGGTCGAGGACGGCATTTTGAAAGTTAACCATAACGTTAAGTGTTATGGTTACCATGGCCTCCTGTCAAGCTTCGCCTAGATCCGCTCGATCAAGGCCTGCGCCGCCGCCGGATTGCGCACCTTGGCGCCGGAGATGAAATAGACGAAGGCGTCGCCCTTCTTCGCCCAGGCCTTGGTGCGCTTGGCCCATTTGTCGAGTTCGGCGGGTTTGTACCCCGTCTTCACATTCTCCTCGGCCTGCATCAGCCGGGCGTAGGTGAAGTCGGCGGTCGGCTCGTCGATCTCGGGGAAGTCCTTGTCGTGGGCATAGACGATGGCGGCGTTGTATTTGCGCGCGAGATCGTAGAAGCGCTTGTCCTTGAAGCTGTCGTGGCGCACTTCCAGCGCGTGGCGGAGCGGCAGCTTGCCGACTTCGCGCGGCAGCAGTTTCAGGAACGCCTCGAAATCCCCGGGCTCGAACTTCTTGGTGCCCATGAACTGCCAGTTGATGGGCCCCAGCCGCGCGCCCAGCTCGACCAGGCCTTGCGTGACGAAGCGCTGCACCGATTCGCCCGCCTCGGCCAGCACGCGGCGGTTGGTGCAGAAGCGCGAGGCCTTGACCGCGAAGACGAAGCCCTCGGGCGTGTCGTCGCGCCACTTGGCCCAGCTCGCCGGCTTGAAGCTGGAATAGTAGGTGCCGTTGATCTCGATCGAGGTGAGCTTGCGGCTGGCGTACTCCAGCTCGCGCTTCTGGGTGAGATCGTCGGGATAGAACGTCCCGCGCCACGGCTCGAAGGTCCAGCCTCCGATGCCGGCGTAGATCTTGCCTTGCTTCTTCGCGGCCATGGTCGCCGCTTATAGCAGCTCCGGCGCCCTTTTCGCAGCCCCGCGTGCCGCTCTACTGCAGGCGATAGAGTTTTGCCGCGTTGTCGCAGATCACCTTGCGGCGCGTGGCCGGCGCCACCTCGCTGAGCTCCCGCTTGATGAAGTCGCGCGAGTCGGGCCAGATGCCGTCGGGATGGGGATAGTCGGAGCCCCACATCACGTTGTCCTCGCCCAGTTCCTTCAGCAGCTTGATGCCGACCAGGTCGGTCTGGTAGGTCGCGTAGCACTGGCGGTGCCAGTACTCGGAGGGCTTCATCTTGAGGTCGAGGTCCTTGAACTGGTCCTCCCACTCGAGGTCCATGTGCTCGAGCACATAGGGAATCCAGCCGAGCCCGGCCTCGCCGATCACCACCTTGAGGTCGGGATAGCGCTCCAGCGCGCCGCTGAACATGAGCTGGATCAGCATGTAGCTCATGTGCATCTGGAAGCCGGTGATGTGCGTGGCAAAGGCGCGGCGCGCGATCTTCGGAGTCATCTTGGTGTAGTCGGGCGAGCGGCCGCCGATCGTGTGGAAATGCACGGGAATCCTGGTTTCGTGCGCGATCTGCCACAACGGCTCGTAGGATTCGTCGTAGAGCGGGATCATGTCGGGACGATTGGCGACATCGATGCCGCGCACGCCGCGATCGGCTGCCCGCTTGACCTCGGCCACGGCGGCCGCGATGTCATGGCTGGGCACGTTGGCGAGGCCGATCAGGCGTTGCGGATGATGGCTGCAG
>ENA-ORBV01004313-ORBV01004313.1-microbial-mat-metagenome-genome-assembly--contig:-NODE-4313-length-27408-cov-6.202078_pt1 | contig 27408 bp, 19 predicted proteins | sample MGYA00237777_ERZ505514 | MGnify/ENA primary metagenome ERZ505514 (study PRJEB26160, sample SAMN06269048) | microbial mat metagenome | isolation source: Oligotrophic lake microbial mat | place...
CTACATTACGACGTACCGGTACGATTGTACTGGTACTAGCTAGTATGGTACCTGGTAGTGCTTGTCTCCTCATGAATCGGTACTAGTATGGAAAATCAGGGCAGCTAGCTAGTGAACTGCTAGTGCTGTCCTGTAGAAGGGCGGGTAAGCTCTGCAGCATTACACCGGCGCCTTCCCCAAGGCTTCAAGTTGTTTCTCCTGAGTTCCAAGGTGGGAGGTGGCCGGGAATGTGGTGACGGAGACAAGGCATACCGGATGCATTCATTTTCACAGTGACTGACGTGCTTCAAATTCAGTTTGCTTCAGGCCGCCGCAGGTGGGCCCGGCCACAGCCAGAGAACTGTTGGTTACTTGGCCGCTTATGTACTCCGCCGGCAACAAAAGCAGCCATCCAGCAGTCAGTGAGGTGACGGAAACGGCATTGCCTGGATCGGACACTGGCTACCACAAGTTGAAGCCATTGCGCAGTACTGCAGTGACCATGGGCTGAAGAGCATCGCCGCTAGCAAGTAGCTTCCGAAGTTAGCCACTGCTAGAATAGTGGCTCTACTAGATGATCGTAGTTGTTAGTACTGTAGTAGACCCAATCCCACTATTTCATTGCTATTCGAAGCACTGCAGTCGGTCGTAAGCAGTCGTGCTGACGATCTCAGTCCCCCAGGAACCAAGAAGCGAACACAATTAAGCTGCCTGCGGTGCACTCTTTCATCAAATTTACCTCCTACTCGGCATTTGCATTCTTGCTACTTGTTCTTTTCTTGCGGTCTGTGTTCTTTCAACCGCAGCAAGAAGAGTAGGAGTTGTATGTTGTTATTCTTTCGGTTTGCCGGAACCCTACAACTGCAGTAACTCTTTACTACTACCTAAGTAGCTAGCTACTGTAGCTAGCTACCAGTACCTACTACAGTACTGGTAGCTCTTCTACTAAAATTGTCACTACTACTACTAACTAGAGCTACTAGCTTTGTTCATAGCTAGAGTAGCTAGCTACTGCAGATGATCCAGTACTGGTGGTGCACGCAGTAACGATTTTAATGGGAAGCCGCCCAGCACGTCTCGTGCCATTGCATGCAACTTCGCATCACGAATGACTACTGTGTCGTCACAGTAAAACAACTGACTTCGGTTTTGAGAATGCCGCCCTGGCGCGCAATTGTGACTCCACGTTCCTCCCCCAGCGAACCACTGTGCAGCAATAAGAAGCTGACCGAAAGGAACAGTCACCAGCAGCACATGCAGCACACAATCATAATAATCAATTTCAACCAACGCCGAGTCAAACACGTAAACCCTGTTTTTTCAGACGACGACCCGACTGGCAAACAACCACAACAAACAACAACCATCTTTCTCAATCCATCGATTTCTTTTTCTAGTAGCCTTTAGCTTTTGCGTTGACGAGTAGTCGTAGTAGCTAAACACAAACAATCCTCAAACACACTGTTCCTGGCGAAGACCACCTAATGCTCCTTTCATTGATTACAGTTCTTTCAAATGATTACTGCAACGATGACCACGGGTCATGACCTGACCAACAACAATTTTTACACCTTTGATGATCCTCTCGGATTTGCGTCTCCGCTAAGTTTGTCGGCATGGGACAATGGAGACAACACGAATAATAACAACCATAATGATGATTCTGATGACGATAGTTTCGACGATGCGGAGAACGATGATTTAGATGGTGATTGGAGTGACAATAACGACAGCAGCCACGAACGGAACTGTCTTTGGCAAAGAGACGCAGGCCTCGTGTCCAACAAACCCATTGCACCACTCCTCCAAAGTCCTCCCAGCACTAGTAGCGCAGCTACCACTCCCTTTGCCTGTGCCGCCGCAGCGACCGCAGCAGCATCGTCCGCAGCAGCGCCCACGACATGCTGCAGCGGGAGTACGAGACGTGTGCATTTTTCACCGCAAGAGCCGGAAATTTGCTGCTATGAACAAGCCGATCGCGAGTCCTATTCGATTCTATTTTATAGTGCGCATGAGCTTCAAAAAATCATGGACGCCTTTGCCCAAGAAAAGGACGGAAGCATGTAAGGAGCGAAGAGGGAAAAATGTACACTAAAATGAACTGAAACGAAACGAAATTATCTATGCAAGTTTCAACAATCACCACACTCCACTCGACCAACATGACTACTGTTCACAGACAATAAAGTAGACCTAACTTATCTATTAGCACACACGCTACTCTCTAGCTAGTGAGTACAGCTACAAAACCACCACAACTCTAGCTAGCTAGCTAGCTGGCAGTTAGGCCAGCTACCGTAGATGGCTGTAACAACACCAACCGTAACGCATGATAGCCCTCAACGGTAGGTAGGGTTATTCTTTTTTTAGCCCTCAACGGTAGGTAGGGTTATTCTTTTTTTTGAGTCCCGGTGTGACGTCTGTTTGCGGGTCTGTTGGTGGGTGGGTGGGTCACATAAGGGGCAGTTGAAGTAGAGGTTGGTCTGTCTGTCTGTCAGACCAGAAGTGGTGTCAATTGGTCTGTCCATCTGTCAGTTACGGTTTTTTTCCCGCAATGACAAAAATCTGCCAAAATTCATAGCTGCTCTCTGCCTCTCACCACATCTTTTTTATTCCTCCCAACCCTCTCCCTACTTCTCCCATGACCCTAGAAAATTGTTTCTCCACTCATACCTCACACCTGCTAGCTGCTACACCACTGTCCTCCTTCCCTGTAGAACCCAGTGCCCGTTCTACACAAAATTGAAACCTTAATAACTTTTGCTACCCATTAAACCATAGCCTCTGCCTACCACCTTTGTGTTCCCTACAAAATGTTAACCTACCTAGACATCTTTAAAATTTACTGCGACCTTTTGCTTCCTCTCTGCGAAAAAAAACAAAATAGACTCTATTTTCTCTTGTTGTTGTTGATTTTTCAATTTTGTGCTGTATGTTGAGGGCTTCCACCTTGGGTGGTGTTCTTTTCTTTCGGGCTGGAACACGCACGAAAAACGCGGAAAGCGGCAACCGAACCTTACATAATCCAAATAGTCATCGATCAAGCTTATTGTACAGCATTCCTAGTCGTGAATGTTGGATAGTGTCGGAAAAGTTGGATAGTGTCGGATATGTCTGATTTGTCGGTCATTATGTCGGATTGTCGGACATAATGTCGGATTGTTGGAGCTGTCGGAAGAAACTTTCTTCCAACATTTAATGCTACAGTTCCGACAATTAAGACTAGAACCCGAAATGACGCTTCTACGGAACACAAAATCTTACACTTGCACTATAGATTAACGCAGGGCCTCTTAAGGCCGGCTTTCAACAGAAAAAGCAAAACCACGCTCACAAAATCGCTCACAAGAACGGTTCGTCGCTCACAAGATACTACAGTAGTACGATTCGATCCATTCGTAGCTAGTACTTGTTGAACTCGCTCATTATGCATTCGACACCAACATGGACATGGAAATGGATGAGGAAATTGACCCTAGGGTTGCTGCTTTGAGTTACCGTCAGCTCCAGGCCAAGTGCAAGGAGCTTAGCTTACCTGCAACTGGAAAAGATGACATCCTGCGAAAAAACCTCCATGACTACTTGATCAATCCACGGGAAACTTTGAATCGGCTGGCACGGGAGTCTACTAACAAGCGAAAGAATGGCGAAATTGATTGGAAGAAGAGCGCTGCAAGAGAGATTATGCTTGAGGACTTGGAACCACCTCATGGCTGGCTTCACGGTGTTGATTGTTTGAAAGCAAAAGATGTGTACGATTATTACAAGGAAAGACACGAAGAAATCTTTGCTCAAGTCCCGTTCACGCAGTTTGAAAGAAGATACAACGAGGCAATTCAGAAAGCAACAAAGAGAAGAGCTAGATCTGCCCAAGAAGAAGAATGGCTTAAACATGATCGGAAGCTTTACCCCCGACAAAGTCACAACCACAGGGGAGAACCCGTCTTCGATATGGATGAAGCTGCTAAAGCGCAGCTGAAAGAGGACATGAAAAACAATCTTCACAAAGAGATGGAGCCAATGGCACTGTGGGAAAAGAGAAAAGTCTATCAGAAATACAAACTGGAAAAATTTCGCCAAAGGATATATCAGTGCGAAAGACGAGCAAAGTTCCACAATTATTTAGAACACAAGCGAAACAGTTGCCGAAACAAGTTCAATGAGAGAATGACGCCAAAGGAAGTCACGTTTGAAAGAGTAGTGCCAAAGAAAGTGGCAAAGAAAGTGGCAAAGAAAAAGGCCGCGGCGCCGAAAGTAACAGTAGAAAAGGGACGGAACAAAAGGTCGCGATCTAGCGGAAAGAAGAGTGCTAAACGCGGCAAGAGATCCACCAATAAGTCCTAGTAACGATGACCGACGGTACACGATATGTAATGATTGCCTTTGTTAGTGATTAAATAACACTATACTTCTAGACTAGGGCGATAAGATAAAAGCAATAGACCGCCAGTCGCTTGCATCCGTTTACCAGTCAACGCTCATATCTTCAGAGTCGCTGCGAGGGCGTTTCATGGGGTGCTCCACGCAGCGGTATCGTGCTTTGTTATTAAGCTGTCGTTGATACTTTTGAGCTAGACCAAGCTCAGTTAAGAAGAGCTTTACAATACTATTGGGGTCCACGGTGCCAATCTCTGCCCATTTTCCAGCGCAGTTAATCATTGCGGCCTCCAAGTCTTGATGCTGCTGAAGCGCTGCTTCCTCTTTGTTGGCTGCTTCAGTGAAACGTTTGCGATAGGAAGAAAACTTCACTTTTGTAGCTTTCAACCTTTCTTTTTTGGTACTCTTGTCGCTTTCCAACAGTGCGATTACTGGGATCATGTAGCTTCCTTTTTTTCTGCTCTTACCTTTGTTTTTCCATCCCACCAGGCCTGCATAAGTTCCCTTGACAAATCGAATTGGGTCTCCTTTTTCCATCCTGATGCTTTGCCGTCTGGCTTGAGAGGAAATTATAATTATCTTTGCTCGAAGTATGCTTCGTGCATTCATGAGAGAGATCTCTTCTTCGCATTACGCGGTTTCGAAAGCACGAGTGAAACTGAAATTACGACGGCGGGCCGACGGCCATTGTCGGCGATCGGTACACGGCAAGATCAAATCGCCAGAGCGAGGACTCGGAACAAACACTTGACTGTGTATTACAACTTCCATTATTTTAAATTTAAATTTCCAGTATGCTGCTCACTCCCGCCGATGTGCAGAAGAGAGGCTTAGAAATCATGGGGGTTCGACAGGGAAGGAAGAACGAAAAAGCCTTGCTGCTCGAGTTTCATAAGCATTATGGTTCATCCCCGGTGGATGTCGCGGACTGTTGGTTTGATCTTTGCTACTGGAGAGGTCAGTCTGGAAAAACTTTACTCGAAGATAAAGACAAATCAGAAAAGGGTTTCAAACGTTACCTTGCTGCACACCATTGGCTTTGGAGCCGACCCAAAAATGCTCATGTCTTTGCTTCACGATTTGGCGTGTCTATTGATTACTGCCAAGGTAAACGATTTTGGACGTGGGTGGAGCATATTGCAGCTTTGACAGAGAAGAAAATAGTATGGGACAAACGACTTGACAGCAAGACGACACAAAAGTTCGCCATTTCATCGGACGGGATCGACTTTAAGCTATGGGAGAAGAAGCATGATTTGTTTCCATATGATTCCAAGGCTATGTCACACAAGTTTAAGAGTTGCGCGGCCAAGTACATCATTGCTTTGTCAGTGTACGAACCCCAATGTGTATTTATTGAAGGGCCTTTCAGAGGTGGAAAGCCAGATTTAGAAATGTTCAAAGAATGTGGATTGATGGACAAGCTTATTGAGAATGGGAAACTATGCATTGCTGATAGAGGTTTTCGCTCAAAGATTCCTGGAGAGCGACAGTGCTTCGCTCTACCTGACTACATGGATGCAGGCAAGGAGCTTTATGCAATGAAATCACGCGCTCGTTTGAGACAAGAGACCTGGAACGGTCGCCTTCGTCACTTCGGAGTACTGACCCAAACCTTTACGCATGGCTTTGTCAAACACGGCATCGTGTTGCGAGCCGTGACTGTGTTGATACAGTATCAAATGGATAATGGTTCCCCAATTTATAGCGTTTAAACTAAGTGTCGAAGTTTGTGAAACTTTACTGTTGTACCTACGACTTTCTTGTGCTCTTTTTTCTGCTCTTACCTTTGTTTTTCCATCCCTTGAGGCTTGCTTCAGTCTCCCACTACAAGTGCTACAGAGTCATTCACGTCAAGTGCTACAAAGTCGTCGTTCACGTCAATTGTTTCTACTAAAGTAATTATCACTATCCTAAATCGTTGAGTATCTTTCTTCTTTCACAAGTACATTTCCATCCTGAACGTTATCTTCTTCAAATCGTTGCCGTCGATCCCTTCTTTGACTTACACCACGGTGGCTGTCTTCTTCTTGCGACGCTTCTTGGCGGCTGATCCTGGGTCAGTCACCATGCTTCCGCCAGCGATAGCAATTCGCCAAAAGACATCCATTCCGTACAGCGTTTCCAATTGAGGCTTTCCGCTCTCATCCTCAGCTTCAAAGGCCTTGGTCATCTCCTGAGTGCCTGTGGTGACGTTGATACTGTCATGCGAAATTATATAGTTCTCCAAGATTGTGCCTCTTGGGAGGATCAACAACCAGTAGGAGTAAAGGCGGACAATACTCTGCTTGATTGCAGTTTGTTGCGCCTCATGGATAATTGCGGTTTGAGCACAGAATTTCTCTTCATGATAGAGGTCGGGCCTGCGATGCCAAAGCTCCTGCGAGGGCCCTCGGATCAACACAGCACGATTGGCCAACGTGGGAAACTCTTCGTGCGGGATGGTGGCGCTCCAGTCACTCTCCATACCTTGAGTTGTAACATGGCGAATGTGATAGACAGAACGAACATAGTTTCCTACTGTGATGTTTGGAATGAGTGCCACTTCGAATCCGTTACAAGACTCCGGTCGCTCTGGATCAGCGATGATGATGTATGGCCGTTCCTTTGTGCCATCTTGTTTGCGTTCGGGCATCTCTAGAATTGCAACCGTCTGCAGGGTGTTGATTGAACCAGCACCGGAGTAGATGCTATTCGTATTTGGATATGTTTCGCAGTCCGACTGCATCCTTTTAGTCTGATTTTGAAATTGAATATCCTGCACCGGGGTAGAGACTTTCATAGAACGTTGCTTGGTGGTTACGCTTGGGGCGCTGCTGTTGATAGTAGATTCAGTGCCGCTTTCGCACTCGTTATCCGAAGGTGTGTATTCCGCTTCAGATTCTTCCTTGCTTTCTTTGACGGGCTCGCTTTCCTTGCTTTCTTTGACTGGTGCGCTTTCAAGAAAATCTGCCTTCAACGATTCTCCAGGTTGCACGTTATGCTTTTCAAGGAACTTAATGCACTGACGACTGGTCTTGCGTTTGGCTTCAGCGAAAATCTTCTGGATTGCTCGACGTTTTGCCGAACCAACCTCGCCGTACAAATACGTCTTTTTGTTACAAAGTTCCAAGAGATTGAATTTGTTGATAGAGACGCCGGATTTTTCGACGTCTTCGAAAAGAGTTTGAATGAATTGCGGGTCTAACTTGTAAGAAATTGACATTATGAATATTTTGAGAAGAGCTTTTGATTTCGTCGTTGCATCCTCATCAATGCTCACATCTTCACGAACCAGCAACAGCAGAACCGGCACGAACGAGGGCACGAACAGATCAAAGCAAGACCACGAAAGCAAGAGGCAAGACCAAAGCTACTGTCTAATACGAACAGAATCAGCGAAAAAGTGAGGAGAATCAAGTCAAAGCAAGAGTCAGTTGGCGAGGATATTGTCTCCGAAGTCGCTAAGTAATCGTAGATGTTGGATTTAACCATCGATGTCGGACGAATTGTCGGATATTAAATAAAAATGTCGGAGGGTGTCGGTTTGTCGGAGAAAAAGTCGGAGCTTAAGTCGAAATGTCTGATTTTAGTGGATAGTGTCGGAAAAGACGGCATAATGTCCGATTGTCAGAACGCTCCTATCTCCGACAACGACGACTAGACATAAAGTCCGACATTCACGATTAAGGGAATTAATAGCTTTCCATCTTTTTCGCGAGTGTTCCTGGCTCTGTTGATTCAAACTGTGCGGGCGAGTGAGCGGTAGTCATTCGGCGGCAGCGTGTGTGCGTCTATTGCGATCTTTCATAACCCCTAAAGCTTAAAGTCGTCGTCATAAATCTCCAAGCATAACCACAATGGCTTCAGACCCAATTTCTTTTCAATTGGCTGCAGAAACAGCTGTATAGGTCACTACTAGGTATTTTAGGTGGTGTAGCCAAACATTCAATGTAGGGGTTTGGCGGGAAGTGTTGCTTGGACGAACAAAAGAAGGTGGGCCAAGAACAATCAGTGCCACATTCTTATCACTTTGTTGCTCTTTAGAAATGTGGGTGTGTGACAAGGAGGCTCAATCCTCAAGCAACTCGTCGGCTAGACAGATGTATCAATACATGAATAGTAAAAACTAATGGTAAAACGAGAGAGTCGTGGATTTGGCCTGTATTTCGTGCAGAATGAGTGTTCCTTCATTGGTGTTTCCGGGCACGCATTACATCAATGTCCTCCAGTACTCTTCTCATTGTTCCTTAGTAGTATCCTTATTCCAAAGATAGCTGCTGGAAGATTGTCCCGACATCATGATTTTGGACCACTCTTCATAATCAGAGGGAGACATTTTGTCCCACGGTGGCACATTGGTGACCAAAAACTCTCCTAGACGTTGTCCTAGAGTCACCAATTGCCGTGCTTCAGCACATCTAGCTTCATTGTAGGCATCGCAAACATCATCCCATGATAATTCGCTGGCATCATTGGCGTCGTCATTGCCTGACAGCAACAATTCTCGCAACGCCATGGCATCTTGAATGGCTTTCATAGATCCAGACGCAGTATGTGGACGCAATACGGCCCCCGCATCGCCCATCAAGAGCAACCGTTTGGAAGGATGAATAAAGGTGGACGGTGAATCATCAAAAATAGGATGAAAGGATATGTGATCTTCCTTTATCTGTGTCATTTGATCAAAAAACGGTGGCATTGCATCTTTTGTGATGGACCTGAAATAGGCCAGTGATTCAGGGGATAGTGATCGAACAACCTTCATCGACGTGATGGGTTCCAAGTCGGGAGGTGCTTTGGCATACAAGCCCCAATTCATAATAAATCCTTTGGGATCGTGGGGGGAAGGCATACTGAAAGAAATGATATGACCTTCAGGATATCCAGCACTTAGCCAACATTTATTATGGACGGTATAGTCCAACAAGGGTCGACCCTGACTGTCGGTCATGAACTTCATCATACATCCCCACCAGGTCTTGCTTGGCGTCGTACAAGGCTACCTTATCGTTTTCGCTGTCTTCCTGAATAGTCTCGACCGATTCAATGGAAATTCCGTTCTGATACTCCACCAAATGAGACCATTTTTTCAAATTTGATCGCAATTCCTTCCACAAAAGGCCCCAGTTGTGTAACTGGACCATTCCGGGAGTCGTCCAACAAGGACGCCCCATTGCGGACACCGTTTGGTTGGCTGTTGCAACATCATCTGTGACAAACCATTCTCGTTGTTGAGTTTGTAGAAAGCGGTAATCCGGAGACAACCATTGTAAGTCATCGCCAGACAATGTTTCTTGAAAGCTTTTCATCATTCCAATACCTTGTCCACGGTCTTCCAGTTGTGCCGCAGACGAACGCTCCAAGATGGTAATCGAGGCAATCTTATGGTGGCTATTGCTTTTGTCATTGGCCGAAGCCAAAGCCAGCGCAGAAGCACATCCAGCAATCGAACCGCCCACAATGGCTACGTGAGAATCACGCACCACCTTTTTTTGGTTCATTATAGAGGCTGCCTTGGCGGCTTTGGTCATGGTCGACATGATGCTGAGTTAGTAATGTTGCCCTAACGTGCTAGTAGACTGTGAATGATATGAATACAATGAATTATTTGGGGTGTTCTCGTTTCTCTGGTGTCTAAGGATATGAGGATATCGGACCTGGTGTTTTGTGTACTATTAAGCTACTAGCTAGCACTACTAGTAGCTAGTACTCCGAATAGGAAACAGCGAGTCAGTCAACTGAACCTACCGATCAGTGCTAGTGCAAGTAGCTAGCTAGCTAGCTACAATGTTAGAGACCTAGCTAGCCTACTAACAAACAAACTAGCTAGCTAGTTAGCTAGTAGTAGCAGAATCGTTTTTGTGATGATGATAACAACAAGCATTATTGATTCTCCCGTGTCACCAGAAAGATCCCACCCACATCTGGGTCTGCCGCGACGACTGCTCGTCTTGTGAAAAATGAGTCCAGTCATGCACAGTCAGTCCCATTGGGCTGAGCCCAAAATTGAGGGTAAGTTGTCTTTTGCGGTGGCTGTCACTCATGGAGTTAATTGTTGAGCAACTGTGAGTCATATCTTTGTGCTCTTATGAGGTTATGACAAAGAAAATGACAGCAAGATCCTCCTGGACATGCATCAAGAGCAGTTGGTCCTCAGGATTGAAGACAACTATGAATGCTCAGTCCAAAATGGCACAACTTGTGAATGTTGCAAAGTGGTTGAGCTGTGGCACTCCTTGTCATGCTGCACTGCCTAATGCCACTTGCTAAAACTTGTTGGGTCCCCATCTCCAGCTGCTGCGAGATGATGAAGCTCATGGGAAACACCCAATTCATTTTCCAAGTGGTTGGAACTTGGCAACAAGCAACCATCTGCCCGGTCAAAACAGATTTCCTACCAGCCAGCCTTCAGCTTAAATGGGTGCATAGCACATGCTGTGTGTGTGTGATACATGCATACACCTGCAAATTTTTATTTTTAATCACATTCATCTTTCAGATTTGTCATGATTTTTGTGTCCGTTTTTGAAAACAACAAAGATCCAAAGCTTTTCGGGCATTCATTGTGGCTTCAAAATTTGCAACAGGTGCACAACTTCCTTCCACTTTCCTCAGCTGGTTGCACTGGACTAGAATCAGGATGCCATAGGCTGAGTTTTTGCATGAAATGTAATCCTTGAAGGCCTTGGAAGAACATGTTTTTTATCAAGCGCTGTGGATCATATGTGCGACCTTTATTGTTACGTAGGCCTCTTAACTACTTGCATGGCCTGTTACGCTTAGCACGACTTGACAACAGCCAATCAAATCCTCGCATCACAACTTCGCCTTCATTTTCGTCACATTTTGACTTCTTCGTGCTTCACATTTTGTCGTCCCGGTGCTTCGACACGATTTGAAATGAGTCAAGATCTTTCGTGGTAGGACTGAGGCGTGAATCAGAAATAAATCAATGAGGCTTTCACACCTCTAGCTCGGGATGGAGGGCGAAGTATACGTGTGTAAAACGCAGAAGCAGCTCACAAATTTAAAAGAGCACAATCTTTTTGAAACGAGATCTTCGATAAACTGGTTAACTTTCCCACAAAGCACCATGAAACTTTCTTCCGTCTTTAGTGTTGCCCTGCTTGGTGCAACCGTTCTGTTTTCCGCCAGTGCCCAGCAACTAGCTGATAATCCCCCCTCTTACTTTGGAGCCGTGAATCATCAGGCCTACTTGGATTGGATCAGCGAGAATGATATTGAATTTAAATATCTCTCCTCCGTCTACATGCCATCCAGGGATCAGTCTTCGGGGGCTGCTGTCCATTGGAAGGTTGATGGTAAGTTAGTACACCTATTCTATCGATGCTTGGTCTGCTTTGGCTGATGGGCTGATGACAATAAGGCAGAAAGATAAGGCATAAGCCGTATACAGCTGCGACAGCGGAAGGCGAACGAATCATGACTCACGAAACAACTGGCTTCTTGTAACTCTATTTTGCAGGTGACTACATTAATGTTGCGGTTGCTGCTCGCGCCAGTGGATGGGTAGGATTTGGCTTCTCTGATGCTGGAGGTAAGCAACGTCGATACCGGGAGCTATATTACTGGTGCTCTTCTTTGCTGACACAACTTGCTTTGCTCCTACCAGGTATGTTGGGTAGCGACATGGCTCTCTTCACAGCGAACCGTCCAAATGAAATTGTGGACGCCCATGTAGTGGACCAGCCCGTTCCCACGCCAGATGAATGCCAAGAAGATTGGATCTTGATCAACTCCACGATTACTTCCGGCCCTGTTGCCCAAGAGCGTCAAGACCAGCAGGACAGTGAAGACTTCATCATGTTTGAGGTTCGCCGCAAGCTCAACACCGAAGATCCTCAAGACCTTCCACTGATCAATGACAAGGACATTGTCATTCCTGAACAGAGAATCATTGCAGCTTGGGGGGACACCGACGAGGTTGGTTATCATGGCGCCAATGTGGCACGGGGGTCGATTCGTGTCTTCAAGCAAGATATCCAAGGGTTCGACTTTGACGAAACAATGGCGACTGAATCTGATGGATATTTCTTCATTGGTGCCAAAGATTATGAGATCCCAACCAATGATACTACATACGCCGACTTTTGTTTCTCTCGGGCTGATTTAATTGCTCAGGGTGTGCCCGATAGCAACGAAACTATGAGTGTCATTGGTTTCCGTCCCGTGGTTCAAGAGGGCGAGTCTTCCTCCATGGTTCATCACTACGTCGTGACTGGGTTCTTCAACGCCTCTGAAGACGTCTGCACCGGTGAAGCGCGCGGTATGGATATGGTCTATGGTAAGGCGTCTCAGTTTGGTCATATGGTCATGGTTCCTGCCCGCTGTTGTTCATCTCACAAATTCTTCGATCTGGATGTCGCTTCAACACAGTGTGGGCCCCAGGTGATGGCCCCTTCGCCTTGCCAGACTTCCTCGGTGGAAATCTGTTTGGAGATGAGGGATTTCAAGGGTTCAACATAGAGATTCACTATGACAATCCAAGTAAGTATACATAGATGGCTGTTGCATGGCGGGGCTTGTTTGTTGCGAATGTTTTCAGTTATGTATATCTAACTCGCTCTCCATTCAAAACTTATTTTCGAATCAGGCATGGTAGAAGGCGTAGTTGACTCTAGCGGCGTGGAGCTCTACTTCACAACAACGAAAAGAGAGATCGAAATAGCTGTCCTTCAAGTCGGAGGTAAGCCCAGCAGAAGTTGTCAAGGAGAAAAGGCAAATAATTGCTTGTTCTCATCGTCTTTTCCTCCTTTATATAGACCCGCTTGTTGGACTCATGGGCGAGCCAGTTGGTGAAGATTACAGCAGGCACTCTTTTGAGTGCAACAGCTCGTGTTCTTCCACTTTCCTCGACGAACCGGTCACAGTTGTTCGTGAGCACTTGCATATGCACGGTGGTAAGTCGGATAAAATACATCCCGCTGGAAATGAATTAATGATCGAGATTTTGGCCTCACATAGTATCATCATTTGACTGTGCAGAGGGAGTCCGTATCACGAATGAAGTGATTCGAGATGGTGAAGTCGTCCGAAGAGCCGCTACAGAGGTTTGGGAGTTTGATCAAGTAAGTCTAACGACAGGATCGTTGTTGAATTGGTACATCGTCTGCTTCGTTGGAATCATTTTCTCACAATTGGGTATCATATGACTTCGTAGAACGGGAATGTGCCAGTCCGAGAAGAGCCTTACCAATTATTGCCGGGTGACAGTTTCCGCACCAATTGCTATTACAAAGGTGGTAGAGACTCTGTGTTTGGTCTCGGATCACGCGACGAAATGTGCATTTCCTTCCTCTACTATTATCCCCGTAAAACCATCAGCATACCAACCCCCGATGGCAACTTTACCCTTCCCTACATGTGTGGTTTGGGCTTAGATTTTATGGAGAATGCATGCAACGCTCAATATACCGCCGAGGTCTTGGAGAGCGAGGCTGGTTTGGATCGTCAATTTGGCAAGCAAAAGGCACAATGTTTGTTGTCTACTAGCCAAGCTTCACAAGTCGATATGAGCGACAAAGAGGAGGTAGACGCTCCGGAAGGCCCATCCACAGAACCAATCGAGCCAGGATCCAGCACTGAAACTGCAACAGAATCTACAGCGTCGGAAAGCAACGTTCCTCCTCCAGAGATGATTGGTGATGTTGAAGATCTCGCGACTGTCAGCAGCGCAGACTGGGCTACACCTGTCACCGGTACCTTCGTCTCAATGACGGCACTGTTTTTGGCGGCGTTTGCTCTTTAGGCCACGCCAGCAACAGAAAAGAATCTTCGTAATTGAATACTAGTGTAGTGCAGTAATCTAAATAGATACCAACAAATTTCACCTGCTTCTTGGACACGATGCCGGCATACTAGTATACTAGAAACAGACGGGTAGTACTAAAACTGTTGCATTGTGATTGTTAGTTGTTAAGTTTCGGATGCCGGAACGATATTCCGACGATTGGTTTGTCTTTGGCACGCCGTTGAAAGGTTTTCTCCTTCATGCCATTGATTTCGGCTTGCATATCTTCATGGGCTTGTTGTTCTTGTTTCGATTTGGGATCCCATACATTCGACCAACCCTGCAGATGACCCGCCTGCCAATGCTTATAATTGGCGGCCGCTTCCGGCAATCCCATCATGCCATCCAAGGCCCGCGATGATTTGTGATCCTTTCGTTGTTCCCACGGCAATCCTTGTCCTTCGAGCATGTGTAATATTGTTGTCATGGACTTGCACAATTGCGTAGCCGTCGCTCGTTGTTTGGGATTCGCATGCCACGCATGTTCCAGCACAGCCTTGATGGTCCGTGGAAAATGACACTTGGAAATGTTGGGACGCAATTCCCCCTTGGCGATTCGATCCCAATCGCGTGTTAACTGACGACTGGTGTAAGGTTTGGTTTCGGTATATATTTCGGCAAAGGTAATGGCCCAGGAATAGATATCGGCTTGGGTATTGTAACCCGCCTCTCCCACAAAAATTTCGGGTGCCATGTACCGTCGTGCCGGAACGGACGTGCGTGCCCGAAACAAGCTTTCATGCGCATTATTTTCGGTTTCCACTTCCTCTTTCTTCTCGTTGTTGTCGTTATTGTTGTTCCCAGCAGTAGTAGTAGCAGTAGCGGCATCTCCAATAGGACTGGTGCAGTTGCTTTCATCTGCCTGTGTAGCAGCTTTAATAGCAGCAGCCTTAAAGGCAGCAATAGCCGACATGGTAGCGGACGGCTTGACGTCCTCCTCCTCATCCTCCTCTTTATCCGTGCTGTTGGAATGGGATGGTGATTCGGATACATCGAAATCCCCAGCAAAGGAATCGGATATTTCCGACCGCGATGGTTCCACCTCGGACTGGGAAATTTCGGATCGTGTCGAATTGGGATCGATTTCGACCTCGCTGCCGCCGTCACTATCGTCGTTTTGTCCTCCCTTGCACAACGATGTGGCTGGTTTTGTCGTTGTCGGCGTCGTGGTGGTAGGTGACGTCGATTCTTGCCGTTGTATTATCTCTTCTTGGGATGGTGGTTGTGCTGTGGTGGAGGATAAGAATTCTGCTTTTTCTTCTTTACATGTCATGGAAGTCGCAATCGTAGCTGTTGTTGTGGTGGTTGGTGTGGTGGTGGTTGTAGCTGCCTCTGTTTCCGTAGATACCGTTTCGGCCGTATTGGCCCTACCCAGTGGTGGATCTTGGGGTGTGATCGGTGTGGATCGTTTGGGGGATAAGGAGGACGGACGACGAGTGGCTCGTCCACTCATGCGTTTGACTCTGGGCGTCGTGGGACGCCGCACGTGCTCGGAAAAGGCCGAGAACCGATCCGTGGCCATGTTTCGCATGGGACTGCCACCAAAGAGACTCGGTCGCGGAGGTGTCGTAGGATTGGCCGGAACATCTTCTTTCGACAACAATTCAATTTCCAATTCTTCCGGTGGCACCAATCCTCCATGCGATGGAATTTCCTTACAGGAACTCAAATCGCATAATTGCACCGTATGATGATGAGGATATTCCTTAAAGGCAATGGTTTCCGGACGCAGTTCTCGTAAAATAATCCCGTGTTGATGTAAATATTGCAATGCGTGCAATACCTGCAAGGCATAATTGGTTTTGAGCGCCACCAAATCTTCGGGATACAATCCATGACCATGTCGATGCCGCACGGTACCGGTCGCATTGGCACTGGCCCCATTGCTAAAATAATGTCCAAAGGCCGGATCTCGTTGCCAGGCATCGGGATCACTGGGAATGGTCGGTACCGTTGGCACGAGGGGGGCGGGATATTTTTTGCCGCGTCGTTTTTTCCGTTCGGCATGCGCCAAATCGTGTCCCCATTGTTTCCATTTTTCCAATCGCTTGTCCAAGGTATCCCCCAATCGATGCGTGAGTAAAAAGAGGGGATGTTGCAAGGCCGCGGCGGCAGCTCCCACTCCACCAAAGCGGGAGATGGGAGCGTTGCCATTATTACTGTTCATGCTCATTCCGGACAATCCACCGGTACAACATCCACTCAATTTCAAAATAAAGGCATGATCGAGATGCGACAAATACAGGGCCTCCAGTGCCAATTTGGAGACGGCACGATCCAAATCGGTATTCCCGCCCGTCATCTTGGTATGATTATTATTATGGATCAAGCCATTCGTTTTGCCACTTTGTTGTTGATTTTCTTGATGAATGATATTGGGATGAATAATTTTGATGGAATATTTTTGATGTAGCGAATTCATTTTGAACAAAAAAGCACTGTTGGTAGCATTTCCCGAAGCAGAAGATGCATGTAGACCTTTGAGACTACTCATACTGTTGTTGTGGTTGTTTTTGTGGGTGCTGTTGTGGTTATGAATCCCCGAATCATCTCCCATTTCTGAACCACCACTCGCGTTGGTACTGGTGCCACTGAGGCTGGCATGTTCATTATGATGATGATGGCCCAACACACTACTATGATGATGATTTTGGTGTTGCAAATGAGACACAAATCCAGCGGCCATGACGGCATGTTTCAATTTGGCCGCGACGGCCGAGGGTCGTGCATTCGAAAGACGCCGCCGCATACTGAGACTCCCCCGACGTTGTTGTTGTTGTGGACGACGACCACCACCCAAACTCGCCCCACTATCTCTGCGACTACTGTCATCGTCCATCATACTACTGCCATGATCAAAGGCCAGGTCACCGTGACTGGCGCACATGCGCGGATTATGGATACCACCGGAATCTCCTAGTAGGCTTTGGTGATGATTGGTCGTGGCGGAGAAACTCACCATGGAAGCGTCCATGTCATCATTTAAATTGTTGCTATTTTGTGTGCTTTCATGATTCGGGTGGTGGATTTCCCCACTGCCACTGCCCGTTGCTGCGACACTGTCGGGTATGAAGGGACTACTACTACTCCCCGCCGCGCCCGAAGTGACACTCGGAATGGTGGCCATGCGTGTGACGGTTCCTTGCGAACTGATCGTGCTATTGCCCGTAAAGGTGCGTTGATAGGAAGCATTCGCAGTCGCGTTCGCGTTGGACGTACTAAAGCCCGTCACTTCGAGCGTTTGCGCGATGCTCGTTTGAGACAACAACTTGCCCACTTTGACGTCCCGTCGATGCAGGGTCGGCGTGGGAATCTCGTGCCGGACATGACGACTCACAAAGGGAGCTCGTTCGGCCGTCAATAGTTGTTGTAAATAAAAGGGAGGATCATCGACAAAGCGTTTTTGTGGTTTGCTCGTGCACGACAACGAAGAAGCACTGTGCAGGGAAGCGTCGGTCGTAGGGTCGCCATCGCCTCCGATATTGCTGGACGTTCGGCGATTCTTGTTGAGCATGTTGGAAAATTTCTTGGCGGCCTTGAGGGCGTTGACTTGGGTTCCAAAACTCATGCGAGACAAGGGATTCGTAGTACCACTACCGCCAGTAGTACTGCCGCCGTGCTCGGACACAGAGCCATCCATAGAGACAACCATTGTGCGTTTTCTTGTGTAGAGTTTTGTCTCTTGATTGTCGGGGTTCGTATCTTCAATTATTTAAATTGTTATTAGCAACAACACGAAATGGACATCTAGCTAGTTACTAGTACTTTATAGTCCGGAAGGTTGCCTTTTAGCAAGACTGATGATGGCTACAATAGCTGCTTCACACTATCGTTATGCTGTCTGATCCAGACGGTCGTATTGGTGCCAGACGACTGACTGAAAAATACAAAGCATGAAACAGTAAGATTGCTTCTTACATCACTCCGAGTACCTCAACAGCACGCACAGGACGTTGGAGAAAAAGAGGTTCCGCATTTCGGAGTGGGTGCTGTGCTGTGTCAGCAGTACTACTACGTCGTAACAGTAGGTACACTACTGGTGGGTACGGTTTCGGTTGCGACTTTAAGTAGAAACAAAAGCACAGTACAGTTCTAGCTATGGTATGATAAATCTGCACTTCTAGCTTCTGTAGTCCACTGGTACATATCACGCATTCGAAGGTGAGTTAAACTTTCTCAACGGTCGAAGGACACTACTGGAGATATGTTTTGTTTGCCCTCAAACGGAAACTGCCTATTTATTATTGACACTTGGCTTCACTTTTTGCTGTGTCATTTCATTACTACTTAAAGTACAGACTGTATGAAACATTTGGGTGCGCCATACAGCAATTAACTAATTACATAACAAACAGCTGCTGATAGTGCTGCTACAGTGTGAAAGGTAAAATGTGACCTTTGGTAACACAACATAGCAAACACATGAATGACCCCTAGTTAAACCGGTGTGTTTGTCTTCACCATGAATGCCGGTTGCTTTTGACACATCTAAGCACAGTCAGATCAGCAGAAAATTTCCACAGTTGAACAGTTGCGGATGGCAAATGAGATTTTAAAGCAACACGCTGGGTGCTCATTTCCACAGTCTAAAATGACACCTTCTGTCTAAATGAAGAATGTCAATGTTGCCTTGTTAAGTGAGAATTAAATTTTATTTAGATGAGTTAAGACCTGCTTAAACAAATTTCATTTATGTGCAAGGGGACAAAGTGAAGGGGATCGTGGCAAACTCCAACCAACTAGCTGGTCAACACGGCAATCCTGTTTCTCACAAAATTCAATTGCTTGGAACAATTTGATTTGACATCGACAATGGGAACTTCAACAACGCTGTTCAACTGCATTCGACTGTGAGACAAGGACCAGACGAAGGCAGATGACACAGCCGTGGCAGCAAATGCCGGCAGCGGAAATCATGTGAGCACATCATTTTGATTGTCATGTGGACGATGGCAGCAAAATTGGAAGACGATCCAATTTGATTTCTGCAACACAAAATTCACTCAAAATGACACTTCTCTGTTCATTTTTCTGCATCCCTGTCCACTGAACAACACAAAACTTCTGCAGACCGACAAACAGCAGTGGCAATCACAACAGCGGCACATTCACGACAACTCGACAATGGGCATGAACAGCATGATGATCATCTGAAACGAATTTGTTTCTGTGGGTCCAACAAGTCAACAACCAACAACGACAAGAAGCTGCTGCAAAAGCACCACCGAAGACGACACTGCTGCTGTCCATCACAACCACAACATCAAATTTACGACAATGGCGCAGCCATTAGCTAGCTAGCAGTTAATTTTGCCGTTACAAAAGCGCCCATTTCTGTTTCTGCTGCTAGTGTTAGCAGGCAGTTTTCCAACTTGTCGAAAATTCCAGTGCTAGCTACTAGCTAGCTAGCAGTGTTAGTGCTTGTGAATAGAGTAAATTCAAGTGCCAGTTCCAACTTAGTGAGATGCCCCTACTAATAGTAACACTGTCCTGTAGGACTTGCACCATGTCCTGCGGTAACATTTTATGTTACTACAATTTAGCTGTACGTTCGTAGCACAAGTAGCTACTCCAGTCTGGTTCGAGAGACGGTGGCACTGGCACATAAAGATCGGATTTAACTTCACAGAGTACGAGGGCAACATTCTTGATGACGTTCTAAACGTGATGAACAGGAATCGTGTTTCATAGAAGCCCTAGCCTTTGACGCTGTAAACGTGACCTGAATCATTGAGTCGTACAGTGCAATCCCGCAACGGCAAACAAAAAATGAATCCCTTCGCGCCCTCCATGCCACACGCACCAACAACATCATCGAATTCAATTCTTCAGTTATTTGTACTAGTAGCTAGTACTACTAGCGAGCTAGCTAGTACGTCGTAGTACTGTATTGACCAACGACAATCGCAACTACTGTGTACTAGTACAAGCAAATAAGCCGCAACAACTTCTTAAATTCATTTGATTATAGGGCTGGGCTTCCGTGCTATTGCAACTCCCACGGAATTCATAAAATCCAATACAACAAATACTCGACAACTACACTACACTACACTATACCCAACACTACACAACAACAATCATGGTGTATGACAAGGAAGGATTTTATCGTACTGCCATGGAAGTGGCCCAAAGTGCCGGTGATCAATCGGGCAAAACCTTTTTGATTACGGGAGCCTACTCTGGCATTGGCGTGGAAACCACCAAGGCCTTGTTGGCCCAAAATGCTCAAGTCATATTGGCGGGTCGCAATGCTGAAGCCATGAAAACCTTTGTGTCGGAATTGACCGTCAAACAACCCGAAGAAGGAGAAGAGGAATCAGAAGAAAACAACAACAATGCCTTGATTGATGCGGACGGCCCCCTCTGTGATTTGAATGACCTCCGGTCCGTCCTTGGCTTTGCCAAGTACGTCCTACAAAAGTACACCAAATTGGACGTTCTCATTTTGAATGCCGGTGTCATGATGACACCTCCCGGTGTGACGGCCCAAAAATTAGAAACTCAAATTGGCATTAACTGTGTGGGTCATTTTTTGTTGGCCCAAAAGTTGTTGCCCATTACCAGTCGTCAAGTCTGGCTTTCCTCCAGTGCCCATTCCGCGGCCGGGGCCAAACGATTTGAATTTTCGTGGTTTCAAAATTTTGACGTGGAAGATGAGTACGAAGTTTCTTGTTATGATCCCATGTTTGCCTATCAGCAATCCAAATTGGGAACCATTTTGTTGGCCAAGGAATTTGCCAAGCGATGCAGTGGTGAAGGGGAGGACAAGGAAGCCAAAGTGGAAGCTGTATCCCTTCATCCCGGTGTCATTAATACCAATTTGGGACGTCATTTGCCTGGATACCTCAAGTTGACCTTTTCCGCCATGTCCTGGGTGGGATTGATGTCACGAAAGACTGTGGAACAAGGTGCGGCCACTACCGTGACGTGTGCCACCTTGTCCTCGGAGGAACTAAAGAACGGAGCGTATTATGATGATTGTCAAGTCGGCAAAGAATCTGGAAATGCCACCAATACGGAAGATGCCATTCGATTGTACGATCTTTGCTTGCAATTGACTCAGGATGTCGAAGAAGAGATTGAAGAAAAAGATGTTTAGAAAAAGTCGGATTTTGAAATATCAAATCATAGAAAGGCTTTCATTTTTGTAGTGAAAATAGTTAAATCGAGTTGGATGGAAAAGATACCACAACAATTAATAAGAAATCGATAGGTAAACAAAACAATTACTGAATAACACTCAATTTATTATACCCTCATGTGTAAAGTAATCGTTTCAAAAGACACGACACGCAATTGGTAAAAAATAGCAGGATTAGCTTATGGAATCCAATCATTTTACGCTCTTGGATGTAAGAGATGAAATAATGGATGGATGCATCATAAAATGAATATCGTGTATATTCATCATGGAAAAATTGTTTGGTTCTTCTTCGTCGGAATCTGCGATTCAAGCTCCGTTTGACTCGCTCCAATTCGAGTCGTCCAATTTCAAAATGGTGTCAAGTAAAAACTGAAATGTCCAGAAATAGATGTGCACATGGTATACATTTGATTTAAAGAGCCCACCCTTTATCCAAATGGTCAAAGATATGTGTCAAGTCTGCTTCCTTGTGGGGGACCCACACTTCGGCCCATCCTTGCGACGCGCTTCTAGGGCATCGGATCAAGCGTTGGGCTCGTTCTGGTAACGTTCGGACTTTGAGAAGCCGCGTCGAGCGATTCTTACTTCGTTGGCGCATGGCTTCCAATTCACTCGTGGTATGACGTCGTGGCAAGGCGGAAGAGGCGGCGTCGACAGCACTGTCACTCATGATCATACCCTTTCCTTCCAAGACACTCAACAATCCGTTGCAGGATTTGGCAATTTTTTCGGCCGTCATGCGTCTGGATAGATTTGGACGCCACGCATGCTGTAACAACGATTGAATGCTCAAAGGAAAGAAACAGTTTTTGAGCGATGGACGCATTCCTTGGACACGTGTTCGAAACAAGTGATCCTCGGGATTGGCCGAAGGAAAGGCCTTGTGATCGGCCAAGAGTTCAAAGTAGATTATAGCCCATGAGTAACAATCGATTTTGGCATTGTAGCGTGAGGGTTGACTGTCGTCACAAAATTCATCCTCGTCATCATCGTTGGCATAGACTTCGGGGGCCTTGTAGTAGTAGGCACGTCGTGCCGATCGACTCGTACTCTTACTGGGAGTTTTCGTTCCATCAATGGGATTTTCGCTCTTGTTATTTTCGCTATTTCCGTTGAGCATATTTGTGGTCGATGGAAAGGTGGATAGTGATGATGTCGATGTTGAATTCGTAGCTGTGGTGGATGTGATATTTGTTCCACCACTATGTTTGGATTCATCTGTTTGATTGGACCAGTTCGTTAATGATATGGATCTTGGAGTAGATTCGGCAGAGGTTGCGGAATGAGTATCGACGGACGTGATGGTGGAGTTAGTCGGGCATCTTTCATAGGGAGCAGAAGGAGAACTGGTGGTGATATATTTTGTTGTCGTAGTCGTCGTCGTGATATTTTTGGATGTGGAAGTAACAGATGTTGTGGAAGACGTCGACAAAGCTTTCTTGAGCTGAAAGTTTGTGGGAAGGGATTTCATGGAAGATAAAGACGAATTTGACAGAGCGTCTGCATCTAGAAGAGATGCTCTCTTCCGAACAGAACGACGACTGCTAGGAAATCTCAGCAGGCCTTGTTTTCGTGTCCTTTTTGCTGTATGTGTTGATGCTGGTAGTTTTGGGGCAAATTCAGGTGCAGCGCGCCGCGATGCCGGTTTCGGTAACGCATTGGGATCACTGGAGACGATAAATGTTGTGGTTGTAGTAGTAGTAGTAATAGTTTTGTTCCTTGGAGCGGATCTAAGAGAACATAGCGATTTTGTTTCTTGGCAGGCAAGATTCCTTGGAGGGGTTGTCAGCGCAGAAGCTGGAAGCGTCGCATTTTTGTTCTTTGGAGCGGATCTAAGAGAACATAGCGACTTTGTTTCTTGGCAAGCAAGCTTCCTTGGAGGGGTTGCCAGCGCAGACTCTAGAGACTCCTTAGGCAGTCGGCCTTGTCGTCGCGGCTGTTCTGAAATACAAGATAGAGATTGTGTTTCTTGGCAAGCGAGATTCCTTGGAGGCGTTGAATCTAGAGATGCCCTTGACTTTCGGCTTTGTCGTCGCGGTTGTCCTGGCAGTGATGAAGATGGTGATGGTGATTGTTCTGGTGATGGTGACGGTGATTCCTGTTTGGATAGTGGTGCTAATGGTGGGAGTTCCAACGAGGACGTCGAACTGCTCAATACCGACGCATTCCTTCGACGGGACTGTCGACTACTAGAACGACGTGGTTGATTTTGTAGTGATGGTCGTGAAGGGGTCATTGTAGGGATGGAAGGTAGAGAGGATGACGATGAAGGCACTGTCGGGAGAGAACGATGACTGTGAGAGCTGTGCTCTATGCTGGGTCGTCGTTCTTGTTTTGGTTGTTCGGATATGGAATCTAGAGACGACATCTTTTGGACAGAGCGCCGGCTTTCTCGTTGTTTTGGTTGATGCGGGGGTGAAGGTGGAGGTAGTTCCGGCATTCGCAGTGATCTTCTCGAACTAGAAGCACTTTGGCTGGCCACTAAGGAAAGACGACGATTCATATGCCTACCAACGTGCTCGGAATGATGACAACTCAAACTGAGACTCAAAGCAGCACCATTGACGTCATGATCACTGTCCGCCTCGAGATCTTGGTTTACTTCGTCCTTGCCCTCCGTACTATCGTCATCGTCATTATTATTTTCATCCTCATCCTCATCCTCATTACTACTTTCCTGACTATTGCTTCGTTGAAAACGTTTCTTCAAATTAATGGGAGTCGGGGCTTTTTCCATGGGTCGTTCCACGGCCTCCAAAAATGGTTCTTCGTCCTCCTCATCCATCAATGGCAGTTCCTTGGCGGCCGTTAGATCCATCAGTTTGAGACAATGATGATTGGGATATTCCAAGAAACCAAGGGTATCGGGTCGTAAATTGTGCACAACAATTCCGCGTTGATGCAAATACACCAAGGCATTCGCGATTTGCAAGGCATAATTGGTTTTGAGGGCGGTCAAATCTTCCGGATAATCGTAATAAATTTCGGCTTCTTCCAAGGACCGGCCTTTGGATTTGGTTCGGCGATCTTTGGCGGTGCGTTTTTTGGCCCGATTGTGACGGGGTCGACGCCAATAGAGCATGCGCTCTTCGAGGGTTTGACCGATGCGATCCGTGACCAAAAAGACACATTTGGCCGATAGTTTGGGGACCACACGAGCTTCTAAAATACCGGGGTGTTCCAAAATGGACAAATACATGGCTTCTCGCAAAAGTTGTTGGGTATGTTGTTGGTGCTGCAATTTTGTGAATTTTGGTGTACGTGGAGAATTGAGTAGATCGTGGGATGATTTTGGTGGTGACAATTGTTGGAATTGCTGGAGTTGTTGTTGGAATTCGGCCTTGAAATGCGGCAACTGTTTGGAAAGTTGTCGGGATATTCGTTTGGCGGGTATTTGTTGGGAAAATTGTCGTGACATTCGCTTGGCTCCTGCAAAACTCAAGTCACGCCGTTTCATAGAAATGCTACCACTACTGCTTGATTTGGAGGTATCCGCTACCAGCGGAAGAATGGCAGGATCATACGATAAACACTTGAGAGTGTATCGCCGTTTAAAGGTTTTTTCTGCGTCCTTGGCAAAGGATGCCTCTTCTTCTTCTTCTGGACTCGCCATTTGCAGTGGTTTGCACTTGTGGATTTTGTAGGTTTGTGTAAATTCTCCTTCTCTTAGCAGCTTGCCGAGTTCCAGTACTGGTTTTTCCTCGTCCCTGTAACTTTGTCCCTTGTCTTGTTGAAAGTGTTGTTGAATTAAAAGTCGTTTTCGATTCGAACGAAAACTCCCTCGCAAACTGCGATCACCGCGACTGCTACTGTTGTCATTCATGTGATTATTATGGTCGTCATTATCCCCCCTGGTGCTGGTGTCCAACCTCATGGACGGATCATCGTCTTGTTGTTGTTGTTCGTAGTCGCTGCGTTTGTATTTTTCCGTCACATCCAATTTCAACCAACAATGTTGAGTGGCCATTTTTTGTTGCGTATACAAAAAGGGAGTTTCTTCCATTTGGATGCAATCATCCAACAGGACTCCGACAGAGGGTTCCATGGACATGCTCGATAATACTGTGAGAGACAGGAACGTGGAGGATGGCGACGCCAAAGAAAAGGCCGCCGATTCGTCTTCATTGACGCGATCCAAAGGATGCCGCGATAACAAATCCAAAGACGTCGAAGAGGCGGGCGTATTTGGCGTACTTCCCGTCGTACTGGCACGCTTTAATTTTGGCTTGGTGCCAAACAACAAATTGTCCGGGGACGAGGAAGTTGCCGTCGTCTTGATGGGCGTCGTCGACATTCTCTTGAGCGTGGGCGTGCTGTTTCTTTTGGGGGGCGGGTCCGAAAAATCGGCACTCCCCGTGCTACTACAAGTAGTCCCTACTGCCGCAGGTGACGAAGGCTTGATCAACATGCTCGTGGAAGAACGCAACACAATACTTATATTGTTGTTGGCTGCTCCTCCTTTGATGGGCATGACCGAGTCACCCAGACTGCCACCGCGGCGCCGCGGCCGTTTGTTGACCATGGTCGACAAATTTATTGTATACAATTGGCGGGGTTCTTTTAACAAAACAAAACCGACTCTTCAAAATGGCAGGACGAGAGCTTCTCGCTGAATTATTAGCTAGCAGCTACTCTTTTTTGTTGTTGCGCAACAAGAGTTGTTGCGCTCTGCTGCCTACTAGCTAGTAGTATCACAACAGCTAGCTTCCAATTCTAGCTGGAACTTTTGCTCTACTAGCTAGCTAGAGTAGGGTAAACGTATCAATGACCACGTTTTTTATTTTTGGCATCCATCTTTTCGATTCATTGGCCCGCTTCTGGAAGTACTACTAGTAGAGTGTTACTTGTTGAACTTTTGTCAGCAGGCCTTATTACAGGTGTACTGTTTTGGGGATGGTCTGATCTCTTCGCCGCAGATCCATTGCATTTGAAACAGAAAATACTGTTTTTCACTTGTTGCAAATTTCTTTTATCTACGTACAAGTACCGATAATCGCATACAATTTTACCAAGTCCCGGTGCATACTGCAGTACTAGTAACTACTAGTTAGTTAACATCACGTAACATTTCCCGGAATGGTAGTTTTGATTAACAGTACTGTACATTGTACTCAAGTACCGCGCATCAAAACATGGGTGCAACTTGCATCAAATGCATTTGCAAAGCTCTGTAAATATTAGGGTAGTTTCAGTCAGGTCAGGCTTTGATGACCTGTCTTAATTGGTTCAGTCTGTCATATGATTCCACGACACACACATTAAAGCTTTTTATACCCGAGACCGAACTTGCACTGTTTACTGTCGATGATTCATAGCAATGCTCAGACCAACGAATAAAAGATGACTTCGGAACTGAAAGCGTCTGAAAGATGGGGCAGACGATGTAGGATCGAGAGCAATCTGTTCGTTCACTAGTGTGACTTGCAGGCATTGACTGGAACTCGCCGCAACGCAACTCGTGCCAGTTTAAATGTGTTTTGATTCTTAAGGCGCAAGCCAGCCAGCCGAAATCGGTTCATACATCGGTTCATAAATTTTGGGCTTTTGTACAAAAGGACTATGAAAAAATCAGCCCATAAAAAGGACCATAATTATGAACCGTTTGGAAGAAATCAGTCCATAAACAAAAGGGTTCATAAAAAACGGTTCATAAGTCTACTAGTCATCAGCAAGGCAAAGGGACATAAAACATGAACCGATTTTGAAAAGGTTCCTAAATGCAAAAAGGTTCATGTTTAGGAACCGATTTTATGAACCAATCAAAAATCGGTTCATAAATGTTGTTCTCATTTTGAAAGGGTTCATAAACTGAAAACGGTTCATAAGCTTGATTTAAGATCAAAATCAAATCAAACCAACAGTTTCCCTGCTGGCCCTTGTGTTTGCGGCAAGTTCCTGATGTGTCAATCAATGACAAAAGAGCCAGCCCAACACAAAAAGTTACCACAGATATTACTACTAGGTGCAATGTTTGCCTAGTTGATGTGTAACTGGAAGCACTGTGAGGACCAACAAAAAGAAAATTTCCAAAGCACTAGCCTTAGAAACAACTGCAATAGTTTAATGGTGCTATAAATCAGTCACTCTTTGCTGTTTAGAATGACCTTTAGAT
>ENA-ORBV01004314-ORBV01004314.1-microbial-mat-metagenome-genome-assembly--contig:-NODE-4314-length-27407-cov-8.164654_pt1 | contig 27407 bp, 31 predicted proteins | sample MGYA00237777_ERZ505514 | MGnify/ENA primary metagenome ERZ505514 (study PRJEB26160, sample SAMN06269048) | microbial mat metagenome | isolation source: Oligotrophic lake microbial mat | place...
ATTCCACACCGTGTTTGCCAATGGTGTCTGGACGATCTTGGACCGTCACCAGTACAGCCACGGCCGCGCGCTGAACACCTGGAAGCAGGCGGACAGCATCTGCCGCGACCTAAACGCCGAGAAAGTCGCGCGATGAGTCGCACCCGCAACCTGGCCGTGGACGGTCTCTATTTCTGCGCCCGCGTCTTCGACGACCTGGCCGTCCGCCTCTCGAACGGGGGCGTCAAGATCGCCAGCGCGTGCACCGCAGCGGCGGATCGCATCGTGGACGCGGCGGAACGCTTGGAAGGCGGCGCGGCATGAGCGCCCACACCGTGTACCGCGTGCTGGTGGTCGGCGACATCGGCTATGTCAGCATCCGTCCCGGGCATGTGGACTGGGCCACACGGACCCCGTGCGGGGGCTACTACGTCCAGGGGTGTGAGGGCAACTGCCCACCGGGCCTGTTCCACCCCGCCTACGCCGTGCAGGTGTTGGACACCGCCGTCGAGTTCGACACGCAGGGCGACCACATTTCGCTGGGGTACGTTTTCGAGCAGCACAAGGATTTGGCGCTGGCCGAAGATTCGTGACCCTGACGCGGGAGTCCTGGCTACCGCAGGCCCTGCTGCTGGATGAGGGCCGCAGCGCCCGCGTCGCCCACGACTGCGGGGACGGGCGCACGCTGCACATCACCCGGGACGCTGGCCTGCGCGCATGGTGCTACAGGTGCAGTGAAGGGGACAGCGCACCCCCGCCCCGGGAGAGCACTGCGGACACCCTGGCGCGCATGGCACGGCAGCGTGCGGCCGACGAAGCCGCCGCGCACCCCGCGCTGCCTGAGCCCCGCGTCTACACCGTGGCGGACTGGCCCCCAGGCGCTGCGCTGTGGTTCTACCGTGCGGGGCTGGGGAAGGCTGAAATCGGGAAGCTGGGGGCCTACTACCACCCGCCCACCGACAGGGCCGTCCTGCCCGTTCTGCGTGCCGGCGTGGCGGTGTTCTGGCAGGCACGCGCCTGGCAGCCCGGCCGGCAGCCCAAGTACCTCGGACCAGCAGCCGGTAAGGCGCACGTCATCGCCCGGTACGGTGCTGCGCCCACCGTCACCCTGACCGAAGACCTGCTATCCGCCTTCAAGGTGGGCCAGGCCGGTGGTGAGGGGTGGGCCGTGCTGGGCACCGTGGTGAACGCGGCGGCCGTGGTCGAACTGCTACGGCGCGGGCAGCCCGTGCGCACCTGGCTGGACCCCGACGCGGCGGGCCGGCGTGGCGCCGCGAAGATCGCCAAACAACTCCGGGCCTACGGGCTCACGGTGCGGGATGTCGTGTCCGACCTGGACCCGAAGCTGCACACCCTGGAACAGATCAAGGAACAAATCGAATGAAACACCTGGGAATGAACGCAAGCATGGCGGCCGCTATCCTGGCCGCCTGCTCGATCCTCACACCGGGGCGAGAGGCCCCGGCCCTCGGCATCGGCCAGGCACCGCGTACCGGGCCTGTCGGCCGCAGGGGCAGGGGCCAATCCGTCGCGGCCAATCGTCGTGCAGCGGCCAAGACCCGCAACCGCGCCCGCAACCGCGCTGTCTGCAAGCGGGTGAAGGCATGACCACCGTGACGTTCAAGCCGGCTGCGCTGGCCGTCCGCGCAGTCGCGGCCGCCGATGCCGTCGATGCCACCGTGGAGATGAGCATCACCCCGCGTGAGGCCACGCTACTGGCGGGTTTGCTCGGTGCCACCAAGGGGCAAGCCGGTATGCGGCTGTTCAACCTGCTGGGCGCCCTGGTGGATCAGGGGCTGATCGTCGCACCGTGCTACCCCGGGGTGGTGGTGGACGCGGACCGCATCTGATGGTCCTCGCCATCGTGCTCATGGTGGGTGCTCTCCACCGGCCTGACCTGCCCCCGTTTGAGGCGGGGCGCTTCGAGACCGTCAAGGAATGCAGGGCATTTGCCATGCACATTGCACAGCTGTCACCAATCCCCCTGCGACTCACGTGCGAGATTCGCACTTGATCGCGCAACTGATCGTCCTGGCCCTCGCCGCCGCGCTGGCCGTGGGGGGTGGCGCGGGCTATTACGCCCGGGGCGTCCAGGCTGCTGCTGATGAGGCGGCGGCGCTGCGCAGCCAGGTCAAGGCCATGCAGATGCTGGCCGCCAACAACAACGCCCTCGCCACCAAGTACGAGACCGCCCGCGCCCGGCGCTCGGTGGTCACACGCACTGTCACCAAGGAAGTCACCCGTGTCATTCGCACCCCGTTCTACGCTGCTGGCAATCAGTGCTTCGATGCTGACGGCCTGCGGCAGCTTCGCGCCGCCATCGGTGCAGCGCCCACCCCCGCCAGCGGGGCTTCTGCTGCCCTGCGCGGACCTGATGCCGCCCAGTGACGGCAGCCGCGCCACGGTGTTGCAGTGGGCCGTGGACACCGCCGCCGATTACGTCGAGTGCGCTGCACGGCACCGGGCGCTGACAGAGGCGGTGCGCTGATGGCCCGCGTCCTTGTGGCGTGCGAATACAGCGGCCGGGTGCGTCAAGCATTCCGGGCCGCCGGGCACGATGCCTGGAGTTGCGACCTACTGGCAAGCGAAGACGACAGCCCGCGCCATATCCAGGGCGACGTGATGCCGCTGTTGGCGCACGGGTGGGACTTACTGATTGCACACCCGCCCTGCACCTACCTGACAAGCGCCGGGGCGCGGTGGTGGCCCGGCCGGCAGCAGGAACAGGCGGACGCGCTGGCGGTTGTGCGCCTGCTACTCGGTGCCCCCGTGCCACGGATCGCCCTAGAGAACCCCGTGGGGCGCATAGGCACCGAGGTACGCAAGGCGGACCAGTACATCCAGCCGTGGCAGCACGGGCACATGGAAACCAAGGCGACGGGCCTGTGGCTTGTGAATCTGCCGCCGATTACCCCAACGCACGACGTGCGGGAAGCGATGGAGAAGCTGTCGGCCAAAGAGAAGCACCGGGTGCGTTACATGAGCCCGGGGCCGAATCGCTGGAAAGAGCGCAGCCGCACTTACCAAGGCATTGCGGACGCTATGGCCGCACAGTGGGGGCAGCTACTTTGAGCCTAGATATCACCGTCCTGCGCCTGCTGCGCCAGCGCGACCGTCACCACCGCTACTCCAAGGCAGTGCCCCCGCAGGCGCTGGAGCGCCGGGTGCAGGTGCTGCTGGACGATTTTGGCCGGTACTTCCATGAGTTCCCGGACGCACACGCCATCGAGCCCGGCGCGTTCATGCTGTGGTTCACGTACAAGCACCCCAAGCTGAAGCCTGAGGAACTGGACGTGTACCGTGGCGTCATCACGGCCGCGATGGCACCCGTGGACCCGGCGCTGGAGTCCGGCCTGATGGAACGGCTCATCATGGCGGAGACAGCGGCCCGGGTGACTGGCCTGCTGGAACGGTACACAGCCGGCGACGACGTGGACCTGTTCCAGGAGTTGCAGGCGCAGGTGGACGACACCCAGGTTCGGCTGTCGCGCAAGGTGCGCACCCCGCAGGTGCTGACGCCCATCGAAGAACTGCTGGCCGGCGAGCAGGACGACAGCGGCCTGACCTGGCGCCTGGGCTGCCTGAACCGGCACATCAAGGCCGTTCGCCCCGGGGATTTCATCATCGTGGCGGCCAGGCCCGACCAAGGCAAGACCACCTTCTGCGCCACGGAACTGACGCACTTCGCCACCCAGGTGGATGCGGTGTGGCCGGGTGAGGCCCGCAGCATCCTGTGGCTGAACAACGAGGGGCCAGGCGGGCGCATCGTGACGCGGTGCTTCCAGGCCGCGCTGGACGCCACCGTCGAGGACATGGCCGCGCTGGCAGCCCAGCCCAGCAAGACACACCGCACGCTGCTGCATGAGCAGTACGCGCTGGCGCTGGGGGGCAGGCCAGGCGTGCTTCGCGTGTTCGACATCCACGGGATGAACACCCAAGAAGTCGAGCGCCTGATCGAGAAGTACCGGCCTGCCGTGGTGCTGTTCGACATGATCGACAACATTGTCTTCGCGGGGGCTGCGAGCCACCACGGCGAACGCACGGACCAAGTGCTTGAGGCCATGTACCAGTGGGCGCGTCTGATGGGCGTGAAGCACGGGTGCGCTGTGATGGCAACCAGCCAGATCAGCGCCGACGGCGACGGCATGCAGTACCCCACGCTGGGCATGCTGAAGGACAGCAAGACCGGCAAGCAAGGCGCCGCTGACCTGATCCTGACGCTGGGGGCCGTCAACGACGGCCTGCTGCAAAACAGCCGCTATCTCGGCACCACGAAGAACAAGAAGGGCAAGGCGGGCGTGTCCGCGTCCCCCATGACCGAAGTTCGCATCGACAAACATCGCGGGCGCTTCAAGGAGTTCACATGATCCAACGTATCCAAGACGCGCTCATCCGGGCGCTGGGCGGTGTCACCGCCAACGAAGCCCTGTGCCGGGAACTGGATTCCTGGCACACCGGCATGGAACTGGGCTTCACCCGGGGCTATGACGCGGGCGCCGAGGGCCGCGACCAGTGACCGGCCCCGCCATCCAAACGTCGGCCCGCCGATACTTCGACTACACCGCGCCCGGCCTGCACCCCTACTCCATCCGGGAGATAGCACACTCCCTGTCCCGCATCTGCCGGTACACCGGGCACGTCGGTGACTGCGACGACCCCCAGGACGACGACCTGATCTACACCGTTGCACAGCACAGTGTCCTGGTGTCGGACCTTCTGCGCCGTGCGGGCATGCCGGGGGCGGTGCAGATGCAAGGTCTGATGCACGACGCTTCGGAAGCGTACACGAACGACATCAACAGCCCGCTGAAAAGCCTGCTGCCCGACTATCGTGCTATTGAGCGCCGGGTGGAAGTGTCACTGCGTGCGAGCTTCGGGCTACCCTGGGAACTTGACCCTACCGTCAAGATCGCGGACCGCCTGGCGATGGACTGTGAGCGCATGACGTTCATGGGCAACGCCAAGGAGCACCACCCACGCGGGTGGTGGGCCGTCAGCCCGGCTGCGCAGCCGCTGGATGTGGTGTGGGGCATCGCCGAGTCCAAGCGCCAGTTTCTGGCTCGGTATCAGGCGCTGCGGGCATGCCCGGGGGCCGACAGTGCCTGCGAAACAACAGAGGTAGCGACGCTATGCTGACCAGAACCGAGCGCCAGTTTTGGCGCACCTTCACGCGATACGACAGCGACCACCCACGCGGCAGCGGCTACTGCTCTGAGCAGTGGACAGAGGAACACCTGATTGCAGAGTGGCACCTATTCGGCCGGAAGGTCTGGACACACACCCTGTCTGCGGTGCATGTGCCCGCGCACGAATGGATTCGCTCGGCCACGCTGGGAGCGCGCACATGACCGGGGGCCTGAGTGGCACCCTGGCCCTGGACCTGGAGACCATGACCAAGACCCTGAACAAGCGCAAGGCCAGCCCATTCCACCCGGGCAACTGGATTGTGGCGGCGGGGTGGAAGTTCGGCGGCGGGGCGGTGGAGCATCGGTACTACGCATCCCAGGAACGGGCGCGGCAGCCCCTGCTGGCGGAACTGCTGGCGAAGCGGCCCGCTGTCATCCTGACATTCAACGGGAAATTCGACATCCTGCACCTGCTGGCGCAGCACCCGGACAACCTGCCGGCGTGGATGGCCTGGGTCGCAGAAGGCGGGCAGATTTTCTGCTCCCAACTTGCCGAATACCTGCTCGAAGGCATGGCCCAGCGGGACCAGATGCTCAGTCTGGACGAAGTGGCCCCGCGCTACGGCGGCAACGTCAAGCTGGACGAAGTGAAGGCCCTGTGGGCGGTGGGCGTCGAGACAAACGACATCGACAAGGGCCTGCTGCTGCGCTACCTGTGCGGGGGGCCGGATGAGACCGACACGTACCAGTTGGGCGATGTCGAGAATACCGAGAAGATCGCGCTGGCGCAGATCAAGCGGGCGCGGGAATGCGGGCAACTCAAGAGCCTGATGTTGAACATGGGCAGCCTGCTGTTCACCATCGAAGCCGAGCGCAACGGTATGTTCGTGGACCTGCCCCTGGGCCTGAGCATCGCGGCCGAACTTGAAGCCAGCATCCTGGATGTCAAGGCGGGCCTGGTGCAGTACGTCCCCGAGGGCCTGCCGTTCGAGTTCAAGTGGACCAGCAGACATCACAAGTCCGCGCTCATCTTCGGGGGCCAGGTGCGGCACGACCGGCGAGAGTGGCAGCTTGCCGATGGCAACTGGACGTTCGACGCCCCCCTAGGGGCGACGGTGGGGCAGTACGCCTACGCGCAGAAGGATGAGAGCCGCTGGCTTTGTGACGACGCAGGCCACGAGCCGGCAGCCGGCCAGAGCGTGCTGGGGCCGACGACGGATCAACCCCCGCCGCTGAACGTGCTGCGCTTCAAGGGCGGCAAGAATGCGGGCGAGCCCAAGTCCAAGAAGGTCAAGGTGCCGGACCACGCCAAGCCCAAGACCCGCATGGGTGAGGACTTCCACGCATTCGCGGGGTTCACCGCCCCGAGCAAGGCGTGGGCCACCACCGAGCCCGGTGTCTACAAGGTCAACGACGAAGTGATCGAGGAACTGGGTGTGCGGAACATCCCGTTCCTCAAGGCCCTGTCCAAGCTGCAAAGCATGGTCAAGGATTTGGGCACCTACTACCTGACCACCGACCCCGACACCGGGGAGCGCAAGGGCATGCTGTCCCTGGTGGGCGATGCCGGGATCATCCACCACAGCGTGAATCACACCAGCACGGTGACAGGGCGCTTCAGCGCCAGCAACCCCAACCTGCAAAACCTGCCCAAGGGCAACAAAAGCCGGGTCAAGGCGGTGCTGGCGTCGCGCTTCGGTGCGGCGGGCAAGATCATCCAGTCCGACTTCAGCAGCCTGGAAATCTACATCCAGGCCATTCTGACGGACTGCAAGCAGTTGATCGCGGACCTGCGCGCCAACCTGGACATGCACGTCAAGCGCCTGGCCGTGAAAGAAGGCAAGACCTACGCTGAAGTGCTGCTGTTGTGCAAGGGGGATGAGGCCCGGGGCATCGAGCCCGTGAGCGAGTGGGACTACAAGCGCACGGGTGCCAAGGTGTTCAGCTTCCAGCGGGCCTATGGCGCTGGCGCGGCCAAGATCGCGGCCACCACCGGCATGCCCATCGAAGACGTGCAGGCGCTGATCGAAGCCGAGAGCGTCGAGTACCCAGAAGTGGACACGTACTACGAGGACTTGACCCGGCGCATCAAGGAAAACCGGCACCCGACGGGCCGCGTGATCCCCCATCCCGATATCCCGGGAATCATGTGCCACCTGGGTGAAGCCACGTACCGCACACCGGACGGCAAGCTGTATCGCTACAGCGAGCACCCGGCGCCTGAGTTCCTGATCCGCGACCGCAACGGCCGACAGCGCAAGGATGCTGTCTACACCAGCTTCAGCCCCACGGAAATAAAGAACTACGTGGTGCAGGGCGAGGGTGCGGAGTTCATGAAAGCAGCCATGTGGCTGACGGTGCGCGCCTTCTACGCCCGGGGCAACTTCGGGGGCCAGGCGCTGATCGTCAACACCGTGCACGACGCAAGCTATCTGGACGCCCACGACAGTGTGGCCTTCGAGTCCGCAGCCCTGCTCCATGCGTGCATGGAAGCGGCCAGCGACTTCATGGAATGGTATTTCAACTGGCCCCTGGCCGTCCCCGTACCGAGTGACACAAGCCAAGGCCCGTCGATGCTTGAGGAACACAAGGTTCCAGGCATCAAGGAACGGGCCGCCGTGCTGCGCACCGACCTGCGCGCCACGTACATGCGGGGATACGTCCCCTCATACCTGAAGAAGTGACAAGGAATCTCATGACCGACATCGTGAACAAGACCGCCGACGAAGACCTGGACAGCATCAACTTCGCACTCCTGGCCGAGGGCCTGGCCAGCGAGTACGGCATCGACATGACCAAGGCGCAGACGGGCGGCGGCGAACGCCCCCTGCCCGCAGCCGGCCCGTGCCGCCTGCGCTTCGTGGGCTACGTCGAGACCGGCAAGCACGAAAAGATGGTGATGGGCAAGAACAAGGTGCAAGAGGCGGCCATCCTGCTGTTCGAGGTCAGCGGCCCGAAGCACCCGCCCATCGTCAATCAGGACGGCAGCACGCGCCCGCACATCATGTACGTGGACATGCCCTTCTCTCGCAACGAGAAAGCCAACATCATGAAGCTGTTCACCCGCATGAACTATGCGGGCAAGGCCAAGCACATCGTGGGCCTGCTGGGTGAGGCTTTCAAGGGCGTGATCTACCACCGCACCTACAAGCGAGCCGACGGCAGCGAGGGCAAGGCGGCGGAGTTGAAGTCCAAGGAAACCGGGTACACCATCGAAGCCCCGCGCACCGAAGACCCAGAGACCGGGGACATCATCACCCTGCAGGTGATGAAAGCCGTCACGCCCATCAAGTGCTTCGTGTGGGAGAAGCCCAGCATGGCACAGTGGAAGTCCATCTTCGTGGACGGCGAATGGGAAGAACGCAAGGGCGACGACGGCAAGGTACTGAAGGCAGCGGCCAGCAAAAACATCTACCAAGCGGCCATCAAGAAGGCCCTGAACTTCGAGGGCAGCCCCACCCAGCAACTGCTGGCGGCGGGTGGCGTCAAGCTGGACCTGCCGGCAGCCGAGTCCGGCAAGGCGGCGGACACGGCGGGCGCCGACGACGCGGACCCCCTGAGCGGCATCGGCACCTGATGCTGACCGACGACCTGGCGGCTTCCATCGCGGAAGTCGAGGGGTCGGTGTCGATGCTGCCCGGTGCGCCCGTCCCTGGACGGGTGCTCCTGGTGGATGCCGACGCGCTGGCCTATGCCTGCGCCGGCAACGACGACACCACCCCCGCCGAAGCGCGGCACAAGCTGCGTGAGCGCGTCGAGAGCGCCCTGCGCGCCGCATGCGCCCCGAACGTGAGCTTCCTGCTCACGGCCGACGCCAGCCACAAGGGCCACCGCTTCGCCATCGCGCGGGCCAAGCCCTACCAAGGCGGGCGGGACCACGGCCACCGCCCGAAGAACCGGGACCACCTGCGCACGACGATGCAGGCCCCGGGCTTCACCATCCCTGGCGGGCACACCTACGTGACGGCGGTGGAGCACGCCGAAGCGGACGACCTGTTCGGCGCCAACGCCACGAGCCTGGGCGCCGAGAACTGCGTGCACTACACCTGCGATAAGGACATGCGCATGGTGCCTGGCTGGCACCTGCACTGGACCGAGCACCGCATGCTGTGGGTGCCCCCTGGCGCCTTCGAGACCCTGGACCCGGACGGCACCGTCTATGGCGAGAAGTGGTTCTGGCTCCAGATGCTGCAAGGGGACAGCGCGGACAACATCCCCGGCTTGCCGTGGCTGGTGGACGCCAAGGGCAAGCAGAAGAAGATCGGCCCCGTAACGGCGGCCAGTCTGCTGGAAGGTGTCCGGTGTGGGCAGGACGCTTTCACCAGCGTGCGCCTGCTGTACCGGGGGCACTACGGCGAGGGCGGGGACGTGCAGATGGCAGAGCAGGGCGTGCTGCTGTGGATGCGCCGTGACCCCGAGAGCCAGTGGTGGGACGTGTTCCGCGACGGCAACCCCCTGGCGGGGCTGTTGTCCGGGGTGCTGCCCCTGCTGGACCGCGTGGCGGCAGTGCAGACGTGACACGCCTGACCGTCAAGGCGCTGGGGGACTGGCGCACGGAGCGTATGGCGAAGAACGGCGGGCGCTGCGGCATCTGTCAGCTTCCCGTGCGCCGACCCGCCGCCGACCACGACCACGCCACCGGGCAACTGCGGGACACGGTGTGCAGCGGGTGCAATGCCACCCTTGGAAAGATCGAGAACTCGTATCGCCGCTACGGCGTGCAGAACCTGGCCGCGTTCCTCATGGGCGCCGGCCCCTACCTTCAGAAGCACGCCACGCCCCAGCATGGCCTGCTGTACCCGACTCACCGCACGCCGGATGAGAAGCGCGTCACGCGCAACGCCAAGGCCCGCAAGACGCGGGCGGCAGCAAAGGAGTCACTTTGACCGGACCCAAGATCATCACGCTGGACATCGAAACCAGTCCCATCGTGGCCTATGTGTGGTCCCTGTGGAAGCAGAACGTCGGCCTGAATCAGATCGTCCGCGACTGGACCGTCCTTAGCTTCAGCGCGAAGACGCTGGGGGACAGGACCATCCGCTACATGGACGTGGCGGGCCAGGTTGACCTGTATGACGACGGCGCTGTCATGTCGGAGTTGTGGAAAGAACTGGACAGCGCGGACGTCATCGTCGCGCAGAACGGCATCCGCTTCGACGTGCGCAAGATCAACGCGCGCTTCCTGACCCTGGGCTTCGCACCCCCCACCCCCTACAAGGTGGTGGACACGATGGTCGAAGCCAAGAAGGTTGCCATGTTCACCAGCAACAAACTGGAGTGGCTGTCGGCGGTGCTCACGGACACGCCCAAGAGCAAGCACAAGAGCTTCCCGGGGTTCGAGTTGTGGACCGAGTGCCTGGCGGACAACCCCAAGGCGTGGGCTGAAATGCGCAAGTACAACGTGCAGGACGTGAAGGCCACGGAAGCCTTGTACCTGAAGCTGCGCCCGTACATCGAAGGCCACCCCAACCTGGCCGTGCTGGACGACGACGAGACCATGCGCTGCCCGAAGTGCCTGAGCCCGAAGTTGCAGCAGCGGGGCTTTGCCACCACGCAGACCGGGCAGTACCCCCGCTACCAGTGCACAAGTTGCGGCGGCTGGAGCCGGGGCAGGTACACGGTGAACACGAAGCAGAAGCGCAAGTCGCTGCTGTCGAACTGAAGGATGAGCATGCGCAAAATCGAAATGTATGACGGCCGAACTATGGTGGCCGTGTCAGATAAGTACGTCAGTGCCCCCTGCGAGCAGTGCGTGCTAACCGCCGCCACCGGGTCCATCTGCGGGGAGACAAACTGCATAACACGCGGGGTTCACTTCGAGAGCCCCACCGCAGCGGAGTTGGCCTACCACCTGAGCCTGTCGCCCACCGTGTGCCCCGAGGACGACACAGCCGAAGCCGTGCCCATCCCCAAGGCCAGGTACCCCGGGCGCAAGGATGACACGGGCAAGTTGGACCTGACGCTGCTGTTCGATGACTGCCCGCATGCACTTGAGGCCGTGGCCGAAGTGCTCCAGTGGGCCGTCACGCAGAAGCTGCCCGTGCCGTACACCCGGGGTTCCTGGCAGGGCGTCGAGCCCTTCCAGCCCCGCTACCGCGCGGCCATGTACCGGCACCAGATGGGCGCGGCCAAGGCCGTGCTGCTGGGCGGCAGCGGCACCTACGAGGGAGCCCGCGACGCTGAGACCGGGCTGCTGGAACTGGCGCACATCGCCACCGATGCCATCTTCCAGTTGGAAATGGCGATCCGCAAAGAGAAGGCAGCCGAGTGACGATGCACCCCCTGGCCCTGAACCTGGCCCTGCTGCTGCTGGCGCAACAGATGCACCACCCCACCGAGTCCCTGACCGGGCTGACCACCACGGCCGCTGTGGTGGTCGAGACTTACCTACCGAAGTACCCGGACGCGACGGCCGCTGACCTGACGGCGCTCCTGGCCTACGGTCTGTTTGCCCTGCCCCCCGCCGACCGCCTGCGCATCGGCAGCGTGCAGCGGATGTGTAGCGAGTCGCTGCACACGAACGATGAGTTCAAGGAACTGATCGAACTGTAGGAGCCGCATGACCCTGCTGTCCCAGTTGGCCGTCGAGTCAATGATGTACACCGAGGGGATGGACCGCGCGCTGGACAGGCTGAAAGAGGCCGAAGCCAAGGGCCGCGCGAGTTCCAACCCCTACGCCCTGAAGCTGATGACTGAATTCGTGCTGCCCCTGGCGGCCGTCATCACCACCGCAGTGACGGACCCGCAGCCGGGCCGGCTGCACGCCTACGCCGGGCTGCTGGCGGGCATGCACCTGGAAGCCGTGGCGGCGCTGGCCGTGCGGCACGTCCTGAACGCCTGCATGCAGGAACGGCAGAACTACCGCACGCTGGGCTATAGCCTGGGGCGTGTGATCCACCGGGAATTCGTGCTCAAGCAGTTTGCGGATGCGGCCCCGGACCTGTACCACACACTCACCCGGGACTTCAGCCGGCGCATGAGCCAGGACGAGCGCCATCGCATGACGGTGTTCCGCCTGCAAGCGCAGAAGGCGGGTATTGAGTTGAAGGAGTGGGGTGTGGGCAGCCGGGACCAAGTGGGCATCTACCTGCTGGGCCAACTGGCGGACCTGGGCCTGATCGAGCTTGGTCCCCTGATGACGAGCCCAGGCAGCGGGGCCAAGGGGATGAAACGGCAGTACCGCAGTATCACGTTCACACAGCAGGTGCTGGATGTGATCGGCCAGATTCGGGGTTATGTGGCAGTGACGCAGCCGGCCTATGGCCCGTGTGTCGAGCCCCCGCTACCCTGGACGACGCTGACTGACGGGGGCTGGCACAGCGAGCCCATGCGCAAGCAGCACCGCTACCTCGTCAAGACCCGCCCCACCGCCCGTGGGGCTCTGCGCGAAGCGGACATGAGCACCGTGCTTGCCGCTGTCAACGCCATGCAGGGCACGCGCTGGCGCGTCAACGCGCGCCTGCTGGCCACCGTGCTGGACCTGGCGGCCACCACGCGCACGAAGCTGGGGGAAATCGAGACCCAGGAAGTGCCCGCCAAGCCCGACCGCCTGGAGTTCATGATCGAGGGGTTCGACAAGGGCACGCTGACCGAGGGCCAGGCCGCGCAGATGCTGACGTGGAAGCGCAGCATGGCCCAGTGGTACGAGGACCGCAAGCGGCAGACGGCCGACTACGGGCGCTTCTACGCGGCCACCCGTCAGGCGCAGTGCTTCAAGGATTACCCCGCGCTGTACTTCGTCTACTTCCTGGACAGCCGGGGCCGGGCCTACCCCCAGACCTACGGCGTGAACCCGCAGGGCAGCGACCTGCAAAAGGCGCTGCTGGAGTTTGCGGACGGCGAGCCCCTGGACACCGACGCGGCCATCCAGCACTTCCTGGCGACGGGGGCCAACTGCTACGGCGTGGACAACCTGCCGCTGACGGGCCGTGAGCAGTGGGTGCGTGAGCACCACGCCCACATCCTGGGTATCGCTGCGGACCCGCTGGGCGCCACGGCGGATTGGAACGCGGCGGACTCCCCGCTGGGCTTCCTGGCCTGGTGCTTCGAGTACGCAGCCTGGCAGGCGGACCCTGTGGGATTCCTGTCACGGCTGCCTGCGAACAAGGACGGTAGCTGCAACGGCCTGCAACACTTCAGCGCCATGCTGCGGGACTCTGTGGGCGGGGATGCCACGAACTTGGTCCCTCACTCCGAGAAGCAGGACGTGTACCTGCGGGCCGCCACCCGCACCCAGGCGCGGCTGGACGCACTGCCCGACCCCAGCCCCGTGGAAATCAAGTGGAAGCAGCACGGCATCCAGCGGCTCCTGGCGAAGCGCACCGTGATGACAACCCCCTACGGGGTCACGCCGCGCGGCGCCACGGACTACATCGTCAAGGATTACCTAGAGGCTAGCGCCGGGCAAGGGGTGTTCGACAAGCCCACGCACCGGGAAGCGGCCAAGGCCGTGATGGCGCACCTGTGGCCCGCCATCGGCGAGGTTGTCGTCAAGTCCCGTGAGGCGATGGACTGGCTGAGTGCATCCGGCAAGGCCATCGCGCGGCACATCAAGGGCAGCGATGATCCCGTCATCTGCTGGCGCACCCCCAGCGGGTTCGTCGCGGCGCAGACGTACTTCCGCACCGACCTGCACCGCATCCCTACCTTCCTGCATGGCGCGTGCAGGGTGCGCGTGGTGGTCGAGAACGACACCCCGCATGTGGTCAAGCACGGCACGGGCCTGGCCCCCAACTTCGTGCACAGCATGGACGCGGCGCACATGCACCGGGTCATCGCGCGGGCCAGCGCCGAGGGCATCCACGCCTTCAGCATGATCCATGACAGCTACGGCACACACGCACGGCACGCCGCCCGCCTGAATCACATCATCCGGGATGAGTTCGTGCGCATGTACGAGGAACACGACCCCCTGGCCGCGCTGCGGGATCGCTACCCGTTTCTGCCCCCGCCCCCGGCCCAGGGTGGCCTGGGCCTGGCAGCCGTTCGGGACAGCGAATTCTTCTTCTCATGAGACCGATAGTGAACCAGCCAAGGAGCCACCAAATATGTCCGAAGTATCTGAAATCGCAAGACTGACGCCGGGGCAGTACGCACAACTTGTGCAGTCCCTGGGCACCGTGCCCTACGTCACCGCGCAGACCACGGACCTACAGGCCGGGCAGATCATCGGCATGCAATTCGTGCTCCAGAAGCTGCGCGACGGCTGGGTGATCGGCTGATGCCAACATTCAACCTGAACGGGGTAGCCTTCGCGCTGCCCGACGTACCCGGCTACCAGCCAGCGATACGGGTCATCGTGAACGCCACCCTGGACGTGGACGCCGCGTTCATCGCGGCCGTTGACGCAGGGGTAGGCGCCACCTACACCGGCACCGGCACCATCACAGCCACGACCAAGCACTTGGACACTGGCGCGTCGCTGGGCACGGGTGGCGGGGGCAGCGTGTCCGTGTTCATCGGGGCGCTGCAAAGCACCCTGGGTCCGGGGCAGGGCCGGCGCACCATCGGCGTGGCTGTCCCGGATTACGCGGGTGGCTCCTACACCGGCACGGCCTGGTGCACTGCATTCGAGCAGGTGGGGGCGCTGATCGAGCCCGAGGAACCCCCGGCACCCACCCCCACATTCGCATCCGGTGGCCTGCTGGCCCGCTACTACGCCAATCAGAGCATGGTGGGCGAGCCCGTGCTGACCCGGATCGAGAACCCGTACTATGCCTACGGGCGGGACGGGGACAGCCCATCGCCGGGCATCGTGCCCCCGGACTTCAGCGACCGCTGGACCGGCAGCATCAAGATACCCGAGACCGGGGACTACCGCTTCAGCCTGAACCATGACGACGGCGGGCGCCTGTACATCAACGGGCGTATCGCCATCGACGCATGGGACAGGCCGGGCCGGGACTTCACCGGCACCTACAGATTCACGCTTGACGAGTTCGTGAATATCTGGATCGAACACTACGACTACGTGGCTGAAGCCACGCTGCAACTGGATTGGGTCACACCGTCCAGCAGCGGGATGTTCGGCCAGCTACCGAACGGTGTGCTCTATCCCACAGCAGGGAACGAGACACCCCCGCGTGAGGCGGCGCGTCCCATCCAAGGCCACCATTCGGTGGATTTGATAAACCGATACTGAACGGGGGGCCGCATGGCAATTCTCATCGGGGCCGCCGTCGTCGCGGCAGTCGGCGCCATCGCTGGCGCTGGCCAGGCCAAGAAGGCCGCCAAGAAGGCCAAGGTCCAGGGCGACCTGGAAAACAACATCGCCCGCACAGACGCGGCGCGTGCTGAAGCGAACCTGTTCGTCCAAGCCGAAGCATCCAACCAGCAACGCGCCCTCATCGCGGACAACCTGCTCCTGCAAGACAAGCAGCGTACCGAGGTCAAGCGTCAGGCGGACATGAGCGACGCCGCCGACTTCAGCCTGGGTGAGTCCGCGAACGAGCGCACCGTGGCGACCAAGCGCCGTGGCACCTTCTTCGATTACGAGAGCGGCGCATGACCAAAGATGACACCGCGCAGGGGCAATGGGCCAGGCTGGACGCGAAGCGCCAGCAACTGCTGCGCCGCTGCGAACTGTACGCACGCTACACGCTGCCCTACCTGTGGACCCCCATCGGGGGCGACACCGACCGGGACGGCGCGGCGCGGGACTGGCAGAGCATCGGCGCACAGGCGCTGAACCACATCGTCACCAAGCTGATGCTGACCCTGTTCAGCCCGAGCCGGCCTTTCATCCGCCTGGATGCCGGGGACGCCCTGAGGGCTGACGCGCAGGCGCAGAACATCAGCGACGCAGACCTGACGGCACTACTGGGCGAGACCGAGCGCAAGGCCGTCAAGAAGCTGGACCAGATGAGCCTGCGCCCCAAGCTGTTCGAAGTGCTCAAGCATGTGGTCGCCTTCGGCAACGTCCTGATGATCCTGGACGAAGCGAACAAGCTCATCCGCACGATCAGCCTGAAGAACTACGTGGTCAAACGGGACATCGTGGGTCGCCTGCACACCCTCATCATTCGTGAGCGCGTCGCGTTCGACGAGTTGACGCAGGCAGCGCAAGCCGCCACCCCCGCGCAGCACCGGCCACAAGTCGGCGCAGAGTCCAACGAGGTCGAGTTCTTTATCGTGCTCACTCGCAAGGCGGGCAAGTACCTGGAGACACAGTGGGTCGGCAAGCACAACCTGGGCGCCGCGTTCGAGACCACCTACGCCGACGAAGCCGCGCTGCCCTACCGGGTGTTGACGTGGAACCTGGCGGATGAGGCGGACTACGGCAGCGGCCTGGTGGGGGACTGCGAGAACGACTTCGCGGCCCTGAGCGTACTGAGCCAGGCGCTGATCGAAGGCGCGATCCTGGCGTCCGAGTACCGCTGGCTGCTGTCCCCGGGTAGCTCTATGCGCCCAGAGGACTTCAAGGCTTCCGAGAACGGCGGGATAATCCCCGGCGTGGACGGCGACCTGAGCCTGGTGAACGCAGCCGGGGCACTGGCGGGTTCCCTACAGGTGCAGCAGCAGACCCTGGGCGACTACGTGAACCGCATCGGGCGCACGTTCCTTCTGAGCAGTGCCATGACGCGCGACGCGGAACGGGTCACTGCCGAGGAAATCCGCCTGATGGCGCAGGAGTTGGAAACCGGCCTGGGCGGCGGCTACTCCCGCATGGCCGTGGACGTGCAGCTTCCGCTGGGTGTGTGGCTGATCGGCATGACGGGCGTGAAGTTCACCAAGACCGAAGCACAGCCCACGGTGGTGACGGGCCTGGACGCGCTTTCCCGCAACGGGGACTTGTCCAACCTGCGGGGATTCATGGAAGACGTGGTGCGCCTGGGTGCCCTGCCCCCTGAAGTGCTGACCTGGCTGAAGCTGGACGCACTGTTCACAGACCTGGGCACCGGGCACGGCGTCACAGCCGGCAAGTACGTCGAGACCGCCAAAAACGTGGCCGCAAAGCAGCAGCAACAGCAGCAGGCGGCCGTGTCCGAGAACATCGCAACCGAAGCGGGTAAAGCCGCCGCACAAGGAGCAGTCGCCCAATGACGACCGAAGCACAGCCGGGAACGCCGGGCAGCACCACACTGGCACCCGTCGCGGCGGCAGCCGCAGCCCCCACAGCCACCATCGCGGTGGCAGCGGCCCCGGCAAGCATCAGCCTGGCAGCGCCCACGCCTACGCCCATCGACCCCACGGGCGACCCGGCGCTGGACCTGGCGCTGGAATTCTTCGCCAAGCACGGACTTGACGGCCGCCACCCGGCACTCAAGGCCGCACGCGACAGCGGGGACTTCAGCGCCATCAAGGCCGTCCTGGCTGAGAAGGGCGACGCCGCCAAGGGCTTCGACAGGTATGTGGACATCGCGCAGCGGGCAGCCGACGGCGCGAAGGCCACAGCCACCGCAGGCAAGGAAAAGACCGCGCAGGCGATCTACGCTATCGCTGGCAGCAAAGAGGTCTGGGATGGTGTGCGGGACTGGGCAACCACGAACGCCACCGACGAGGAACGCGCCGAGGTCAACACCGCCCTGAACAAGGGTGGCCTGATCGCCAAGGCAATGGCAACCATGCTCATGAGCATGCACGGCAAGGCCAATGGCCAAGCCAAGGCCCCCGAGCGCCAAAGTGCTCTGCCCACGGATGCCGCACGTCACCCCTCACAGAACACCACCGGGTCTATCGACCCCAGGGCGTTCCAGAAGGGCGTGGCCGACATCGTGCAGAAGCACGGCCCGCACGGGCTTGAAAGCCGTGCCGAATACAAGCAGCTTCTGGCTGCACGGCAAGCGTACCGCGCCTAAGCGGAACGCCTGCCATCTCACTTTGACAAGGAAATTCAATGCCTCTTGACGACACCTGGGCGGTTAATCGCACCAATCAGCAGAACCAGACCGGCTCTGCCCTCGCACTCATCATCGAGCGTTTCAACGGCATGGTCGAAGGCACGCTGAATCGCAAGTCCGCCCTTCGTGGCTGGGTGCCGGTGGAGCAGGTTGTGGGCACGTCCACCCTGCGCAGCGACGCAGTGGGCGAGAGCACCCTGCAAGTCCTGGCGCCTGGCGTCACGCCGAACGGCACGTCCAACGACTTCGCCAAGAACACGCTGACCATCGACACGGTGGTCTTGGCCCGCGCCGCGTTCTACCTGCTGGACCACTTCCAGAACAACTACAACAAGCAGACCGAAGTTGCCAACGAGCACGGTAAGAAGCTGGCGAAGTTGTGGGATCAGGCCATGTTCATCCAGGCCGTGAAGGCATCGCAGCGCACCGAGTCCGCGTTCAGCAACGGCAGTGCGAGCAAGCCCGCAGGTCACTTCGGCGGCAGCATCGAGACCCTGGCCGCCAGCGGTGACGTGAGCGACCCCGCCAAGCTGTACCAAGCCCTGGCGAACCTGTTCGTGAAGATGGAACTGAAGGACGTGGACCCGCAGACCGACGACGTGATGGTGTCGGTCAAGCCCACCGAGTTCTACACGCTGCTCCAAGCCGAGCAACTCATCAATGCCGAGTACATCACGGCCACCGGCAACGCCATCAAGGGCATGGTCCTGAAGGCTTACGGCGTGCCTGTGATCCGTTCGAACAACTACGTCGCTGGCTCGAACATCACGGCACACGCGCTGTCCACCACGCTGAACAGCAACGCATACGACGGCGACTTCACCAAGGCCGTGGCCACGGTGTTCGCACCGCGTGCCCTGCTGGCCGGCGAGACCATCCCGTTGACCACGGCTGTCTTCTGGGACGAGACCCTGAAGCAGTGGTTCGTGGACGCGCACATGGCCTACGGCGCCACCACGGGCCGCGCGGAATTCGCGGGCTCGATCTTCAAGCCGTAAAGGCTGGCCCTTCGGGGCCTACACCCATGCCCCCGTCCCTGGCCCCGCGCCCGGGGCGGGGGCATTTTTGTTTTCTCACGCACAAGGAGCTATCCCCATGCCGAGCATTATCGAACTGGATGTTGTGAACGCCATGCTGGCCGGCATCGGAATCGCCCCCAAGGTCAGCCTGGACCGCCCCGACCGCTACACCGCGATGGGGATTCAAGCCCTGCGCCGCTGGAGCCGTCAGGTTCAGGGCCGGGGATGGTGGTTCAACGACCGCCTGTATCCCGTGGTCCCGGACCCCCTGCTGGATTACCGCGTGGACGCGCAACTGCCCTGCAACCTGATCGCGGTGTACGGGCCGCTGGGCGTGGCCGTGCATTACGCAGAGCCTGGGCACCTGTACGGCCTGGACAGTGGCGAGACCATCACGTCCCCGCTGACGCTGCGCGTCATCCATGAGGTTCCATTCGCGGAGCTTCCTGACAGCGCGCAGTTTTACATCCAGGACTGCGCCACCGTGGACTTCAGCGGGCGCATGGATGGCAACCGCGTGGACATCGACCGCGCTTTCCTCGCCACGTCCCTGGTGCAACTGAACGCCGAGAACATCCGCCAGCGCAAGGTGAGCTTGCTGCACAGCCCGACCACAGCCACGCGCCTGATGCGTGTGAACCAAAGCCGGCCGTTCGGCAACCGCTAGAGGACACAGCATGAAATTCAATTCCGCGTACCCGTCGCTGCTGGGCGGGGTCAGCCAGCGCCCGCCTGGCCTTCGCCGGCCGGACCAGCACCAAGAGCAGGTCAACATGCTGGCAGACCCGGTGCGGGGTCTCACCCGCCGACAGGGCAGCGTGCTCATGGACAGTGCACCCCGCGCCAATGCGGGGGCCGCCGCGACGCTGCAAGATGCGGAGTCCTTCCAGGAACTGGACCTGAAGGTCGGGGCCACGGATGTCACGACCCTTATCCGGCGCGGGGCCAAGCCCACAGGCAGCGCCCTGCTGGCTGTTGAAGCATTCAACCGCAACACGGGGGCCATCTTCCCCGTGGTGCAGAAGTCCGGTGATGCTGGCCTGGCCCTGCTCGAAGCCGGTGGCGCCAGCGCGGCCGTGGCCCTGGGGCGCTTCCTCGTGATCGCGGGGAACACGATGACCCCCACGTACACCAGCACTGAGAAGTGGTCCCCCCTGGAGAACCAGCAGCTTTTCAGCGCCTGGGTTCGTGGTGGTGCCTACAGCCGCACGTTCCGCATTGGCCTGCTGCGCGGGAACCAGAAGCTGTGGGTGCAGTACACCACGCGCAGTGCGAGCTACCCCGACCGCCTGGACACGTCGGACCTGCTGGCGACGGACCCGGACTACACCAAGAAGGTCAACGACCGCACGAACGAGTACAACACCCGGGCGCTGCGCTGGGCGGGTGAGGCCCTGGCGGACGCGACCCCTGAGAACATCGCGGAGCGCCTGGCGGCACAGCTTCGGGCCAGTGGGTTCCTGCCCGCTGGTACGTTCGTGGTGGTGGTGGGCACGACCGTGTGCATCTCGGACCCCACCGTCGAGGAAATCGAAGTCCAGGATGGGGGCGACGGCAGCCTGATGCGCGCCACGGGCAACGTGGTGGGAGCCCCCGAACTTCTCACCAGCGTGGGCTACCCAGGCCGGGTGGTCCGCATCCTGCCGACGGACACCCTGAACAACGCCGCGTTCTACGTGCAGGCCGTTGCCAAGGATAAGTCCACGGGCACGTTCACCGCTGTGACCTGGGAAGAAGCGCCTGGCGTCCTGTTCGAGGTCACACGGGCATTCGCGCTGGGCACCCTGGACGGGGGCAGCCTGTACCTGAGCACGGATATCGACTGGCTGGAGACCCAGACCGGGGTGACGTTCCCGCGCTACCTGCCCAGCGTGACAGGGGACGCGGACAGCGCGGGCTTGCCCGAGTTCCTGAAGGACGCCAGCATCACGATGCTGGGCGTGTTCCAGGACCGCCTGATCCTCAGTGCGGGCAGCACCGTCAACACATCCCGCACCGGGGACTACCTGAACTTCTTCCCCGCCAGCCTGCTGGATGTGGATGCCACGGACCCCGTGAACTTCGGGATCATCGGCGGCGAGGACGACACCTTGCGCAGGTCGGTGATCTATGACCGCAGCCTGGTACTGGTGGGGGACAAGCGCCACTACGTCATCAACGGGCGCCAGTCCCTGACACCCGGCAACGCCAGCGCCACCATCTTCTCGCACATCCCGGACACATCGGGCGTGCAGCCGGTGGCAGCGGGGAACTACCTGTTCGCCGCCAAGAGCGCGGGCGGCAGCGTGAGCCTTCAGCAGTTGCAGCACGGCCAGGTTGAAGAAACCCCGAACGTGCAGGAACTGACGCAGGACTTGGACAGCTACATCGCGGGCACGGCCCGCAGCCTGGTTGTCAGCACCACACCCGACGTGGTGATGATCCGCGCGGCCGCCCTGAGCAGCGTCTACGTGTACCAATTCCGGGACAACGGCCGCGAACGCGCCCTGAGTGCCTGGCACCGCTGGGACTTTGGCGGCCCGACTGCCACCACCAGCGCCATCGTGGGCATGGCAGTGGCAGATGAGGCGCTGCTGCTGATGCGCGTGCTCGGCGGCGCCGCCCCCCAGGTGGTGGTCGAGCGCATCGCGCTGACAGGAGACCCGGGCCTGCACCCGTACCTGGACCTGGCGCACGTCGGGGCCGTGACAGGCATCCACAGCGCCCTCACCGGGGCCTACGCTGCGCTTGGAGCAGCGGGCGGCTACGTGGGTAGCCTGATGGGGGTCGCGGACCCCACCGGGGCCTGGTATGGCTTCCTGGCGACTTCCGCTGTGGTGCTGACATCCCCCACCATGAAAGCCCAGGAAGGTATCGGCCGCATTCGCGGGGACTTCACCGTCGGTGCCGTCACGCTTCAGATGAGCGGGGCGGGCGGGGTGGTCTACCGCGTGGACGCCACGGGCTCGGACCCTCTCACGATGGCCTACGGCGGCGGCCCTGCCACCTACCCGGCCGTCCCGACCGTGGGGGATGCCGTGGCGGTTGCCCCGGCCTTCTGTGCACCCAGCCCGAAGCACTCATGCGCGGGTGCTACGGGTGTCGTCACAGACGCCACGCACTTCGCGTTTGTATCCGCCCCGACGGCTGGGGTATCGGGTGTGCGCTCGGACCTGACGACCGCAGCCATGATCGCGCTTGCCACGATGTCGGCGAGTGAGATTCCAGACCTGAAGGCGGACGGGCACTACCTGCCTGACGTGGGCTACACATCCCCCGACGGCTCCCTGTACCGGGCACTCAGTATGTTCGTCGCGGGATCGTCCACTGTCGGGGAGCCCATCGGCACCGTGGTCGGCCCCGAAGCCACGCCGTCCTACGCATGGCAGGTGCTCCTACCTGCCTACGCCACGGACTCGGTTTTCATCCTGGCAGGGTCCACGAACGTGGATACCAGCGTGGTGGTCGGGGAGTCCGAGACTTCCGGGCGCCTGTACCGCATCGTCAACCTGGGCGCAAACTCAGACCCGTTCAGCGTCACCTTTGTGGGCGTTGTCCCCAGCGCTGTCCCCAAGGTGGTAGGCCCCGACCCCGGGGAGTGGGCAGTGGCCCCCACCTGGGGCGGGGTCGCGGCGCTGACCGTGGACACCGAGCCTTACGACATGGACGATTACATGCTGGCGGACCAGAACCCGGCAGTGGTAGCCGTCACCCGCACCACGCCCAGGCGCAAGTCCCGCCTTGTCATCCCCGTGATGGCAGAGGCCAACAGCTACACGCTGACGCTGGCGTCCTACCTGTGGGCGCCGCTGTCCATCAACGGCGTGGAATTCGACGGTCGCTACTTCAACAACACGCGACGCATCAACTGAAGGAAAGCCCGTGGCAACAAACGCCCCGACCAGCACGACATCGAGTTACGGGGCCGCCTTTGCTGCCATCCAGGTGGGGTCCGCCCTCATCGGCCAGCACTACGAGGGCAAGGTCCGCGACGCCAACCAGAGCCGGCTGAACACGCAGGCCACCCTGCGAAATCAACTCACCAAGGCCCGCAACATCGCCGAGGGCGCACACAACACCCTGAGCGGATTCGTGCAGAGCATCAACAACCAGCGCCTGGCGGACGCTGGCGCGGCACGCTCTGCGGCCGCACTGGGTGCCCTGAACCTGAGCGAGGAAGTTGCCGCCGCCAACTGGGGCGACCGCCTGCAAGTCGCACAGCACGCGATGGGTGAGGCCGCAGCGGCGGCCGCCTTCCGGGGCACCACGGGTGGCGCGCAGCAGCGCCTGCATGGGGCACTGGCCCTGAACGCAGCGCGCACCGCGCAACGAGCGCAGACGGACGAGAACCGCCGCAGCTTCCTGCTGGCGGACGCGGCGGGGCGGGCCATGACGGACGCCACGGCAGGTAAGGACTTGCGCACCCTGCTCCCCAACCGGATCGAGAACACCGCCATCGCTCCCCAGCTTGCACAAGGGGACTCGTCCCTGGATGCGGCCGTGCGCAGCGGGGCGGACTTCAGCGCCCTCATTCGTGGCGCGGGGGACTTGACCCGCTACCTGCAACGCAGCTTCACCGCAGAGACCGCGCCTACATCCGCCATGCCCGAGTTCGATTCGTTCGGCCTGGGCACTAACTCCCGAGGGGATTCCTGATGGAAAGCCTTGCGCCGCAACAGCGGCAAGCCCCCAGCCCCGTGGACACGGGGAGCCCCGTAGCCGTCAACGCTGGCGTCACGGGTGCCACCCAGAACCCGGACCTGAGCGTCAACCCGATCCAGACCCGGCCCGTCGGCCGCCTGCTGGACGGCCTGGTGAAGCTGGGCGGCGAGCTTATCAAGCCCGCCGTCAAGCGCCAGAACGATGCCCTGTTCTTTGAGGGCATGTCCCGCGCCGCAGCCGGTGAGGCAGCCAAGACCATCGCGGACGAGAGCCCCGCGTGGTCCAACTTCTTCGGTGAGGGGGCCGGGGCGCTGGGTGCCCGCGCCTACGAGGGCGCACGGGATGCGTCCCAGATGGAAGGCGACGCCATCGCCAACATGGCGCAGGATCGCCGGGCCACCCCCGAGCAGTACGCGCAGACCCTGCGCAAGCGGCTTGAGGGTATGCAGACGGACGACCCCCTGCGCACCCAGCAGATGCAGGCGGCCGCGATGCAGATGCTGCCCGGCATGATGAAAGTGCACGCACAGGCGCATGTGCAATTCAACCAGGAGCAGGCATTCCAGGCGCGCAGCGCCGCCGTGGGCGCCGCCATCAACGCCATAGAGGAACACGACCGCGCTTCACGTGCGGGCAACGTCCCGATGACCAAGGAAGACCGCCTGCGGGTGCGGGACACTTTCCTGCTGACGATGGGGACGATACCCGGCGAAGACCCGCGCATCGCGGATAAGGCCAAGGTTGCCAACCTGCTGGCGGCGATGGCCGAGGGCAAGATGGCTGCCTACGAGACCCTTCAGGACAGCGGCGCCTTGGACGCACTGCCCATCGAGCAGCGGGACCAGCTTGCCCGCACGTACAAGGTCGAAGCCAACCGGGCGCTGCCTGGGCGCGTGCTCCCCGCGACCCGCGACCTGCACGTTGCGCTGCTGCTGAACCCCCCGCTGGACGGGGCCGCGCTGGATGAGCAGGTCAACGCCATCAACAGCAGGGCGTCCATCGAATCCGGGATCATGGGCGCGGACCTGATAAGCCCAGAGGACCGCGTGCGGCTGCTTGTGTCCGCCGCTGGCCGGGAGCGGGCCACCCAGGCTGCGCAATCCAAGCGGGCCGCCACCGCAGCGGATGCCGAAGCCAAGGAAGCCGCGCTGCAAGCGGGTGCCCGTGCTGCCCTGACCGACAACCGGGGGCAGCAAGGCGGCGCGGCAGCTTGGGCCGCTGTGATCGGTGACGGCGGCGCGCGGGCTATCCAACAGCAGGGCACTGTCCTGTGGCGCGAACTGTCGCAGCCGCAGACCCGCGCGGCGCTGCTCACGAACCTGGGCACTGGCAGCACGCTGACCGTCGCAAAGGGTGAGTTCGCCACTGCCGCCAATGCGGCCGACTGGAGCCCGCAAGTCGCCCTGACGGCCGCCACGCTGAAGCTGCTGCCACCCGAAGTGCAGGGGGCCTACGGCGTCACAGCGGATCAGCACTTCCTGTTCAGCCAGGCGGAACAGAACATCAAGGGCAGCCTGCCCCCGCAGGACGCGTGGAAGGCGGCCAAGAGTGCGCTGCTACTCAAGCCGTTCCAGAACCCCACCATGTCCAAGGAAGACCGGGAAGCGGTGGCCGATGTCGCCAAGACGTTCAACACGTCCCCGTGGGGTCGGAACCGCACCGACGCACAAGGCTTCGCCCTGCTGGAAGGCATGGTCGGCGCCGGCATGGCGTCCGCCCCCGGTGGCACGCCAGAGGCCCGAGCGATGGGGGCGCGTGGCAGTGTCACGGCCCGGGGCGGCGAGACCGTGGGCAACGTGTTCTTCTTCCGCGCCGGCAAGGACCTGGAGAACTGGCGCCAGTCCCTGCACGGCGGCAACGGTGCTGGCGAGGAGCAGGTGGCAGAGGCGTTCCAAGCCATCTGGGCGCGCAAGCTGCGGGTCAACAGTGGGCTGGACGAACAGACCACCTGGCCGATGGGCAAGCTCAAGCCCACGCTGCCCTGGGTGACGATGCAGAAGGACTCACGCGGGGATTTCTATTGGTCCTCGATCTACCACGACCCCGACGCTGACGGCATCCAAGGCCGGATGCACCACGTGAGCATTTCCAAGAAGGACATAGAGGCCGAACTGCGGAAGCAGTCCGAAGCCTTCGATGTCGCAACACGCAACAAGCCCACAGCCGGTATGTCCGACTTCGTGGCACCTTGATCTACACATGACGGCACGCGGTAACGCGGCTCTCTGAAAGGCTCCCCTTGTCCTACGATTCATCCCTGATCCGCGCCGTTGCTGCGCTCGAAACACGCAACGGCGCTGCCACCATCAAAGGCCCCAACGGCGAGGACAGTCACAACCTGTTCAACATCAAGGATTTCAGCGGCAAGGGCTACCGTGCGAAGGACTTGGCAGAAGGCAGCAACGACGCCTACCGCGTGTATGCGTCACGGGCTGAAAGCGAAGCGGGGTTCATCGACCTGCTGCGACGCAAGTACCCCGACGCCCACACGGCGCTGGCCACGGGCGACGGCGCCGCGTTTGCCAAGGGCCTGAAGAAGGGGGGCTATGCCACGGACCCGGCCTACGAGTCCAAGCTGATGAGCGTGATAGCCCGGGTTCGCGGGGAGAAGGCTGACACCCCCGCAGCAGTGGCGGACGACAGCCCAGAGGCACTCACCGCCCTGGCGGGCAAGCCGAAGGACCGCAGCGCGGCGGCCGCCGTCGCGGCCCTGGCTGCCAACCAGGCGGGCATGGCGTCGCTGAGGGCGTCGCAGAACCCGGAGGAGGCCCGCGACTTCGAAGCGAGCCGGGACAAAGAGGCAACTGAGGCGGAAGGTGTGAGCTTCGGTGATGCCTTCAGCACCGGGCTGCTCGATCCCCGCGTCATGAATTACGACCTGCTGGATGTGGTCACGGGGGCTTCCGACTTGGGCGCCGCCGACCCCACCTGGCGCTGGGCGGACCAGCGGTTCGCACGCACCAAGGGCATGAGCGACGAGGAGCGCGGCTACATGGACGAGTGGGGCGTGCAAGGTCAGCAGTACGCTGATCGCGCCGCTGCGCAGGTTGCCCTCATGCGAGAGCAGAACAAGGTCTATGGGCAAGCCGGCCCCCTGGCATCGTTCGCGGGCATGATGGCTGCGGGGTCACTGGACATCCCCAGCTGGGCCATGGGCCTGGGCATCGGCAAGGTTGCCAGCATGTTGCGCACGGGCTACGTCGCCGCCAAGGGGGTTTCTGCCGTGGGCAAAACCTTCGCGGAGTACCAGGCAGCCACCGCAGCCGTGGCGGTGTCGAAGGTCGGCCCAGGCGCGGCCCTGGGGGTGAGCGCGGGGGAGCAGATCGGCGGCCAGCTTTTGGTCGAAGCGATGGCGGACGTGTCCGGGCGCAGCAGCACGGCCGAGGACTACATGATGGCGACGGCCTTCGCCGTCCTGCCCTTCGCAGTCACTGCCCGTGGCACCTACAGGAGCGCGGCCGACCGTGCGATCCAGACGCACTCGGACGCGATGGCGGATCGCATCCCAGATCGCCCCGTGGGCGAGCCCCCGGAACTGACGGCGCAGAAGCAGGTCGATAGCATCCGCAACGACTTCGATCAGCCTGTGGTCCGTGAGGACGCAGTGATGACGCGGGACATGCAGGACATGATCCGTGACACCGAGGACGGGGTGTTCAAGGCCCTGCCCGTGGATGAGCCCGCCGTCAAGCCCACCCTGCCCACCGAGGAAATTGCCCCGGTGGCCAAGGTCATCGAAATACCCGAGCCCACGAAGCCCCCGGTCTGTCTCTTATACACATCTCCGAGCCCACGAGACTAAG
>ENA-ORBV01004320-ORBV01004320.1-microbial-mat-metagenome-genome-assembly--contig:-NODE-4320-length-27389-cov-6.947972_pt1 | contig 27389 bp, 26 predicted proteins | sample MGYA00237777_ERZ505514 | MGnify/ENA primary metagenome ERZ505514 (study PRJEB26160, sample SAMN06269048) | microbial mat metagenome | isolation source: Oligotrophic lake microbial mat | place...
TGATTAGATTAGTCTTTATTACATCACATCTCGTACATTACTCGACCATGACCAGCCTAGATTTGTAGTCTGACATAAATGTGTGCAGAAAGTGTTCATTAAGTGATGTGCAATGAAAACATTAAATGCCAAACCGTCACTGTCACACTTTTTGTACTCAACGTTCTATGGTAAGTGCACAGGGTTTACCAAACACGTGACATCACACTCCCTTATCTTACCGGTCTACTGTGAGACTGAATTAGCTGTGCGTCTAAAGGACACCTTCGATGCACGAACCAACATGTTGACAGCAAGGACCCAGCAAAAATGAGAGATCAATCAATGAATCAATTGAATGGACCATTGCTCCACAGTTGCAGCTTGCTTGCTACTCAACCCCTTCTATCCAAGTAACGCTAATCACCATGAAGGTTTCTCTGCCGTCACCACCACCACAGCCATCTTTCCTTTCAGCTTTGACCAAGTCGTTCCTATTGACTGTAATCCTAATACTTTTGACTTTGCCTCCACTTTTGGCTCTGGTTGGGCCCACGATTCTCGTGCTACGAGTATTGCCATCAACAACCACCGACTACGGCAGCTACAAGATTGCGCGCCTGTCACTAATTGCGTTTGGCACAGTCCTGGCCCAGTCGCAGCTATATGCAATTTTATTTGGTATTTACTTTCTCCAACCTCTCTACAAGGCGTCCAGACAACCGTCAGCAACAGGATCTTTCTCTAACAACTACGTCCGACGGTATGTGGAAAATTACAAACTTCGGATCGGCCAAATTTTCTTGGCCCTTGTTCAATCGGGACCCCTCAAGCTTTTGTTTCTTCTAACTGGAGGAGGCAATTTCTTTGGCGGAATGATAGACAAGCTTCACACGACAAGTCGCAACATGGACGTCAAAATATTGGGAGTCCGACCCCCCGAATATCGAATTTCTTCCCATCAACTAGAGAGAGGTGGTCGACACATTTCCATTCCTCTTCGGGATGGTGAAATCACATCGGCAACCTTGTACTCTCCTCTTGTCCAAAATACGGATAACAATGGCATCGACAATTACCAGTACGATGATTCTCCTCGTCCCGTGGTATTGATTCGTACACCCTACAATCGAGAAGAAATGGCTCACTGGGGCGCTCTTTTTGCTGAACGAGGGTATCACCTTGTCGCACAAGATACACGAGGACGATTTGGTTCCACAGGAGATTTCTTTCCCATGTTGAACGAAGCTCAAGATGGAGCCGCTACCATTGAGTGGTTGGCCCAACAACCCTGGTGCAATGGACGAGTTGGGATCACCGGTGTCAGTTACCTGGGCCTTGCGTCGTGGGCTGCCATGAGAGAACAAGTGCCGGCCCTCAAGGCGGTGGCTCCCATTTTGGCCGCGACGGATTTGCATCATGTCATGTTTGTGGGTGGTCGTCACAGCGGCGCTTCCGGTGCCGCTAATGTCGAACTGTTGTTTCGGTGGAGTTATTTGGTTATTCATCTCATGAACAAACCGTACGGAATGTTAGAGGCCATCTTTACCTTTTTTCGGGGAACCGGAAAGGCTCTGCGGGATGCCTATATGCATGCACCCCTTCATGAAGTCGATATGAAGTATCTGTGTCCCAATCTTTCCGAACCTCTCGCATGGTTTCGTGATGGCTTTGCCCATCCACTGGGAACCGAAGACTTTTGGGAAGGCAAGAAGAAATTTGTGGACTTCACCACATTAGACAAAGAAAAGGTCCCGCCCGTCTTGTTACTGGGTGGCTGGTACGATTTCTTTTGCGCCGAACAACTTTTTGATTATCAGGACTTGAGTCAATTGTCCAATGATTGTCGACTCGTGGTAAGTTTGACACTAGCTCCAACTAATCTACAATTACCTGTAACTAACAAATACACCACAATACGATGGCTCCTCTACTGCAGGTGGGAGACTTCAGTCATTGGTCTATCTTTGCTATGCAACCCAAAATGCATCGATCCTTGTTTGACTTTTTTGATCTTCACTTGTTGAATGATCCATGTGCCAAGAAACTGGCACCTGTTGAAGTTTTTGAAATGGGACACGACATGGGATGGCGTCAATTCGACACTTGGCCACCACCAAATGTTACCAATCAACGATATGTACTGGCAGTGGGAAAGGAGGCAAATGAAAACCCCTTGATGATGGAAGTTGCACCTGCGGATGGAGAGCTCACCTTTGAGACTGATGCTGAATACGTTTACGATCCTGCCGATCCAACTCCTCAGATTGGTGGAAGCACGTTCAATCCTACCAACTGTGGCCGGATGGCTCAGAATAAAGTGGAAAAGAGGGGCGATGTATTAGTTTTCACGTCGAGGCCGCTGAAGGAACCAACTACGATTGCTGGACAGATAAAGGTAGTTCTGCATGTTGTGTCAAACGTGGAAGGCACAGACTATGTGGCAAGAGCATGTCATCTAACTCCTGATGGGACCAGCGAGAATATTGCTGACGGAATTACTCGTCGATTTGATCTCAAGCCAGGATTAAGATCGACGATTGAGATTGTGCTGTCTCCGGTAATGAATCGATTTGCTGCGGGCGACCGAATACGCCTTCACATTTGTTCTGCGGCCTTTCCCAAACATGGCCGGCACTTAAATACGAGCGATTCCTTTCACCTTGCTGTTGAGCATAAGTTGTCCAAGCAACGAGTCATATTGCAAGGAAACGAAGGAAGCCACGTACTTGTTCCTCTCTTGGCACAACAAAAATGATGGCGCCAACAAATTTTTGTACTGCTGCATAGTAGCAACCAAATTTTGACTGTACAAACTTGCAACATATCATAATAGCTTAGTACATTTATTTAACTCTATTCCTGTATACTGGGTCGTCTCTATTATTGCCGAATAATCGCCTCTTTCATTGTCGAATGTTCATGTTATTCTTTTTGTTCATTTTTTGACCACCCCCAGCGTTGTTTCTTCCCACTGCCACACCAGGGTCGGGATTTAGATTGCCGCCATTTTCATTTTCATTGCCATTACCATTGTTGTTATTCCCAGCGGCAGTGTTTCCATTACCATTGTTGTTATTTCCACCGGCATTGGCGTTGTTTAAATTACCATTGTTGTTGCCGTTTCCGCCGGCATTGGCGTTGATTCCATTGCCGTTACCATTGTTGTTGCCGTTTCCGCCACCGTTCCCTGTATTAGCATCGTTCTCGTTGTGGTACTTGACATTGAGCACTCGCCCATCAAAGGGGTTCCCATCTTTTCTGTAGACATCCAGCAGTATCCCTTCATCTTGATAGGCAACGTACAGGTGCCTTGCATCCGGGCTAAATGCAAGTCCTGTACATTCTCCTTTGTAAATGGGACTTTCAAAGATTGTCACGTACTTCCCGGCAGGGTTTCGTCCGTGGACACCTGCATTTCGGCCGGCCTCCTCGGTGAAATACAGCAAGTCGTCCGGATATTCCACGCTCTTTTCATTCGGATTGTTGTTAAGGATCCGGGCTACTTGATCAGGGGCGCCACTGAATTTGCCACGCACTGTAGAACTGTTTGTGTACGTCATATCCGAAAGATTCAGTTCATACAGTTGTCTGAATATCTTTGAAACAAAATAGAGTTGGTCAACATCGGCTTCAATACCCTCTGTGTTTGGAAAGAACTGTTGGGCATTGTTTCTTCCAACCATTCGATCCTTGACCCATCGAAAGCGACCCCCTGTTTTCTGAGCATTTGGGATAAGCTTCAAATACTCAGTGGTGCCAGGCCCATGAAGCATTTTCCATGGGTCGTTGGTCCAATCAACTTTGTTGGGTGTAAATCGTTGCACAGCCCCCCTTGGAGCATCCTCGGTGATGTAGAAATGAGGCTGAGACATGTTCATCGTGTCAAAAGCAAAGGATTCCCACGCCCCGCCCTCTTTTCCGAGAGTAACCATTTCTCCTTTGCGCTCTCCAAATGGATCCACTTGGTAAATGTTTCCTCCAATTTGCTCTTCGCAGCTTACAAAGCTGCCCCAGGGGGTGAAACCGCCACCACAGTTATGTGTTGTATTTTCCAATACCATCTTATAGTCAATGATAGAACCCTGACTGTTGAATGTGATTGCACCTATTCATAAAAAGAACAGCCGTAAAGTGAATGATGAGCACATATACCTGTATAGAAAACAATAATAGCAACTGTAGCTTGCCACCACACACGAAACTTACCGACTCCTCCCTGGTATTTGGTACCATTGGTATCTTGCAGTCGCATTTCAGAATTGGAAACCTATTTGTATCGATGGAAGAGAAATGGGTCAACAGAGTGAGTTGGGATATCGACGTTGCAGCACTATATGATACTAACATTGTATACAAAGGGAAGACGCCAAAGCGTATGCAGTAAGAAGGTACTCACATAGACCCAACCACCTGGATTGTTACCGCGTGTATCCGGGAAGGTATCTCCTGCATCCGGCCGACCATGAAAGAGTCTTGCCGATTGCTGTCCGTTGACGTATTGCACGGGCTGTCCCGATCTGGCCAATATAGTAGCTCCCAATCCAGCACTCAGTTTGAGTCCGGCCATTTCTTGATTCAGATTGCCGGGGAAATAGGTAAGTGTATCATCATCCTTGATAATGTTGTACAAGGATGCATCCGCTTGTGGTAACGTTGTTGGTTTGGGTCGGAGATCTGCTTCAACATTGGTGTTGGTATTTCCTGTGGCAGTCGGCTGGTTGGTTGGGTATGGCGTAGTAGCCCGTGTTGGCGCTGCAGTCGGCCCGCTGGTTGGGCTCTTGGTAGGATTAGTCGTAGGACTGTTGGTTGGGTTATTGGTAAGAATCTCCTTTGGCTTTTCCGTTTGTTGTGGAGTAGGCTTTTCGGTTGGCTGTGGAGTGGGCTTGTCTGTTGGCTCGTCAGTGGGCTTGTCTGTTGGCTCATCAGTGGGCTGGTCGGATGGTTTGTCGGTTGGTTGGACGGCTGGAAAGTCTTCCCACACAGCATGATTGGGTCGCCTGGTAGGTCTGGGTGTCTCAATTGTCACCGTTGCAACGTCGGGCACGGCTACAACGGGTCTGTTTTGATATTGCAAGAAACCATAGCCAGAAGGAGGCTCATTGGGATTGGTTTTACTGTCTCTACCAGTGGTCGGTACGGGGGTAGGAATGCTAGTAGGTACGGGAGTAGGAAGGCTGGTAGGTGCGGGAGTAGGAAGGGGTACGGGTGGATAGGTCACGAAGAAACCTGGAGCAGCTGGTTCTTCTTCTGTTGGTGTTGGTGCTACTGGTGTTGGTGTTGGTGTTGGTGCTACTGGTGTTGGTGTTGGTGCTGCTGGTGGTGGTGCTGGTGGATACGTCAAGAAGAATGAAAACGTCGGAGCAGAGACCATGGGATCTGCTGCTTCCATGACGACAGGATTCGCAGTAGTAGGGCTTGGAGTAGGAGCATAGGTTGGTTGATCTGAACTCCCAAACAAGGCCAAAAAGAAAGAACCTATTTTGATAGTCATGGTTGCGTGATATTCGTTGTAGTCGATGCTCTTGCTGGTGCTTGTCAATGTATGCTACGGGCCACTGGCATGAATGTATATGTGGCGATCGATTTTATCAAATTGTGTGTGTATCAATGATAATTAAATAAATGAGATAGCTAAGTTGTCAACGAGAAAATCTGAAAACGAGAAGTTGATGTTTCGTAAGATCGAAACGAAAAAATGAGGGTATGTTGTGCGATAAAACCATCCGGCGCGCAAACGACCAACAATATTTCAATCGTGCATGAAACGGATACGCGCCATCTTTATCTTGTTGTCTGTCTGTCTCACATGGAAGTGATGACGCTCTCAGTTGTTTTTGCACGTGCTCCCCATGCCATCCTCTCTGCCATGCGGAAACAAGCTACTAGTAAAAGCTTAGGATACAGTATGGCTTTGGTGACATGGGTGACGTTGCTGGCATGTGCATGAGAGGGAATCGTGCCAAAAACACCTCATCTCATTGGAATAACAGCCATGTCATGTCTTCAATCCGGATGGGCAGTTTGAGGACAAAGAACAGCAATGGCTATACTAGGAACTTAGTTCTCCGATGTGTCGTTGTATCTTCAATGGCCTTACATATGTCGTAATCTCCTCATCTGCTAACTCTAGGTGTCATCCAACGGATGGAATTATTCAGGCCCATCTATCCTTTCTGACTGAGTCCATGTTCCTGTCTCCATTGACCACCACGTCTTTGAAGTATTGACGTGGTTGCATGTTTCTTTCCGTCTCGCAGAGAGAATGGCGTCATGCTTTCTCAAAGAGAGTAAGATAGAAATAGCCGCCTCGCGTTTTCCTAAGTAAATTTTAAGACAAGTGCGCGACTTTATTTTAAAAATCTGCCACCTCAGTTTGACGTCGGTCATATGTTTTCATTCTTCGACCGATGATGGCGTCGTTACTGTCCCGGAAAAAGAAACAACTTCTTCCCGAGGTTGCCCATCGGCAGAGAGGAAGAAGAATGCTTTTCTCGGCAGACTTACAAGGCAAGGAGAGGCTGCGCTGGAGGTATCTTTCTGCTGGCTCTCGGTTGTTGTACTTTCTTCGTCGTCTCAGAGGTTATTAACTGTCCCGCTTGCTTTGAATTTGACATCCATCTCTTGCCATAACATTCCGTTTTGAAGACCACGCCTAAAACACACTCAACTTTAAGATGAACTCAACCCTCTCCAATGGGACCAACGGTCCGACTCCTGTATCAATTGGCTCTGTGAAGCGTCCTTTTGAAGACAGCAGCGACATGGCGGCTGGAGAGATGAGCCACGCCAAACAAATTCGAGGAGCAGCCGAGGAAGATGTGGCACAAGCCAGGGCCTTGTTGGCTCTAGCAGACAGCAGCAACAATAACAACAACAACAAGACGGAGGAGAAACAAGCGCCCGAGGAGGCCAAGGCGACAGCCACAACGGCTGCTCGCCCTGGTCGCGAATGCCAACCAGCTCCCTTTTTTTACTACAAGGACCACTCCACTGTGGGCGATGCCGATCCTTTCCAACCCTTGACGGCACCCGGCCGTGTTCCCAACTTTCCTGCCAAGATGCATGCCATCTTATCGAGGCCCGATTTGGCAGATGTTGTGGCCTGGATGCCCCATGGACGTGCTTGGCGAGTTCTCAAACCTCGCGAGTTTGAAATCAAAGTCATTCCCATGGTACGAAACAGAAAATGGAAACGATATAATAATGACGACCTCTACGCCACAGCGACGCTGATACTCACTTAAACTTGCCTTTGTTTCCCTGCTCTTGATACACTTCCTTTTTTTAGTTTTTCGAGCACTCCAAGTTTTCTTCTTTTGTCCGCCAGGCCAATGGATGGGGTTTCCGTCGCATCACGCAAGGGCCCGACAGGAATGGGTATTACCATGAACTCTTTCTCCGAGGATTGCCTCACTTGAGTAAGAACATGAAGCGTCCTGGAGTTAATGAGAAAAAGACGGCTGACCCTGATCACGAGCCAGATCTCTACAAGATCTCCGAGTTGCATCCCGTGCCCAGCAATGCTGCCGCCATGGACGAATCCATTCTTCTCGAATGCACTGTGCAAGGCGGGCCCAAGGCACGCATGCCCATTTATTTGGGAGGATCGGCGACATCCAATACTGCCAGCGTCATGACAACGTTTGCTGCTCCGACGACGACGATGATGGCACCTACAGCAGCTCCTGGACACATGATCTTTCCCACAGCTACTCTTGCTCCCAAGCAGCAGGAAATGATGATGTGGAAGCAGCCAGCTGTGCCGACTTTGGCTGCGGCGAGGAGTAGTCCTAATCCCACCCATCCTTCTGCAGGAGCCGCCATGGTTTCGGCGCCACCCTCTCCCAGTACAGGAGCACCTGCTGCTATGACCATGCCAGCAGCTGTGGGACATGCGGCAACTGCTCCTGTTGCTGCTGGCCCTGCCGCCGTCAATCCCATGGCCTTTGCAGCCATCGATCCTTCGGCAGCGGCACAGTTTGCAGCTGGATTTGCCATGGCCACGGCCTTTTCCCAGCAGCACTTTATGAGCATGTTCCAACAGATGGCTCAGCCACAACAACAGCAGCCACCACAGCAGCAAGGGCTGTGAGTCTGGAACGGATATTTGCTTGACAGCAGTCACAGCTGTCTACCTGGTTTCTTTTCGTTCGTGAGACTCGATTAGCTATAATCTTCCCTCAAAAAGATGGGAGAGGTGCTTTTTCGGTCCACACTGGTTATTTGGGGTTTTGTGGGGAATCGGAGCTGATTTACATTTGAAAACATTTGCAGCCCAGCTCTCATGAGACACACAGGCCACGTCTGCACATCACACTAGTCACATACATATGAAGCAATAACGATTTTACATTAATTTTTGAAACATGTATGCAAGCGTAGTAATTTAAAGAAACTGGCGACTAGGAGATGCACTCGCTAGGGAAGGCGGCACTGGCCACTGGCGGATGGAGGAATATCCCACAGTAGAAGTTAGGCGTTTCCTACTAGCAGTACCCCATGCTAGCGAAATAAGAATCGTGTAAGTCAGTATGCTTATAATTCGTCATCGCTGTCTTCCTGAAGCGCACTTTCAGGAGCTGCACCAGATGCCTTCCTCTCTGTGTCGGTAGTTGTCGATATATCCGGTGCCTGGTTCACTCCATTCCCGCCCGAGTAAATTGGAGTTCTTTCCGTGTCGGTTGGCATAACATGTGTTCTCGATACATTGAGATCTTCTAGACGCTTCACTTCCACTCGAAAATTCGGGCTGGGGACCCCACTCCGCAGCCAATTGAAATCTTTAATGTCGAGTTGGTTGCTGTTGCTGTTGCCATCAGCACCTTCTACCGATGCAGGCACGTCTTTGCTAACAGTACTTTTACAAACGCAAAATACGAGATTGTTGCAATCCTCCAAAATGATCCCACCGGATAGATCCGCTTGGACAATGCGAATATGGAGATGAGATGAATCATGCATACGGAGTTGATGAAAGGATTGGAGTATCAAATGGACATGGATGCACCCAGTCAAATGCAAACCCCCGGAAATGCGACTGTTGACTTGGATAGAAGTATTGGAGACGTTCAAAATATGCAATCCTTTCATGTTATTGTCACTTTTTGTTCGATGGATTTGTTAGTAGGAGAAAAAGCAGGGTCGGGGTCTGGTTTGTACAACATCGGGATAGAAATCGCCATCGGCTTTCGCGAACTAACTTACAGAGTAATACTGGAATCTTTTACATTTCGTATGACCAGTGATGATTCGTCGGCGACAGACAGCTTCATCATAGAAGCTTCTCGCTGTTGGTTGTCGCCTGGATCATTTTCATTATTTTCGTGAATTGATTTAGGTTGAATCGTCACCTCTTCATCAGCAGAAACTCGAATCCAGCATTGTTCCCGGTCCTCTAGAGGGCCTTTCTTAGACTCCAATAAGCCTGTTGTCTTGGTTTTTTGTATATCATCTGTTACAGCTTGTTGTCCAGATGCAGATTGTTCCTCCGGAGTTTGCTGCTGCTGCAGTAGTAGAGCTTGGCGATATCGATGAAAGACAAATTTTGCCTTGGGGAGGAGTTTTTGTTTTGCTTGCTCCATGGCAGTTGCACATTTCGTCAGCTCGGTATGAATGAGCCGTAAATCCGTTTGCGGCAAATCGGGCGGAACCTCCCATTCTTGCAATGACAGTGCATATTGATTTTTCGTGACAGCAGATGTAGCAGTGGCAGTTTCAAAGGCCGACGAAGTGGTGGTCAATGAATGTTTTCGCAAAGCATCCAATTCGGTTCGCAAATCAGCAAAGGCCGTGCGCAAATGGATACGCTGCTCTGCCAGTGACGATGATGATGATTGTGATTGTGGTGCCTTTGTTGCATCAATTCCACTTTCTCCCCCGTCATTATTTTCACACTTTTTCAAGGCTGCCCAGCGATCGTTCCATTGATGGATTTCTTGACGGAATCTTGACCAAAACGAATGCAGTGCTTCTCGCTTTTCATGGTTCTGATTCGCCGTATTCAAATTGTCAGTCTTTTGCTTTTGTAAACGGAGAGTACGTGCTTCCAGAAATTGCGTTTCTCTAGTATCGCCATCGTCAACATCAACCGTCATTGTACCTGCAGCTTCCAGTCTCGTTGTCCGGTAGCCGCTCTTCGATTTTCGTATAATTTCCGAACCAGAGGGCAAATCAACAGCTTCGAAACAAGATGCTTTGACGATTTGCAGGCAAAACTAATAGCTTGCTAGTACGTGGAGGGATGATAGGCGCGGCGCCAGTGGCAGCAGTATCGTCGACACAATTTAGTATTTTCAATGATACTGTAGTACGATAGGTCTGTTGTGCTCACAACTAACAACTGTACTCACTCAGACTGTTGTCGGTTACAGTAAATACTACTAGTAGAGAGGTATAGTTTTCTAATGCTAAAACTTTAGACAACAAGAAGGAACGACCATACCAAGATGACAGCACCGCTTCCCGTCTGCGAAGTTAAGCATCTTCGGGCCTGGTTAGTACTACGGTTGGGGGACCACGTTGGAATCCCAGGTGTTGTTCTTTTCGCATTTGCATCTACTGTGAATATTACATTTTATCTTTTGGGTCTCTCCTACTTGGCAGCTAGTAGCTACCCAAGGTATATTGCCTTACTGGAGGAGTGTGTGATGGATAGCATTCATTATTTTAGCACCTTCAGCATGCCTTGCAGATAGTGGTTGCTGCTGAGCTTTCTAGAATTTCTAGTCCAGCAATATCTATCTAGCTAGCTAGCTAGCTAGTAGAAAATCATGCATGGCCAAACAAAAAGCACCTACTACCCTCTCTCATGCTATTTTTCTTCGTTTCGTGTGATTGAAGCCGCTGAAGAGCTCTAAACAAACTCAAATAAATTCTATAGTTTAATATCATTCAGCCTCACTCACTGTATACAAAAACTCACAAAACATACTCCATTGCTTATATATTCCTAAATCCAACTCTGAGAAACATATACAAAGTAATAACCTGCTTCAATACAAATTTTGCTCCTTGGCGATCACCCTCAGGTAGATTTCACACTCTTCCGCCATGACTTTGGTATCGGGAAGTAGTGCCACTTGCTTTTTGATTTCTCGAAGCATTTGTGCCTTTTCGCATGGCGATCCTGCGCGTAATGTCTTCAGCGTATCGTTCATATTCTTGGCTTCCATGACAATCGTGGCGGCACTAAGAACACCACAGGCTATGGTGGCAATCTGTGCTACCTTCATGGCGTTGGTTGCGGCTCGAGACGCTGCCGTTCTTGTGTTGGAAGGAGCAACCACAACTTTGGTGTTGGTTGTTTTGGTGGCTTCTTCTGTTGGTTTTGTTGTTTCTGAGGCCTCGGATACTTCGGGTTCCGAGATTTCAGGCATGGATGAAGTATCGATGTCACTGGACTTGTCATTTGCGGGGTCGTCCTTGTTCTTGATAAACTCGTCAGATCCAGACCCGACAGAGCTGCATGTCGTTTCTGTTTCATCGGGCACTTCAGAGGCTTTTTCGCTGTCCTCGTCAGACCTGTTGTCGGTCTTGGCAGGTACCGTCTCTGGATTTACTAGGAGAGCTTCCATTCGGTCTTCACTGGAGGCCGAAGCGGCGCTTTCTTGGCTGCACACGCTCGTCGACCGATGCTTGATTCTCCGAGCAGGGGCGGCATTGGCTCTTCCTTTTCCAAGCCTAAAGGATTTGGGGGCTTCCGAGTCCATGTATTGTTGAACGTCGATATGACCTTTCCGAAGGGCCTCTTTCATGACTGCCGTAACCGCCAAAAGCGAATGCACCAATTCGTGCAACGCCACAATCTTGTTGGCCAACTGATTGGGTTCACTGTAATGAATAATGGCTTCCGTTCCAGTCGATGCAGCTGCTGCCGTTCCACCAAATAGAATCGAGGCAATCAATAAGGGAGGTCCCGCCGGTGAGAGAATGGTGGCTGCTGCCGCAAAGTGGGCCGCCACGGCGGCCATTCCCGTCAACCCCGACATGAGCCCAATGCCACTACTGCCCAACCCAATTTGATTGTTTTTGCGTGTGCTGTTTTCCAATGCCATGGCAATGTCCTCAATGAATTGACAAGAATACTGAAGCATTAACAAAGCCCGATCGTACGAGTCAATCATATGAGCAATACATTGTCGACGATGTTCTTCTTGGTCGTTGGATATCGTGTCGACGACAAAGTCCATGGTAAACAAGGGAGCACAGTGTCCACAAATGGTAATGCCTTCTTTGCGAAATTCGCGACATCCGTGCTTGTTGCAGACAGGAGACGCACAAATGAGACAGGGCGGTGACTTTTTCTTGCGACTGATTTTCCCGAGTACTGCTTTGCGCCATTGTCGGCCACGGGAATTGTTGTTTTGTTGGCGAAGAAAAGCTTCTTCCCTTTCTTTTTCTTCGTGCAAACAGGCCGTACAGTACTGGTGAAACAAGCTAATATCTGGAATCGCCTTGCCACCATATTCCACCTCGAGATTGCATTTTCTCATGTTTTCCAAGGCCGAAAAGGCATCGTTCAGTGCCATGGCCTTAGCAATGACTTTTTGTTCTTGTTGTATCTCGAGCATGATTTCTTCTTTCAGTGCGGTATCATCGTCAGCTGGATTGGGGCACGCAGGCTCAGCAGCTGGTGGTGCAGTAGGTTCATTGTCGGCTTGGTTTTGGTTTGGGGGCATCTCTTCTGCGGCACTGTCTGTGTCTGTTTGTTCCCCTTGATCGTTATCTGGAACAACACAAGTAGGAGAGGTAGGAGTGTCTCCGTTGAGTTTGTGCTCATCGTGGACTATCTCACTTTCATTGTCGTTTTCAGTGCATGGTATATTTTGGTTAACCATTTCAGAAGGATCATTCTCGTCATGGGCTAGGGTTGGATCTAGGCATTGAATACCTACAGGTGGTGATTCTGTCTGTAAAGTTGCCATTGTTTTCTATCTATTCTGTCTAATTAGTTTATTGTGGTCTTCTTATGATGCCGGATAGGTCAGACTAGCTACGACCGTAGCTACTAGACGAGCAATTCCCAATCAATGTTCGACGTACCGGCGTACGCTTGGTGAGCAAAACGAACTCAAGATACGTAGTGAGCGATAAACAAGCACGTATGATTTTTTCAAATCTCAACGGTGATGGAATCTTCAGGGATGGAATCTCAATTTGTCCTCTTTTTCAAAATTTCTGAGCACATGTGCGCCTGACAAAGACTTTGGAGTGAACAAGGCAAAGAGCAGGAAGTAGTTCTGTTCTTAGCTGAATTCGTGTTTTCTACAAAAGAGAAGTGGGACAACCCCTCATTTGAGTCATTTCGGCATGAAATTTTAGCTAGCCAGTGCTGGCATTGCCACACGACCCACTGTGTGTCCCTTTTGTCACCGAGATCACAGCTCATTGCCAACGCTGAATCTGGTGCCACAAAGTGGCACCTGGTGCGTTGTGCGGTGCTGGCCATTGCCTGGCACCACAGCATGCTGCATTGCACTGTGGCAGCAAGGCAAATCAACAATGATGTGTGCACAACACGAGAATGCACGAGGACACTCTTCTTTCATTGAACAACAAACAACAGAAACAACTGTTGCAAACAAGGGAAGACACAAGAAATGTCATGACATTTTCAGATGCTCTTGGTCACAAATCACGAAGAATGGCCAACAGCAAATGGGATTTGGCTACCTAGGAAAATGTGTGTGAAACCACAAGTGAGATGGAACATGAAACAGTTGTCCTCCTTTGCCTTCGCCTTTGGCATTTCCAAGTGACCCAAGTTTCTCCATTGCCTTCCTCTGCCACATTCCCTGCTGCAAGCGATCCCAAAAGAGGCATGTGCAATTCAAATGAGTGTTGTGAATGAAACGAAAGTTGTCTGGCATGAATGAACCTTGTTGGCAAATCATTCATGGGCATCCAATCTTGTTTTCAATTGTGCTCTCTCAGGAAATTTGCTCAATGCAGGCTTGTCATTTGTCATGCCCATGTTAAGTCGGCTCAATCAACAGATTTTTTTGTGTCCATTGCAGGGGGAACATACAAAAAACACGATGTTGGCTTGATGCAGGCGCACACCCATGTCGGGCCGGCTCAATCAACAGATTTTTTTGCCGGGAAAAATGCACCACAATGCATGACAAGAAAACTGACTGACAAATGAAACCACAACCACAAAGCCTGCTTTTGTCACAGCCTTTGAGTTTCGCAAAAATGCAAGAAGACTCAGAAGTGCGAGCACCGCAAACCCGGGCACCACAAAGCTGAATTTTATCACAGACTGTGAGTTCCACAAAGCTGCAGCTCAACCCGCAAGCACGAGCACCATGAAATTGCAGCACAATCTGCGGGCACGAATTGTGCAACGGAGAAGTCAGCCCAAGGAAACAAGTGCAAAACGGGACATCACAGCCAAAACGGGAACACCCCGCTGTGCTCAACAAAGCCTTGCGTCACACCAGGAACGTGCCTCTGTGGTCAACCAAGCCTTGCTGAAAGGACAGTCACAACGGTGGAAGCTGGATGAGTGGCTCATTGAGGCCGACAATCTTGCCAAGTGGGAAGAAGGAATGAGCGCCCCGGAGTGACACATTTTGATTTCCAACATGGTTGCTGACGCCATGACTGAGTGCTTGAAAATGGATGACATGCGAGTTGGGTGCTTTGAGCGGACTGGAGTGCTTTTGACCCTTGACGGCAGCGATGACGAAAAGATCAGGCCCCAGGGACTGAGCGACCACCACTTGCCAATCCACATTCCGGAGCTCATCAGCGTGCCTGAGGAGGACAAGAGTCCAGAGACCCCGACAGTCACAGTGACTCCAGAAGAGCAGGAGGAAGGCATCACACCTGACGACGAAGCAATCAACTTGGAAGACGAGGACACCAGTGATCCTGATGTCGTGGAGGAGGCTGAGGATGGTGAGGATGTGGAGCAACCCGAAGAAGAAGAGGAACCATTGGAAGAAGAGAAGGAAGAACTAGAACCAACCACAACAACGAGGGGTGGGCGTCGCATCACGAAGAATCGGAGGAGCTACTTTTTTTACAATTAAAATTAGTTCAGACAATGCAGTGCTCCAGGGCTCAAAAACTATTAACAGTTTAGACAATGTGCCAGGGCTCAAAGCTCAAATCCCCGTAAGATGCTTCAAGGGTTCAGCCCAACTTAGACGTTATCTTAAAGTAGGGGGAGGAGTGTAACACTGCTCTGCAGTGCTACAGTGATACTGTGTTGAAGGCAAAATGTGACCTTTGGTAACACAAAATAGCAAACACATGAATGACCCCTAGAGCTAAACCAGTATGCTTTATCATTATCATCAACACCACATAGCTACTAGCTATAGTAGCTGCTTACAGTAGAGAGTTGCTGGCTAGCTTAGCGGCAGCCATTCGAAAATTGCAAAACCTGATGGTCTTTGATCTGAACTACCAAACAATCGTTTTTTTTATCTTTGGAACCTGCGTCAGCGCTCGCCTGCCTGCCGTCTTTAGTAACGATCAAAGAATCTCCAACTCCTTTTAATTCAAGGGGTGGCCGTTTCGTTGCTATGTTCTGCCAATACTTCGACCAGAATAAATCGCATCGCAACCACAGAAACCAAAGTCTCTACTACCATCGTCAATACTGCCAAGAGAGGGTCTCGCGGGAGCAAGTCGATCACAACTTGATGGAAGGCATTCGCTAAAGGGGTGAAAGGTAAGCCAGCTACGACGAGCAGGGTTGTGAATTTCACAGCTTGCAGTTGTGGAGATGGTTTGGATTGCTTTGCCGCCTGTGAGGACCGCGCCAGTGGAGCCGACAGTCGATCGACGAATCCAACCGCACTAAAGTCCGTGTCAAATCTATGCAGGGCCCAGCAAGTTTCATAGAGCCAGTCGGGCACCACCTGCGGCAAAATCGGAGATCCGAGATCCGAAGCAAGTTGTCGGTTGTCAGCAAGTGCGCTCGGGGCTCGGAGGATCTGGACCATTCGCATGGCGGCATGGGCGAATGCCAGCCAGAGTGCCTGATCCGAATAGCCAGCGGCCATTGTTATGTAGAGCAAGCCAATCGTACTGGCGGTGGCATACGCGATTGCCCCTTTACGATCAGCATGGATCTGGGACATTAGGCCACTGATGAGGGCTGTAGTAAAACCTATAGCGGCAATGACTACTCTTGCTCCATCGATTGGCATCCAAATATCAATGGTTGATGAAAGAAGGACCAAGCCAACGTGAGCTGATAGACCAGCATAGCCAAGCGCGCTTGTCGGTGTAGGGCCCTCCATGGAACGGGAGAATAGGGCAGTGAGCGGAAATTGGCTCGATTTCAGCATTGCGGCAACAATCAAGCTACCCGCCACAAGATTAGAGTTGTAATTTCCATCGACGATTGCCTCTGCTCCCCCAAATGCTATAGCGGCAAGAAGTGCCATGTCCGATATGCGGTAGGCGAAAAACGCAAATATTGCATTTTTGCGGACCGTAATTCTGTTGTTGTAGGAGCCAATGAGAAAAGTGGAAGCAAAACCAAAGAGACCCCAACCTTCTACAGCTTCTTCCAAATTTGGTGCCATGGCAACTAAATTGAACCCAAGAACTAAGGCTGTGCACAAAAATGCTGTGCGGCCAAAGATAAATTCACCATGAAGGTAGCGCCGAGAAAATGCGAGCACCGGAAGCGAGACTCCAGTGGCAAATATAGCAATGAGAGCGCCATGGGGGTTCATCATATGCTCGACACTGAACACTTCAAATGGTATGCCAAAAGAAAGTAATGCTGACGCTACAACAAGGCCATACACTATGTCTTCTTTCTGTCGTATTTGAAGGCGCTGACCAAGAGGCTCTTGAAACGATCCTGCCTCGGTCTCCGCGGTAAAAGCTGTCTTGGAGGTTGAATCTTGCATAGGGATTGGTACGAATGTTCCATTGATGTAGTCATAGATCTGGCCTGTTTCAGGATCTCGTGTACTTAGATGAACCCAGTTATTGCGTGGAAGCTCATTCAATTCAGGATTACGTTCTAGAACCTTCTGGACTCTGCTGAATGGTGAATCAACCAAAAATGAAGCGCGAAGGGGTACATGCATTTCCACCATTTGGGACGGCAGTCCAGTTCGTAGATCACCATATGTGCCTTGCTGCATCCCGATGTTCCCTACAATATTCAGTGGGGCTTTGGTTCCTGCTCCATAACGCTCGATGGCAAGGGTGGAAAACAAATATTCCAGATTGATGCCAGAGGAAACCACTAGGGAGGGAACTAACACTTCTTCAAGGTAGGCCCCTTCATCGTCGTCCAAGAATGGGTCATAGGAAGTTAGGAACACGCGACGGTCGAGAGAAGCCTGCCTTGTCAAAGACCTGCGTCCCACAATGACACCTGCATTTGTGGCATGGTTTAACTCAGGCCGTACTTCTGCATAGTCCAATGACCTCTTCATCACATGACGGAGTGCTTCCTCCGGTGTCTTTGCTTCGGAAAGCAGAAACTTTTTACAGCGTTCAAGAGCATTTCGCCCCAATGCATCTTTAACGATCTCTTTTGCAGTTGTAAAGTGATGATCTTGACAGTGAGGAATGAGCTCTGTATCGTAAAAGACAGTAGTATCACGAGTAGTATCGTGCTCCCCTCCAACGAAAAATGTGTCCAGTGGGATTTGAATATCATGATTTTTGCTGAGTGAAGATCTGACCTCGGGATCGTTGGCGAGATGAGCAAATGTTCTAGCGTTAGTCCCCCCTTTCTTACCAGCGCACGCCCCACAATTGTAACCTGCTGCGTACGGATTGTTCACCGACGATCCACCGTGACCTAGGATAATCACAATAGGAGCGAAACGACTACCAATACCACAACTTCGAAACGTCTTGGCAAGACACGCCGCGGCATCTGAGGGCGAGATGTCTGCAGCGATACGCGTCATGGGGGGCGGTGAACGGAATAATTGCATAGCTTTATTATCCCACGTTGGTGAAAAGCCCATCAACAGAAGCCGCACCAAAAATATGGGACCCAGAGGAAGCAACAATAGAGAACCCGGTGGTGAAAAGGACAATTGATTGAATAGTGTTGCCACTTGGCCCAATAATTTGGTTCTTGTTTTGTACTGAGCTGCTTCGTCTTGCATCTTCTGATGGTTTTCGATTTCTTCTTTTACATCCCAAGTAGCTGCCCCATTGGGTGTCATATCTAGGGCCACCTGTTGTCCAAACGACTTGTACCGAATGGGGAGACTAAAGTATCCCGCAACACCAAATGTTTCGATATTTACTTGGTGTTTATTTTGCTCGAGATAGCGGCGAAAGGATTCCATGCGATCGTCAATACAAGTTAGAAATTGTATGTCTGGTGAGGATTGGTGTGTATTATTCATAGCAAAATTAGCAGGGGTAGTTCTTGTATCTGAAGTCGATACAGCATTGACAAGCTGTTGTTGAAAACTCTGTTCCAAAACCCTACGTTCGTCTCTTGTGCTGTATTCTTCCGCAATTCGGCTTGCCGTTTGGACGGACAAATATTGTACCTTTTCCTTTCGCCACACTGGCCACTGGTTCAACCACGCCGATAATGGAACTTCTTGATAGTTCCAAGCCCCACTTTCTCGGGCCACCGTTTGAATGGCCGAGCGGGCTAGGATACTCAACACGGCACAAAATTCCAAGAGTGAAACCTTGGTGTTGGGAGGAGCCTCGTCGGAGTGTACTTGCATGCGATGAAACATCCCCGCCCATCCCCGTATTTTGAAGAGCATGGCCGTGATACAATGGTCCCAGTCTTGTGCCGGTATTCCCATGAGTTCCAAGTTTCGCTGAATGATTCGTTCGGCCAAGCGTTGGGCCTTTTCCTCATCGTCCTCTGTATTTACATGTGGGCCCATTTCTTTCTTTACTTCCTTGGCAATCCTGCGGGCGTGATGCCTCCAACCGGCCGTACCTTTGGACTCCAAGGCGGCAAAAAAGTACAAAAATCCTCTGGACCGTAACGAGGCCGACGGTGCCCATTTGGCGGCGCCACTGTCTAAAAAGACGGCTGCCAAATCCACAATGGCCAGCTTTTCTCGTTTGCGAGGATCGTCTCCTGTAATTCGAAAGGCACGTTCTCCCGGCGAAATGTAGGACTCCAAATGTTGCAAGTAGTCCATGGCGTCTTCAAATTCCAAATTCTGCAATTCCTCCAAAGGATTGTGATGGACGAATTTGTCGATGGGGCCTTGATGTGGTAAAATGACCGTGGCCTTCTGAACAGCTTGCTGGATCGGTGTGTTGATGTACGCATTTGTTTTTGGAAGAAGAAAAGTAGCCGATGTGAAAACAACAAAAAGAAACCATGATGATGATGCTGATGATGACGATGATGATGAGACGTTCATTTTGGGGCGACCGAAGCCAAGTCTGCGTGCTTCCTTTTTCCTTCCTGCCACGAAGATGCTGGATGCGTGCCGATGCCTGTGAATATCATTTTCTATAGCTAGGTAGCTGCTACCTACTAGTAGTTGACTCATCTGTTTCTCTCCGCTGCCATTGATCAATTAGAGATGTCGGGACGATGAAAGGATAAAACAACAACATAATACACACGATAGCTCAGTAGTGTGCCGCGTGGCATGGAATTTAAAAAGTGGGCATCGATGAGGTTCTCATTCGAATAAAATTGGCGCGCTGGTGGGTCGCGGACGAAGCAGTCCCGTGAGATCTTCCGTCGCAACCAAAGAGGATACAGTAGGATCAATCGTGCCAAAAGAACTTTCAGTCCACAACCAAGAGCAAGGGACTGAACTAAACGGTCAACTTGGGTGAGAGAGTCGAAAGCTGTTTGGCTTGACTAAACCTAAATGCCCAGCTGCTTAACTTCCAATGGAAGCGACACCAACCGGTGAAAGTGCACAAGCTAGCTAGCTAGGTAGCAATCGCAGCAGGAAACTCAATAGAGCCAAACGCTGTTTTCATGGACCGACCGGCCTTGCTTTAACTGACCCCGGCCTGAGTGTACGTAGTGGTTAGGCAAGGAAGTTGCTAGACAACTGAAACCTACAGTAGCTACTAGCCATCTACCATACACTATTTAGTGGCTAGTGGCAAGGTAGCTAGCTACGGCTACATGCTATAATCGAAGTGGTTTGATCAAGAAGCACATTGCAGACGTGCGTCGCTTCAAGTTGGAGGAGGGGCTTCAGTTGAGCTAATCCGTCGACTGAACGGTTTCTGGCCGGCAACCTGTACTACTAGCTACAGTAGTGTCTTATCGAAAGCGCCTTCGTTTCCGGTTTGAACTAGGTCGTTCTGGTCCCTTCTAAACGAATCAAAGCAAAGCAATGATTAACCCATAAAAGCAGCCTCACCGTGTTTCACACATGCTTGGCTTGAACCCTGGGTAGCGGTGAGGCAGAGATTTTGGCAGACTGAACTAGGTAGCTAACCACCTACTAGAAACTAACTAGGTGTCTACTACTGCAGGAAGCATGTTAGATCACGTCTCGGAAAGTGGATCAGTAAGTTACGGGCTCGACTACTTGAGGGAGGGCAATAACACGTTAAAATCCTACTAGCTAGCTAGTAGTACAGCACGGTTGGTAAGGTTCGTGCTGGTCTATCATTACCACCCTACATTCGCCATGCAGTATTGGATCACGCTTATTTGTTGATTCACGCTTTTTCGTTGAATCGCGCTTGGTTTTCAGCCAATCCACTCTTTCGTATGGTTCCCTTTTTTCAGCCGACAGCAATCAGTCTCACAAAATCAAAAGCCAACAACAAAAACATAAAGCACAAAACGCAAACAACCCCCCAAATTACTAAAAGCAATCACCGGTCTCACTATAACCGGTATCAAAACAAAAAAAACTTTAACAACAAATCGAAACAACAAACAAGCACAATGAAGATTTCTTTCGGAAACGCAACCAAGATCACCGCAGCCCTACTTGTTATCGGGATGACGGAGGCATCCCAAATGCCAGGAAGCGACCAAGATCAACATGGATGTGTTGGTAGTGCAGGATATGAATGGTGTCCTGGATTGAGCAAGTGTGTTCAGCCTTGGATGACTCCCTGTCCAACATCACCACCACTCGTAGGAGGAGACAAGGACCAACATGGATGTGTTGCCTCAGAAGGATATGAATGGTGTCCCCAGTTAAAGAAGTGTGTTCAGCCTTGGCAGACCCCCTGTCCAACATCACCACCACTAGTAGGAGGAGACAAGGATCAACATGGATGTGTTGCATCTGAAGGCTACACATGGTGTCCCCAGTTAAAGAAGTGTGTTCAGCCTTGGCAGACCCCCTGCCCAACATCACCACCACTAGTAGGAGGAGACAAGGATCAACATGGATGTGTTGCAGCTGAAGGCTACACATGGTGTCCCCAGTTAAACAAGTGTGTTCAGCCCTGGCTGACCCCTTGTCCAACCACCAACAGCAATGGAAACAACAGAGGTTTGCTGACAGGGAGCGACCGAGATGAGCATGGATGCATTGGTTCCGCCGGATACACCTGGTGTGCATCAACGGAATCCTGTATTCGTTCCTGGGAAACAAAGTGCCCAGATTTAACCAAAGTACCTACTCCAGGAAGTGACCGCGATGAGCATGGATGTATTGGTTCCGCCGGGTACACGTGGTGCGAATCATTGGAATCGTGTATTCGTCCCTGGGAAACAACTTGCCCCGATCCAACCAAGAAAGCCTCTACTCCTGCTCCCGCTCCAGGAAGTGACCGCGATGAGCATGGATGTATTGGTTCCGCCGGGTACACATGGTGTGAAACATTGGCCAGTTGCATTCGTCCCTGGGAGACCGACTGCCCCTCTTCATCGTCAATGGTCGGAGGCACAGACGAGTATGGATGCAGTGCTTCCACCGGTACTACATGGTGCCCTGAAAAATCTGCCTGCATTCAGCCTTGGATGGAAGACTGTCCCGTCGCAGGCGCGGCAACATACGATGGACCGACTGAAATCATGTGTGAAAGTGACATGCGGTGCAATGTGAATGACGAGTGCAGGATTGATATTGGTGGATTCACCATTGGAGGACCTTACTTGACTGGCTTCAACGGAACACTGTCTCTCCCCGACAATTGTGTAGCCAAGTGTATCGGCTGTGTACCTTCCAATGTTGCTGTCGGTAGTGTCGATACCAATAATGACGAGCAAGTTCCAACCGAAACCGCCAAAGCCACCAGTGATTTTACAGGTCCCGTGGATCTTGAATGCGATGATGGAGAATGTGACCTTGACAACAGAGGCAACAGTGATTGCATGATTACCTTGGCAAGTTTTACCCATCTGAACGGTGTGCTTAGCATTCCCGCCACCTGCAAGGCCCAGTGCAGTGGTTGCCACAAGAAGACAGAACACCGCCGTCGTGCTTTGCGTGGTGATATTGGTGATCGCACCCGTCAGCTAGATGATTCGGAAGTGAGTGATTCGGCAGTGGCGGGAGCGGTGCATTTTTTCGCTGGATTGTTCGGGGCTGTGGGCGAATCACTTGCGGCAAATCCGACAGGCCAGTAAGTGTTGGAACATTCAATGACAAACGCATTCAGTTTCGGCTTACTCTCATTGCAAAGCATCAACACTAGGCATAGCTTTACACACTAACAGAATGTAAAGCAGCAGTGAATGGGTACTTCTATCTAATTTATAGTCTAGACCTAAGCTGGATTCCCCCACAGCCCGGGGCGTATCCCTTCCCAATCTTGCCTTAACCCTAACCAAAACCCATGAATAAAATGCGTTCGAGAAATGTAAAAGAAGACTAGAATAGAAATATATAGAGGATGAATTTGAAAGAAATATACTTTCTTCTACTTTTTCGCGAGAGAAAAAGTATGAGCCAAAGAGAAATAAAAATGTGATGGAAGAAGCATGTTCGTGCTAATTAATATCCATAGATCTGTAACACAAATAAATCATGTAATTATTTTTCATTCGTCCATTAGTATCGTTGTGTTGGCCACAATTCCACCACGAGCGATTGCCGGAGTCCTGCCGTCACGGTACCAATATTATGCAATGCCATGGACGAGAATAAAATGGCATCACCCCGACGCATCTTGTGAGCAACCGGGACGCCCTCGCGGTAGGTCACAAAATCACCTCCCTCCACGTCGTCCGTATCGGACAGCAAAACGGATAAAGTCATATCGGAACCGCAATCCCGATGTCCCGGAGTCACCAAACCACCACCGGCAGCATAATGATGCAATTCCACAGTCCTTACTTGCGTCATACTCGGCGTGTCGACACCAATAAAAGCATCGTCCAGTTCCGGAATGGCTCCATTCATCCACGGCCGCGATTCCATACCCCCACGAATCCGACCCCAGGCTTCCGGTAAAAGTCGTACAAACCAATGATTGTTGTTGTGCATGTACAAGACGACATGTTCCTTGGTCCAAGCATAATGATGTGGGACGTCACTCAATTCTTCCGTGGCAGTGGCGGCGGTCCGTTCGGCGGTATTAGTGGACTCTTGTTTATTGTTGGTGTCGTCGTTGTCCCCGCAAACACCCCGTGGCCAAACACCGTCTTGCGAAGCCGACTTTAATATTTCATTAATTTGTTCGTCGCTCAACAATTGCCGCAAAATGATGGGCTCTTCATATTCTTCTTGATGATTATTCGACGTGTATTCTTGTTGGGCATGTTTTTGGGCGCCCTTTAATTCGGGATCCAATTCGTTATCAAGACTGTCCAAGGCCCAAAAATCATCCTTCTTCTCGTCGCTCTGAGTAGTAGTAACTGCCATGTTCGTGTTTTCTTTAGCTCTTCGTTTGCAACTACTAGTCAGTGGAAGACAAAATATTAATGACCGCAGCAGCAATCATCAAGTTTGACAATCTAACTAAATGGAGGCCGCTGGCCATTACGCATCTTGCTGATTCATTGGTTAGTAGGAAATGATCGTCTTGTGTGGTCAGTGCGTAAGACTTTTTGTCGGATCATGGTCGACCTCGCAGCCCGCGAGGTATTATGGTTTTTTTTGCAGTAATGCAGTCAGATCGAGTAGGATCATGGACGCTGTATAAAATGACTGTCCGAATTATACCAGTGTCCGACTTGTGTTTTGCCGGAAATGGAACATAAAATGACGACCGGTATGCATCCAAGAGTCGGCTGGCGTAAGCAGAAGAATCTACCACGAACGACATTACCAGATTCAAATTTCAATCAATGGAGGTAATGTGCATCTTATGCAATTTACCAGTGCGTACCTATGTGCAGGAAGTTGACAAACGTGTTTCAACTTGTAAGAGCTAGTCCCACTATCGTACTACTAGTAGAGTATCGCTTGAATCCACGACAACTCGGCGCGCTTGAATCCAGTCTAATTAACGCCCCGACTGGGAGACTTGTCTGAGAATTTGACTATTGGACGTCTGAGATTTTGAAATGGAAGAGCAAGATAGGTTTTGCTCTCACAATTCCAGCAACAAGCACAACTTAAAACGAAAACAACAAAAGCAAAACAAAACAAATCAAAAATGACTTTTACCAACATGATCCTTTCTGCCGTCCTGCTGTCTAGCTTTGCCTTTCACGCAGCTGGGGCACAGCAGATTGCCCGCGTCGACTATCACTTTGGCTTTTTTGACGTGGGATATGCTCCGTCCATTACGGATATCACAGAAGAGGATGTCAAGGGCATCATGTGCAAGACGCAATCCATCTTGACTGCTTCCATCCAAGGCGTGTTGGCGGGCATGAAAGTCAAAGCTACCGAAATTGACTGGAGCTACGATGCCAGCCAAGAAAAGCCAGCACGCATTGACTTTACCATCCAAGTCACCGACCAGGCGGGACAAGAAGCAGATGTCCAGGATTCGTTCGCCATCCTAATGGATGCCATGGACAGCATTGAGATCAATGATTTTCTTTTGAATCTGCCAGGATTTTTTGAGAATTCCATGAGCTTTGGGTGGGGTATCAACCCAATGGATCCTGTGGAAGGCAAGTTGGATCAAGTCCAGTGTGAAGGTGACGCCCCTGCTGTTGTTGCGACAAGTGCGCCCACGACGCCGCCAGTTGTGGAATCCACAGCAGCAGCAGTGCCAGTTGCACCGGCGCTACCAGCACCGCAATCGGAAAATGATGAAGCCGAGCCAACTGAGTCTGCCGAAACGGAAGCCGAACCCGCCGATATCGACAACGCTGGCGAGACCGTGGTGGAGAAGGCGGCCTTGGAAGCATCAGCGGCTGTTCCCGCTCGCTTCGTGTCTACGGCTTCCTTCGCAGTCATTGCCTCCTATGCGGTCGCACTTTTTCTGTAAATGTTTCAAACATGTGTTCTTGTTGTATGGGCCGAGCAAGCATTCTCGCCTCTCCCGTAATTGAAGAATCCCTCATTCAGATCCCCACAGTTAATCAAAATCTATTAGAACCAAAAAAAAAAGTTATATGTTTAAAAGTAGTAGCCAGCGAGCCGATTGATCAATCCGACTGTTTAAACGATTCAATAATTATTCTTGAAAGCCGTCGGAGGCTCGTCTACGCGTCTTCGTCATCACTGATGGCCAAGACCTAAAAAATACCAAGGAGTACAAGGCATGAACCCCATGATGACACCATTGGCGAAGACTGGATATGGCATTGAGTTTGCGAAAGTTCCGGCCGCGACTATTACAAGGGCTTGTCTCGCGCCACAGGAGGGAACTTTTTACAATAGATTGCGCTCATTTTCTTGATGTAAGAAATGGCTTGTTTTTTATGCAAAATGTCTACTAACAAATTAGTCTGCTTGAAGCCCCAACCGGCAGGTCGTTTGAGGTAGAATAAACGCCTGACGAATTCCCAAGAACTGGCTCCATTCGAGGATTGCGTGCGAGACTAGCTCTCAAAACACTTATCCTCCAGTGCACTGGCAGGAGCAGAACGGTCTGTCCAACTCTCCACCAGCTCTTCCGTGACTTGGCGCGACTCAGAACTGCATTGCTGGAAATGGATCGTCCAAGGGCTTTCAACCACGCAGGGATGATCTGGAAACTGCTTTTGAAACTGTGTAGGAATGCGCAGCAATCTCCCAAGTGGACAACGAATCTCCCAATTGGACAACGAGCGGGAGCTTCTAACAGCAGAGCGATCGTGCTGCATTCCTAATGCGGGACACGAATGTTTAAGTGGCGGAAAGGCATCAATCACGAGCAAAGTGTGAATGATAAGCATGGCATGGGAACAAATCCCTGCCGCATGGGAGCAAATCCCCAAATGCATGGACCAAGCAAGATGTTGGCCCATGAGTCGATTTGGAGCGGAACCTTCGACCGCTCAGCAAGTTTGCAAAAGTTGCAAAGTGACACACTCGAGAGAACATTTCTCTCTTCTCACAATTCCTAAAACACACCAAAAGCAACAAGTTCATTTTTAGTTCAGGAGCCCCTTTCTATCAGCAGTTCAAGAAACCTGTTAGAAAGCTTCAAACTGACCGTTGCAAAACAACCAGAAGACGTTTTGTTCTGTTTCCTACAACACAAGCGGTGGCAAAGCCAAGTCGGTGACTGTCAAGGCACAGCTGAGCCAGACACTGAAGCTTTTGATGCCATGGCAGGCGAACAGTTTGCTAAGAAACTGTGAGACAAAAATGGTCAGAACTGCACTGCGCATGCACAACAAAAGGGCCCACTGTCCTAGCTGTTCAAATTGACGTCAAGGTTGACACAAAACAAATTCCCTTGGCACACATTGTTGTGCACACAAAGTCCAATGTGAATTCATAGCACCTTGGATTCCGTGGAAACTTGGCAGAACCCTGCTGCAAGACCATGACAGGCTCGGGGTTCAGATCTTGGCAAATCACATGACATGACTGTGAAGCAGACACAAGTGGACTTGTCACCCACGCTGCACGCACAGAAACAAATGTGATCAAACAGATGTGAACGATCGAAACACCTGGGGACGCCTGCTTGATGCCAAAATGGTTAATTCAAATTCAAATCAAGCGATTGTGACGTCTGAAAAACCGACTAACCCCAATTTGCCCCACTCGGGGCGACTTGCCCTTTGCATTTAGGCTGCGCGCCAAAAATCAGCAATTGGGCCCTGTGCCCCCTCACGCACCCCAAAATGCCAAAACGCACCCCAACAGACCAAAACAAGGTGCGAAGTGCAGTCGAACATTTGGCCAAAATTTGGGGGGAAAAAAGGGTGTATGTTGCACGTCAACATACCCTAATGTTGTCAGAATAAGGGGCAATTCCATGAAAATGCGACATGAGCCCAGGGGTACAAATGTGGGTAAATCAACCATGAAGACTGGAAACTAACAACCGACATGTAGTTAGGCTATTGCACTACATTAGGGGCAAAACAAGGTAAAATTTAAATTTAACAAATCATAATTTTATAGTTAAATGTTACTTGTGAGGGGCAAACCCGGCTAAACAAACCAACGTTTTTAACATAAAAGGTGGCTACGGGTGAATTGATTTGG
>ENA-ORBV01004321-ORBV01004321.1-microbial-mat-metagenome-genome-assembly--contig:-NODE-4321-length-27388-cov-15.806818_pt1 | contig 27388 bp, 28 predicted proteins | sample MGYA00237777_ERZ505514 | MGnify/ENA primary metagenome ERZ505514 (study PRJEB26160, sample SAMN06269048) | microbial mat metagenome | isolation source: Oligotrophic lake microbial mat | place...
GGCTTTGCAAGGAATCTAGGCTAAGTGGTTTCGTTGAACCAAGAATCCCCGTCCGTTAACGGCGGGGAGTGTCAAAAGTCTGCTTGCTTCGGCAAACGTGGCTGCCGACCGATTAATCCCATCATAAAATGCATCAAAATCCGCTTGAATGGTAGCAAGCTCGCCAGTGCCAAGCCAATTCTTCGCAGCCATTGCAGCACAAAGAACTGATTGGAAAATAAGCGATTGGTGATATCTGTCAGCATGATTACGCCCAAGTTATCCCAGCGTCGCCAAGTTTGATAGCGTTTCAGGACATCGATCGAACCGATATCTTCGCCTTTGTGATGTGCTGTGAGAATAATTTCGGCGATCGAACCGACATCCCGAATCCCCAAATTCATGCCCTGACCAGCTACAGGATGTGTCGTATGTGCGGCATCGCCAATCAAGGCTAAACGAGGTTGAATGTAGGTTTGAGCGTGCATCCATTGCGGTACATAACTGGCGCGTTGTTTGCTTTCGATCGTCAGCTTACCAAGGCTAGCAAGTAAATCAGCCCCAAATCTTTGGCATAACTCTTGCATAAATCGATCTTCATCCAGCTCGATCAGAGTCGGGATTTCGGCAGTCGCGGCAGTCCAGACAATGCAACATCGATCGCCGTTAGGATTATTTTGATTATTAGATGGCAACGGCAAAATTGCAAATGGCCCAGAATTTTGAAATCTCTCGTAGGCAATGTTGTGATGAGAATGCTCGGTTTTGACCGTGAGCACGATGCAGGTTTGGTCGTAATGCTTTTGGGTTGTGGCGATATTGGCTAGCGATCGAACCACAGAACGACCACCATCCGCCGCGACTAGTAACTTAGCCGACAAAAATTGGTCGCCGAGATCTGAGCTAATTTTGACTTCGATCGATTTGTCAGATCCAATTTTAGGCTTGACAATATCGATGATTTTGGCAGGACAGATTACCTCGATATTGTGGCATCGATCGATAAATTCCCACAAAGCCGCTTGAGTCGTGGCATTCTCGACCACATAGCCGAGGGCTTCTTGCTTAATATCTTCACGCCGTAACTTAACCGAATGGGGATAGTCACCGTCAGAAATTTGAATGCAATGCATCGGTGATACGCCACGACGCAGCATCCCATCCCAGACCCCGATATTTTGCCAAATATGACTGGAACCTAACGCTACAGCACTGGCACGCCCATCTGCACCAAACTGTCCCTGTAATAGATCGGCACGAGCTTCGATTAGTCCAACCTTTAAGCTATTCGATCGATTGTTTTTATCTCCCAACGCACAGGCAAGACTGGCTCCAACCATTCCTCCACCGACAATCAGGACATCAAACATAAAGTTTTATTTAGTTAAATTAATATTTCTCCATTTTACGCCTAAACCCAAAACATAGGGCGCAATATGTCGCGCCCCTAGTAAAAACTGAGATTAAAAATTGAGAAATCAGTTAGCCGAACTGGGCTTTAAGCGAATCGTCATTACTATCCGCAATCGTCGCGACGATCGTAATGATCCGAGAAATTTCCGCCGCCGACAGATCTTCGACCGAACGAGCTGCAACCACAATTACTTGATCGTTCTGGATCGCAAAGCGAGCTTCAAAGGTTTCAGAAGCATTCTTTTCCAGCAAAAGTCTTAGTAGTTTTGCGTCATCTTTGGCTGGCATCACTGTTGATAAGACTGTGAATGTGTCAGTTGGGGCTTCGCCCGTAATGTTGACGACAACCTCAACCGAACCATACCTGAATTTCCAGATGTTTCCAGTTTGGTTGACTACAGCAGTTTTGTCTGAATCCATACTGGCGATTACAGTCTGAATTATTTCGGCAAACTTCATGTCAGACTTTAGGTTGACTGAGTTATCAGGTGCTGTTACTACGGGTGCTTCAGTGCTAATAGTCATGATGCTCTTGTCTAAATTTCAGAGGTCTTAACAACTGTATACCAGAAGACTGTATTTTCACTAGTTCAATATCGCTTTAAACCAAAACTTAACTTTAGCGATTCTCCAACGGGAGTCCAACAGAGATCGAGCAGAAAAGTAAAGTTACTGGTGTTACGATCGAATTATTCAGTCAAGACTAAGGCTTGAACCACTTTTTTAATGAGGACAAATTATGCAAGTTGTCATAGATTTACCTGACGAGTTAGATAAGCAACTTCTAGAATTGCCTGAGGTTAAAGAATTTGTTCAAGAAGCTGTTAAAAATATCTTATTAAAAGAGCAAAGAAAACAGTCAGGTTTAGAGTTGAGATCGCTTATGGCATCAGTTCCCGCTTCGGTAAGTTTGGCAGATGAGTTGATCGCGGAAAGAAGACTGGAAGCAAAAAAAGAGCTACAGGAAACTGAATGATGATATTGGATGCCTCTGCATTATTAGCCTATTTGCAACATGAGCCAGGCGGTTTGCTAGTTGAGGAGATCCTACCAACAGCGATTATTTCAGCAGTTAACTGGTGTGAAGTTGCACAAAAGCTACGAGTTAGGTCGATCGATCATAAATCGGTTTGCAAGCGTTTAGAGATTTTGGGGCTTAAGTTTATTCCTTTTAGCATGGAACATGCTGATAAAGCAGGAGAGTTATGGCAGATTACATCACCTTTTGGTCTATCGTTGGGTGACAGAGCTTGTTTAGCTACTGGTTTGGTTGAGCAAACGTCTGTAATGACGGCAGATAAAATATGGCAAGAGCTGACTCTACCTTTGGAAATTCAATGTATTCGTTAATTCAGGTTAATTATCTGACCAAGGGACTAGATTTCCGTGGGTGATTTTCCAGCATCGATCGGCAATGGGACGGAGTTCTTCTGGTTCGTGGCTGACCACCAGTAATGTCCAAGTTTTCTTGAGTTCAGCAAGCAGAGCTAATAACTGCTTTCGCATTGACCAGTCTAGTCCTGCGGTTGGCTCATCTAGCAATAACAATCCTGGCTGCCGAATTAACTGGACACCTAGGGCTAAGCGTCTTTGTTGCCCACCACTGAGCGACTGCGGCGAGGTATTGAGATTAACCTGACCCAACCCAACAGATTTTAACGTGGCATCAATTCGATCGCTATCTAAGTCCACATGCCCCAAGCGCAGTTCTTCGAGCATCGTACTACCGCAGAAATGACGTTCGGGAAACTGAAACACCAGTCCGCTCAGTTGTTGTAAGTTGTCTGGGATCAAATCTTGATTGCGCCAATGAATTGTGCCACCATGCCACTCGACAAAACCTGCCAAAATCTCTAGAAGAGTGCTTTTGCCAGAACCACTTGGGCCGACCACTAAGCCAAGTTGTTGCGGTGCTAGCTCTAGAGAGATGCCCTTGAGAATCGGCTCAGGTGTGGCTGGGGGATGATAGAGCAACCCTTGAATTGACAGCATAAGAATTTAACCTTGAGCATAAAGAAATCTTGAGGATTCGGGAACGTTATGCGCCCCTCCATCATCATACAGACTGGATTGATTCAGATCGACTACGATCGAACCATGCGATGAGAGGATATGAATTGTCAACTCTTTCCAGCAAAATGGTAGTAACTGATTAATTTTTGGTAAGCATAACTTAGTCGATCGACATGAAAACACAAATGGATCACAAACCATCTAATTACCGTCTGCTAACCACTGCTATCCTTGCTAGTGGGTTCTCTGTGATGCTATCGATGGTTATAGCTTTGCCATCGTGGGCAGGCGATCCGTTTCGCGCTAGCAAACCTAAAGCGATCGGACCCGAAGCTCAGGCGGCGTTTGAGCTGATGTTCAAGCAAGGTAATTATCCTGCGGCGACTAAACAATTGAACAAGGCTCTGCGGACCGAAGCGGGCGATCCGTTGGTTCAGGGCTTAAAAGCATCACTGGCATATATGGAGCAAGATTATGGCTCGATGCAAATCTATGCCAACAAAACTCGGATTGCTGCCCAGAAAATCATGGAGTCCGATCCACTGCGGGGGCATCTCTACATAGGGGTGAGTTATCTGATCGAAGCTGGCTTTGTCATTACCACTAAAGGTATTGTCGGCGGTACACCTGAAGCCTTGGGGCTAATTCAAAAACAACTAGACGAAATTAAAGCCGCCCAAGAAATCGACCCCAATGATCCCGAACTAAATTTGATCAAGGGTTATATGGATATGCTAATCGCCAGTGTGCTGCCCTTGTCCGATCTCGAAGGCGCATTAACTAGTCTGCGTAGCTCTTCTCCTGAATATCTAAAATGGCGTGGGATTGCTCTCGGCTACCGCGACGCGAAGAAAAACGACCAAGCCCTAGACGCAATCGATAAGGCTCTAGCATCAGCGCCCAATAATCCCGAACTAAATTATCTTAAAGGTCAGATTTTGTGGGCAAAAGATAATCTCGACGAAGCCAAACGTCATTACCGTCTGGCATTGAGCAAATCCAAGCAACTATTGCCGAGCTTAACCAAGCAGATCAATAGCGAATGCACCACCTTAACGGGAACAAGTTGCCTTTAAGTAAGGAACCGTTAACAATAGACTGGTAATCGATCGCTAATATTTGATATGGGTCAACAAATTCGACTGGTGGTACTGGATATTGATGGCACAATCAATGGTGATTCAAATCAGATTAATCTACCTGTAAAGCAAGCTGTGCTAGCAGCTCAAGCAAGGGGAGTGAAGGTGGGAATTGCCACAGGGCGGATGTATCGATCGGCTTTGCGATTCCATCAGGAGATCAATGCTGATGTGCCTCTGATCTCTTACCAAGGAGCATTGATTAAAGACCCCCAAACTCAGACTGTAGTTGGTCATTGGCCAGTAGAGTTGAAGTATGCTCTATCACTGATCGATGATTTTGCTGAGTATGTGGCGATCGAAAAGGCATCTGTACATATTTACATCGACGATCGGCTATATGTGCGGCGGATTACTGAAGAGACTAAAGGCTATGCCGAGCGATCTGGGGTTGAGCCGATCGAAGTTGGCGATCTGCGCGAATTTCTGTTATCTCGATCTGCCGATCATCCACCGACCAAAGTTCTGGCTTTGTGTGATAGCCCTGAGCTGGTAACGCAGTTACTCGCACAACTCAAGCAACGCTATACACCTGGGGAATTGTATCTCACGAAGTCCGTCGCCACTTTCTTTGAAGCGACCAATCCGATTGCGAATAAAGGTACGGCGGTTAGTCATTTGGCCGAAAATTTGCTTGGGTTCGATCGAAGCGAAGTGATGGCGATTGGCGATAATTTTAACGATCTAGAAATGTTGGAATATGCAGGCATTGGCGTAGCGATGGGCAATGCACCTCAAGGCGTAAAAGATATTGCCGACTGGGTTGCGCCTGATGTGAATGTAGATGGGGCGGCGGCAGCGATCGAGAAGTTTGTGCTCTCTGTATAAAAGTTAGGGCATGAAATTAGATCGAGTTCGACGATTTCAGGGATTTGTTGTACACGGCTTCGGTCTGTTTCGCTAGCTGTGGCCAAGCGAATCGATCGTGTAAATCTTGCATGGCATTTTCGACTAGTCGATCGCGGTAAGCAGGGTTCTGGAGAATTTTTAAGATCCCTTGAGCGATCGACTCACCATCATGAACTTTAGTGACGATGCCAGTAATCCCATCCCGAACCACCTCTGGCAGTCCACCTGAGTCTGATACCACGACTGGAACCCCAGCCGCAAAGCATTCTAGCGCGACGATCCCAAATGGCTCATACAAACTCGGAAATACGGCACAGTCAGCAATTGTCTGAAATTGGGTCAGGTTGTAATCGGACATAAAGCCAGTAAATAAGACTTTGTGGTGAATGCCCAAATTCCAGGCTTGTTGCTTGAGTGACTGGGTATCGCCCGAACCAATGATCACAAATTTAACCCGATCTGGCATCACGGCAAGCACATGAGGCACAGCGTTGAGCAGGACAAAAATGCCCTTTTCATAGGTAATCCGACCGACATAGTAGACGATGTATTCCTCGGCTTGGGCAAACTTCGATCGAAGTGTCACAGGGTCGAAATCAAGATCGAAATTAGAATTTTGGAACCGTGCTGCTCGTTCGGCACTCAGTCCGTTGTAGACAACATCAGTTTTATCAGATGGGCAGTTGAGCGCACGCGCCATTTCGCGGCGCATGTACTCTGTGCAGACGATCACTCGCCGTGCGGCACTTGCCAGAGCAATTTCTTTGTGGTGGATGTGACGATGGGTGTCGGTATAAATGCCGTTGTAGCGACCGTGTTCTGTGGCATGGATGGTAGCAACTAGGGGAATATCATATACCTGAGCGATCGAAATCGAAGCGTCAGCAACTAACCAATCGTGAGCATGAACGATCTCAAATTTTTGGTGGCAATCTACTAATGCCTCGATCGATTTATCGGCATAGACTCGCATACTGTCATTCATATTTGCCACCCACCGAAAGAAGTCCTGATTCACTTCAACAGGGATGCGATGGACATTAACACCATCGACAATCTCATAGTGGGTTGCACCTTCTACCTCTACTGTGATTAAGTCGATCGTGTGTCCGAGCTTGACTAGTTCAGGATAAAGTTCGGCGACATGACGAGAAATACCCCCAATGATGCGAGGTGGGAATTCCCAGGCTAAAACTAGGATATGCATGGGATGATCTACCATCAGTAGAGGCTATTATTACATATTGAACCTAACCAATGAGGTAAATTTGGTTGCGTCCATCGGCTTTAGCTTGATATAGAGCTTGGTCTGCCATACCGACTAAAATTGACGGGTCATGGCTAGTGACTGGAACCATGCTAGCTATGCCCAAGCTCAAGGTCACATATGCACTAATGCTGGAACTCTCATGGGTGATTTTTAAGTCGGCGATATGGTTTTGGATTTTCTTGGCAATATTGATGGCGCCATCGATATTGGTATTGGGCAGCACGATCGCAAATTCTTCGCCACCAAAGCGGGCAACTAGATCGGCGGGTCGCTCAACTGCCTGTTGGATCGATCGAGCAACTTGCTGCAAACAGTCATCGCCAATCAGATGACCATAGGTATCGTTATAGAGCTTAAAGAAGTCGATATCACACATGATCAAAGACAATGACTTTTGCTCTCGCGCCAATCTGTGCCATTCTGACTCCAGTTGTTCGTCAAAGCGACGACGGTTCGGCACTTGGGTCAAAAAGTCCAGATAAGCCATACTTTTTAGCTTCTGGTTGGCGGATTCGAGTTGCTCAAATAACTGGGCTTGTTGAATAGCGATTGCTAACTGCATTGCCAGAGATGTCAGCAGGTTAATCTCTAATGGCTGCCAATAGCGGGCAGAGTGGCATTGATTGGCAATTAGTAATCCCCATATGCGCGGTGGCTGGTCTTTGTTGACTTCTCCATTACTTACAGTGCCATCGATCGAAATCGGTACGGCTAAACTGGCTCGAATCTTTTGCTCGCGGGCAAAATCAAGGCTACTATCCGTCAGCTCTGTCTGTTCGATGTCGTGGATGATATGCAAACATCCACTGGCGAGCGCATCACCTGAGGCATCAAAAGTTTCGCCTAACCAGAGTTCGCTGAGCGGTATATAGGAAAGTGAGGGGCAAGCAGAATCGATCGACTCAGCGACAATCCCCCCAAACCTCTCCTTACTGGAACTCGCATCGATATCACTTACATCGGCAACAGAATCTTTAAAGCAATAGATAAACACTCGATCGGCTTGGAGAAATTGTCGTACTTCTGCAACTGTGGTTTTGAGAATGTCATCTAGGCGTAAGAACTCTCCAATCCGATTTGCGATCGCCCCGATCAGACGTTCTCGTTCCGCTTGTTGCTGCAAGGCTTCTTCCGTCCGTTTTCGATCGGTAATATCGATATTCACCCCGATCATGCGGATGGGATTACGGCAATCATCATAAAATACACGGGCTTTCGCCGACAACCAGTGCAGACTGCCATCTGCCCAGTAGGTGCGGTATTCGTGTTCTAAGAGTGTGGCTTCGGCGATCGCTTGCGAAATCTTATGTTCTAACAGTCTCCAGTCATCGGGATGAACTACCTTTTTCCAATCCTCATATCTGCCAGTAAAACTGCCTGAAGTCATACCAAATAAAGTTTCTAATTCCTCATTCCAAACCACTTGATTGGTTTGAATATTCCACTCAAATGCACCAATTTTACCGATCTTTTGCGCTAGTTCTAGGCGTTCTTGGCTCTGGCTCAGGGCATCTTGGGCATGTTTGCGAAGGGTAAAGTCGATGTAGGTACTCGCCACCCCATAACCAGGTAAGGGAATCGGCATGGCGGTGACTCTCAGCCAGATGATTTCACCATTGGGCTTAACTATGCCAGTTTCGACATTTTCGAGTAAGCGATTTTCTTGGAGGGCGCGAGAAATAGCACATTCAGTATTCGGCATTGGCGAGCCATCAGGGTAAACCATCTGCCAATCATTCTCACCAACTTCGATCGATTTGATTGCTTCTAGTGAAATGTCCAGAATTTTCATTGAGGCGGGATTGGCTTCAATGATGCTACCGCGATCGTCAGTGATGACAATTCCAATCGGCATGGTGTCGAACAGAGCTTTATACTTTTCTTGGCTTTCTCGCAGGGCGGCTTCGGCAATTTTGCGGTCACTAATATCCGCGATCGCAGTGACAAAATATTTGGGTTCACCTGTAGTTCGCCGCACCAGTGCCACTGTGCTATTCACCCAAATTTCTCTGCCATCTTTATGCAAATAGCGTTCTTCTGCTGTGTAAGTAGGCATTTCTGTCGCTACAAGTCTCTGGGCTGTATCTAAGTGGTTTTCTAAGTGATCGGGATGCACAATGTCTTCTAAGGTCAGCATTTTGATCTCGGCGTGGCTGTAGCCTGTGATCTCACAAAACTTTTGATTGAGTCGCAGAAAGCGACCGTCTAAGTCGATATGCCCAATCCCAACTGCGGCTTGCTCAAATGTGACCCGAAACTGTTCTTCACTTTCGCGCAGGGCTGTCTCGGCCATTAGTCGATCGCTAATATTTCGGGCAATTCCCAATGTAATATTTTTGCCGTTGAGATTTACGAGTTTGGTACTAACTTCGACTGGAAACCGTCTGCCATCTTTGGCAATGTGGACGGATTGAAACACCATTTGCTGGTGCTCGGATACTTCTTCCTTGGCTCTAGGGAAAGGGTTATACAAATATGTAATATCTGATGGTGAGCGCTGGAGTAATTCCTCACGGGTATAGCCTAACTCTCGACAAGCAACATCATTGACCTCAGTAAATCTGTTGGATTCTTGTTGGTCGCCGACTGTATAGACGAAAATGGCATCGCTACTGCCGTTGAATAATAAACGATAGCGTTCTTCACTTTCTCTGAGTGCCGCTTCAGTTAATTTTCGATCGCTAATGTCTCGCGTGATACAACAGTTGTATTCCTTGCCTTCAAATTCAATGTAGTTAGCTCTAATTTCTACAGGAATTAGCTTGCCGTCTTTAGCTCGCAATTCATTTTCAAACACGATCGAACCATATTGCTTTAACCGTTGCCAATGTTTTGCCCAACGTTGAGGCGTAAAGTTAGGATCATTATCAAATACTGTGCGACTCAATAATTGCTCTCTGCTATAACCCATTAGGCAGCAAGCAGCTTCGTTGGCAGAGACAATCCGAGCTTCTGATGTAATCAGCACGATCGAGTCGGCAGTGTGATCTAGGGCAAAATGATCTAGGGCAAGGTTTTCTCGCCTTACTTCGTTGGAGATCATCTCTGTGGATAAATTTTGGGCTTGAGCTTGGTCTTCGATCGAACCCTTATAGTCAGCCAACTCGGCTTTAACTCGCCGTAATTCTGCTTCAAGCCCAGCTATTTTGGCTTGAGCAGGTTGAGTGAATTGATTTTGGTTCTCTACAAGAGGATTTGCCATAGAGGCGATAGGAGGAGAAGATCTGTGGCTGACCAATAAACCAACTATCGTAACCTATTCGCAATCATATTTTTACCGATCCCTAATCGGTTTTAATCGGGCTTTTGCTCGACCATGAATCGATCGTAGGTCGATCGACGTTTAAGTTATATCGGCATAAATCAGCCATTTTGCCGATCGGCAAAACAGCGCAGTGGGAAAGGTGTCAGTATATGATCTAGAAAACTATCACGCACTAGCAAATTTGTGATTACCCTTAACCTGTTGCATCCTCTGAACTCAACTACGATGCAAAAATGGAGCTTCGATTCAGATCCAATCATTCGGATTGGTCGGGCTGAAGACAACCACGTTGTCCTGTACAGTTCGGTTGTTTCGCGTTATCACCTTGAGATCCGTCAGCAAGACAAGAAATGGGAAATCGTGGGACTGGGAACAAATGGAACTTACGTTGATGGTCAGCTAGTTGCTCATGCTCCAGTGGTTGATGGGATCGTGGTTCGACTGGCAGCTTCGGGGCCAAAGCTTCAGATTAGTCTGGAGGAATTGGAAGTAGAGCCAGAAATAAATTTGGAGCCAGAATTGGGAACAGAGCAAAAAACTAGTGAAGAATTGCCCAAGCAACCACTCATTTCTAAGGCTTCGACCAACCAAGTACCACGCGCAACATACTTAGTTCCGCCAAAATTTGAGTGATCGATCGAATAGGTTCTTAAATCTGATGAATCTTCTGGACCACCGATGATTGTATTGATCGAGCCTCAGTCTATCTAGCTCAAAATATGAATAATTACGATAAAAGTATCTGAAATCCTGCTTGGGAGAAATGTCGATCGAATGTGAGAGCGTTATGAATACCGCGATCTTGCATGACAATAAATGAGATGTAATCTACCAATCCCCATTCTTTGTCTAGGCGTGTTTTGTATAGCTCAAACCCACGCTCGAAAATTTCAGTTGTTAATCGCACCACATCGACATCTTCCGATGAGAGAAATTCTTCTATTGTCTGTATTGCTTCAGTTTTATATCTGCGAGATAACGAGTTAGCAATTTCAAGAAGCACTGCATCAGTTGTAAATACAGATCGATCGCTATATTTATCTGCTAACTCTAGTGCTTGACTGTGATACCGATCCCGTTCATTAATTAATGCAATGATGAACGAAGTATCAATGAAAATCATCAAGATTCTTTTCTCCACTCATGTACAAATCGATGTCAGACGCAAAATCTCTCGGTGCTTGAATCTCGATCTGTTTTAGCTTGCTCAAAATTCCTAGTTTTGGCTTAGATGCAGATTTTGTTTGGGCAAACTGCTTCACAAATTCATATAACTCATCTAGATTGTCTTCTTCAATTTTGCTGATTTCTTGATAGATTAGTTCTTTAAGAGTCATGGTGATTTTTTCCTCAAATGCTCTTTTGCGAGTATAGCTTTCATTGTAAACATATCAGGATTCTCCTTAGAGATCTCCAAAAAATTACTAGATCAAGAAGCGCAAGGTCACATAGATCGCGGCGGCAATTAGTTGGAAAATTGTGATTGGAATCCCATAGCGCAAGAAAGTCTGAAAAGAGATGCGTCGTCCATGCAATTCGGCGATTCCAGCCGCAACAATATTAGAAGAAGCTCCCACTAATGTACCATTTCCGCCTAGAGTTGCCCCAAACATCATGGCATAAAATAGAGGTAAGACTTCGGGTGGAAATTGCCCCTGAAAATTGGGTGAGAGTACTTCAGGATTAGCCAGACCCGCCGTGACAATATACTGTTTGAGCAGAGGAACCATTGCCACAACCAACGGGATATTAGGCACAACACTAGAAATTAGACCGACGAAAAAGATCATTAAAATACTACCAATCGCGATATTTTTGCCGAGAATTACTGCCAAAATGCCTGAAGCAGAAGCAATTACCCCTGTCTTTTGAAGTCCTCCAATCAAAACAAAAATCGACATAAAGAACAGCAATGTACTCCAATCGACATCACGCAAAATATTATTCAGCGAATCAATCCGATTATGATGAGAGAGAAAAAGTGATAATGCTGCTCCTACGAGGGCAACGGTTGCAGGCGCAATCGGGATTGGTAATGACTCACCGACCACAAACAGAGTGAGGACAAGACCGACGATCGCTGCGCCAATTATGAGGGTGCGGGGATGATTAATTTCTGGCAAGGTGATTCGATCGATATTTTCTAAATCTTTCTGCCAAATCTTCCGAAACAGAATAGGCAACATCACCAGAATCACGCCAATGGCGATCGCACCACCCAGACTCAATCGCATCAAATAATCGACAAAGCTGATGTTGATCGCATCACCCACGATAAATGTGGCAGGATCACCGACAATCGTTAACAGCCCTGCACTGTTGGCAACAAACACCATCAGAATCAGGAGTGGCACAAAATCTACGCCGACAATGCCTGCCATCGGTGGAATTAATGGAGCCAATAGCATCACAGTTGTAGCGTTGGGCAAAATTGCACAGATCGGCGTGGTAATCGCCACAATCCCAAGTAAGAGGCGACTGCCCTTACCTTTGGCAAAGATCACCATCTGCGCGGCGAGATAATCAAATATCTTTGTCGGTTCAAATGCTCGTATCATCACCATCACACCAAAAAATAAACTCAGCGTGGCATGGCTTTGTCCGATATATCCCACAGCTTCAGGCAGAGTCATGATGTTGACTACGATCAGGAGCAATGCCCCCAGTAGGGCAGCGATTGTAAGATGCACCCACTCGGTTATGAGCAGAAAAATCACGCCAATAAATGTGCCAACGGCAAAGATAGACTGCCAGTTTTCCATAAGAGATTTTGCGCTTACATCTTTTTCTCGTTAACTATAGCAACTGAGCAGAAGATTCTCTCGATCGCTAATGTTCTGAATGTTCTGAGTGCAGTTCGACAAATAGCTTAATATTAGGGTGGATTAGCCTATATTGAGTTGATGAGTTATTGCCTTAATCCTATTTGCCAAAAGCCTGAAAATCCCGATGCGGCAAACTTCTGTGTGAATTGCGGCTCTAGGTTGGTGTTGAAAGATTTGTACAAGGCGATCGAACCCATTGGTCAAGGTGGATTTGGGCGAACCTTTCGAGCAGTGGATTTGGGCAGATTTGGGCAGCCATGTGTGATTAAGCAATTCTTCCCACCAGCCCAGAACAATCCTGCCGCTCTCCAAAAGTCGATCGAACTGTTTAATCGCGAAGCCGAGCAACTAAATGAATTAGGTAAACATCCCCAGATCCCCGAACTGATTGCCTATTTCGAGCAAGATGCTAGTTTATATTTGGTGCAAGAGCTAATTGAGGGACAAAATCTGGCTGAGGAATTAGAAGAGCAGGGAGCTTTTAGTGAGCAAAAGATTAGAGAACTCCTGCTCGATCTCTTGCCTGCGATCCAATTTATTCACAATCGACAAGTTATCCATCGCGATCTTAAACCAGAGAATATTATCCGTCGTCGGGTCGATCGAAGATTGTTTTTAGTGGATTTCGGCGCGGCAAAAGTTGTCACATCCAAGCGAGATTTTGCTAAAACTGGCACTGTAATTGGTAGTGCTGAATATACTGCCCCAGAGCAAACCAGAGGTAAAGCTGTATTTAAAAGTGATATCTATAGTTTGGGCGTTACTTGTATCCATTTACTCACTAACATCTCTCCATTTGAGCTTTATGATGATGTGCATGATGTTTGGATTTGGCAACAGCACTTGCCGATGCCTGTAAGTGGTTCGATCGCTCGGATCATCGATCGAATGTTAGCCAGAGCAATTGTTTCTCGGTTTGATTCGTCGATCGATATCCTTAAAGCTTTAGATCGTCGCGGCACGATCGCATCTGCGGCTCAAGCGGGAGATATTCAGATATCGCTCTCAACCCAAACTGTAGATTACACTTACTTACGCGATCGATTGGCTCTAGGAGACTGGCAAGCCGCAGATCGGGAGACGAATACGCTCATCCTCAAACTCGCGGGTCGGAGCAAAAAAAAAGAGCTGACAGCAACAGATATCAAAAAAGTTTCTTGCGACGATCTAGATACGATCGATCGGCTTTGGATGAACTACAGTAAAGGTCGGTTTGGCTTTAGTGTCCAGAGAACGATTTGGGAAAGCATGGGCGGATTGCTCTATTATGATGCCGAATCCTATTGGAGATTTGCCGACACCTATCTTAAATTTGCGAATCGGGTTGGCTGGCGTACCAGAAAGTCTTGGCTGACTAAATGGGAATGGATTAAATATGGTGATTTCGACTTCTCACTTCAGGCTGCTCAAGGACATTTGCCAGGGATTTGCTACTGGGATGGTTTCGGTATCATGGATAGTCTGTTTTATCGGCTCAAAAGCTGCCATGATTCGTATGATTGAGTTCGGCAATGTAAAAGCAATGATTAATTCTGTAACTCATGCTGTCGGGCGGACAGTGATTAAAGCTCAGCGTATAGCCGAACCAATAGGTGGTGTTATTGAAAAGTCCGCACTGTAATCCTGAACGTCAATGTCGGGAGTCCTTATCTACGAAATACCGTATGGGCGGGGATAGGTTTTGAGTAGATTTGAGCAACGATAGATCTGAAATATCTGTACAACTTCGCCGCCACGCATAATTGGCACATCAGCAAGTTTAGTAATAGATTGGAAATAGCCATCATATTTAGAGAGTGGTTCTTGGAATTGCTCTGAAGTAACATAGAGCGCATCCTTGCCAAGCCATGGAATAGCAGACTCCCAAAAGGCAAACCCGCGTAGATCTCGATCGAATGCCGTAATCGGTTTGTGTTCTAAAGGAGCCAAAGCCATCGCTACTTGTCCTGCCAAAAAGAAATTATTACTAAAAATAAAACTCGATTGTTTGATTGCCGTGTTGAGTAGATCCGAACTCGCCACCCCACGCCGTAATTGTTGGATATCGACTAACTGAGTTGATGGGTCATCTTTCGCTGCCCAAAAGCCGCCTAAGATCGATCGATCTCCACCTTTTTGGACAAGCCCATCCGTAACGTGTAATAGAGCCAAAGTCAGGATCAAGAAGATCGCCATACCCGAACCCCATAGCCAATTGCGGATGCGAATGGGGTGCTGTGCCTGAACTAGAGACATCTGTTGCCCTAGTAATAATGTTGCCGTAAAAAATCCTGGCATATGCCAACTGGGCAGGATTTGGCGATATCCTCCCATCAGGGTAAAAGTTAAAAATACAGGCACAGCGATCGATAGAATTAATAGCTGTTTTTGTTGGATTGGCTCTAGTTCCAATTGGTGAATCCTGAATTTACCTGCTTGGAATAATTGGAACGAGGTGCGTAAACTCACCCACCAGAGCGGGAAGCCAAACGTGGGAAACATATATCCCACGCCGACTAAAAATGTTACGAGTAAATCTCCAACTCGATAGCCAGAATTCGGTATAGCTCTAGCTGATTGAAATCGAAATGATACCCAATCGTATTGATAATTCCAAATTAGTAGCGGTGAGATCGCGAGTAAAAATAATCCGATCGATCCTAATGTCCAATTCGATCGCCACACAGATCGATGTCTAGGACTAAGCGTACAAAAAATGATTAATCCAAACCCCAACAAAAAACCGTGATATTTGCCCATACAGGCTAGCCCCACGAGCAGACCGAGGATCGCCAGTCGAAAAGTTGGTTTATAGGGAGTCTGATGATTTTCAGAGAGTTGTTCGCGATCGCTTGGAAAGAACTCATGCGCTGCCACACACAAACTCGCTGTCCAGAAAAATATTAGAGGGCTGTCGGGTAAAGTCAGGATACCGAAACCAATTTGAAAGAAAGGAATCGTTGTCACGATCGCCAGACTGAGAGTTGCAACTTTAGTCGTGAACAATCTCGCACTGGTGAGATAGAACAAAAACAGCGTACCAGTGTAGAGAATTACCGTGCCTAAACGAATTGTCAGTTGAGACACCTCTCCACCTGTGAGCCAGATGCCAAAACCTGTTACTAGAGAGACTAGCGGCGGATGATCGAAGTAACTCCAATTGGGATAGAGCGTGTAGAGGTAGTAGTAAGTCTCGTCATAGCCAGGTTGGAGGAAAGTCGCGATCGATAATCTAAACAAAAATCCCCATACCAGAATCGCCACTGCCCACTTGCTGATTTTCACCATTTTAATTTTTATTGGATTAATTCTGAGATTTCTTTCAGTACATCTGTCAGTGATGGTACATTTGAAGCCACGACATTATCTTCACTACCCAGATGTTTGTGATGGGGATAGGTCGGCAAGTTTAATTTTTGATGGTGTTCAGTGTTGTCATAGCGAAAAATCAGGTTGTTTGAGGTATCCATATATTGATAGGAATACATATTACGTTCGATCGCGACTCTAACATCCACAAATTCGCGCAAATGTAAAATCGAACTATCCGTGAAATAAAGATCGCCACGGATAAACCCTCTACTAACACTTCGGGGTATATAGCTAACTTGTGATGACTGTAGATTCTGACAATTATCAATCACATCTCGAATTTGTTGAAAATAATCTTCAATCAACAAATTCTAGTCCTCTCAATACATTTAGATCCTTTAGCAATCCTTTGAGCATTCCAGACTCGCCAATCCATTCGTCAAAATCGAAAGAATGCTGAAATTCGTCGTTGCTGTAGCGTTCCAAGAACTCTCCTGTGGACATTTGATATTTTTCTTCAAATTCTTGGATGCGATCTTGGGTGATTTTGATACCTTTGTCGATCGATCGCAATCTCTCGGCAATCATGCTTTCAATTAATGGTCTTAAAGTATCAGGATATTTTGAAGTTAGTTCTACCATATCTTTCCTCTTCGTATTTTGAATCATTGTAATTCTCTTAACTTGCTGATTTTCATGAATGTGATTGGTATGAGTTAATTCTGGGTTAGCATATTTTACTGTAGCGATAAAGTGTCAAAATTAAGCGATCTGGCTATATTTCTGCGAATGCTCTTTAAGACAGGAAAAATATGAAATTTGGGGTTGTGGTATTTCCAGGATCAAATTGCGATCGCGATATCGTCACAGTCACCAGTGGGATTTTGCAGCAGCCGACGCGCACGATCTGGCATCAAGAAACCGACATCAGCGATATTGATGCGATCGTGATTCCAGGCGGATTTAGTTATGGTGATTACCTGCGATGTGGGGCGATCGCCCGATTTGCGCCTGTGATGCAAGCAGTCAAAGCCCATGCTGCTCAAGGTAAATACGTTTTAGGTGTGTGTAATGGCTTCCAAATTCTCACCGAAGCGGGATTATTGCCAGGCGCATTAGTCCGTAATCGAGATTTGCATTTTATTTGCGATCGAGTTGGCTTGCGCGTCGAACGTCACGATCTGGTATGGACGCGCAACTACGCCCAAAATCAGGAGATTAATCTCCCGATCGCCCATGGCGAGGGCTGCTACTACGCCGATCCTGCCACCTTAAAGGAATTAGAGGACAACAATCAGATCGTGTTTCGTTACTCTGACCCTAACCCCAACGGATCGCTGAGCAACATCGCGGGGATCTGCAACCGTGAGGGCAATGTCTTAGGGATGATGCCCCACCCTGAGCGAGCCGCCGATCCAATTTTGGGCAACACTGACGGTAGGGCTTTATTTGAGGGCTTAATTCACTCGACTTTAGGACGAGTCAGCAGCACAGGACAAGTGGCGTTGACCCTTACATAGTCTGAGATCGAATTACCCAGCAGTCGATCGAGATCGGGCAGGTTCTTGGCAATCGAAGGGCGACGATCTGGTGAGCCGATCACCAACAAACTCGTCCCAGTTTCTTCGGCAACCTTACAAATTTCCTTGCCAGGGTCGCCAGAGCGCAAAAAGTCCCGATGTGAAATCCCAAAGCGTTTGAGTTTGGCGATTGCGGCAGCTAGTGCCGCATCAGACTCAGGACTAGCTTCATCTTTTTTCTTCCCTACCCGCACTAATAAAATCTCAGTTTCTTTTAACCCGTTTATCAGATTAATTGCCAGATCCAATGCTTGATCGGCGGCAGGGGAGCCATCAACCGCAACCATCACACTTCTTACGCTTTTGATGTAAACATCATCCTTGACCAACAGCATCGGTGCCATCGCCAGTTGAAACACATACTGACTGACGGAATTTGCCAGAATTGCCTGTAACCGCCCCATCCCTCTCGATCCCATAATCATCAGATCGGGCTTGAGTTCATCCGCCACCCGACACACAACATTTTTCGGATCGCCTTCTTCCAGCATTCTGATCGGCGGATTAGTCGAGTCTAAATTTAAACTTGTGGCTTCTCGATCGAGAATCCGTTCACCTGCTAAGCGATATTCGGTTAAGCCATCAGCACTTGCCTGAACTGGAATCACATGTAGCACTGTGACTTGCGATCGCTTCATACTCGGCAGTTGCAGCAGCATATTCATCACTTCCCTCGATCGACCAGAACCGTCTACAGCTAGCAATATTTTGTCAAACATATTGTTTTATCCCTAATCGATGCTTAAAAGCCGAATTTTTCTATACTTTGAGTAAATACCAACTGATCGTCAATACTGACAAAACGTTGATAATCTTAAAGTTAAGCTTCACCAGCATTTACAATCAGAAACATTAACGATCGGCATGGGCAAGGACTAAATCCACGAGCGTGTTAATTATGCGATCGTGCTCGATATGGCTGGTTCGATCTCCGTACAGCACACCTTGAGATATGTCAAATGCGATCAGTGCGCCTAGAAAAATTCTCGCTGTTGCTTCTGGATCTTTAATTTTGAGTTCGGGGTGTGACGCAAAATAATCACTGAGGTACTGGTTGCTATGGTCGATGATCGTGGTCATATAAAATTCTGCCAGTTCTGGGGAACTACCCGACTCACCGATAATAATTCTGATGATCGCGAGATATTCTTTGTCATTCATCTTTGCTAGCATTCTTGCTGCCATCCGAGGCAAACCAACTCTGGGCTGCTTGTCTAGCGATTCTAAACTAGAGATAATCGGTGTGCGATGCCGAGTCACTCGATCGATCAGCGCCATAAACAATTCTTCTTTGTTAGAAAAATGACGGCAAATTTCGCGCTCCGCGATCGTGGTCTCTTGGGTGATTAATTCGATCGTAGTATTGCGATATCCATGACGCACAAATACTTTCAAGGCGGCGGACAAGAGCGGCTCCAAGTTTGCCTTTGATGGATTGTTCACGGTGCGATTACCTGCTGTGTGAGTAAATTAAGCGTTCGATCTTAAGCTTATCGCCAAATGTTTGTCGCAAAATATCTTGAACCAAGCGAATTTTACTCAGAATCGAGACGTTAGTGAGATGCCAGCACATGTTTTGGGGTAAGATTTCACCGTAGTTACTGGGCGATAAATTGTGGTGAGTCTTCCGTTGGTTTTGGCATCTCTGCTTGTAAGTATTAATCCTGTTACGTCTGAGTCTCGATCGACTCTCATTAAACCCACAGCCCCTGCTCCACAAATTGTCCAGAAAATCGATCGGATCCCAAAAGCAGAATTAACAGGGATGCCTGTGGCGGCAAAATTTTTGCCCGATCGAGTCACTGGCGTGATATTTCTCAATACCAGTTCTGAAGCATGGAGTAGTCTCACTCAACTTTTTCCTGCTCGGCAAAATCCATTCAGTTTGCTTGAAGAATTTCTGCCAAAGGATATCCAGTTTCGTACTGATATTCAACCTTGGTTGACCGATCGAGTCGCGATCGCGGTCTTTGCTGCTCCCAATCAGAAAGCTAGTAAAGAATCAAGCAAAGAAACAAGCAAAAACCCTCAGGTTATCGCCATCTTACCTGTTAAAGATCGCGTCAAACTCGATCGTTTTCTGGCTAAGTTGGTGAAGAGTCAAACTCCAGTTGAGCAAGATTACAAAGGCATAAAGATATTAGAAGTCCAAGCTGAAGTTCGCCCCAGTGGTGAGATTATCAAGATCGCAGAGATGATAGATCTAGATCTCAAGCAGCGAAAAATTGCGATTGCGGCTCTACCCGAATATTTACTCGTCTCATCCAATGCCGAAGTAATTAAGCAGCAAATTGATGCCCAGACAAATCTCAAACCATTATCCAATCGCCTAGAATTTCAGCGCACAGTCAAACATCCACAATGGGATCGATCGATTGTCGCCGCCTATTCTGACTACAAAATCCTGCTCGAACAGTTTTCGGAAGCATTAGTCGATCGGAGTGGAATCTCAAGTCCGAGTGAACGCAAGATATTTGCGAATTCGATCGACAAAGAAGCAAAACTGTACAGCACCTATGAGGGATTTATCTGGACTCAACCTGATGGTATTCGTAGTCAGTCGATCGCTTACTTGACTACACCCAGTCCGATCGAACCCGCGATCAAATCCAGTCAAATCCTCGCGCAATTACCCGCAGATACATACGTCTCAATTTCCAGCCGCAGCTTTAGGGAGCAATGGTTTTACTTACTCCAAACTACAAAGTTATATCCCACGCTTAAACCAATCATTGATGGTGTGCGTGAATTTACACCTCAACTTGTTGGCATGGATTTAGAGCGAGATATCCTGCCTTGGCTGGATGGTGAATATGCGGTGATTCTATTTCCTAGTAATAAAGGGTTCTTTCAATCATTCGATCTAAATTTAAGTCTCGCCTTGGTTGTACAGACGACCAATCAAGCTGCGGCTAATGCGGCTCTAGCAAAGCTGAGTAAGTTTGCTAAATCTGTGACTGGTGGCAGCTTCAAGGTGACTCAACGTCTAGTCAACAAACGGTCTGTTACCAGTTGGGAAACCCCAGCTCCTAATAAAAAAACGGCTCCGCAAAGTGTATTCGCCTATGGCTGGGCGAATCGGAACACTCTGATCTTTACTACAGGCACGGGCCCAATGGCAGCATTAAATCCCAAACCTGCGCTCTCACTTACTCAAGCTCCCATCTTTAAAACGGCAATTCAAGATCTGCCTCAGTCAAATTACGGCTACTTTTTCATGAGTGGGAAAGGCTTAATCCAGCTTGTTTACGACAAAAATCCCGATCTCACCAAAATCACGCCCACGAATGTCAGACGAATGCTTAACTCAATTCAAGGATCGGTTGTGGTCTATTCCAACACTGCCGATCGATTCCAATCTGATTCCTTTCTGGGGATCTCACGTCGCTAGCGGCTAAAACACAAACACCAACTGCACATCCCACTGAGGATGAGATGGATCGACACGCACGGCACGGATAAATTCACGGAAATAGAACCGCCGTTCTGACTCGGATAAATCGTGCCAAAATTGCGGGATCGATACCACTTCGGCGATCGTCTGTAAGTTGATTGGCAACTTTATAGGCAAGATCGCCGCGATAAACAGGATTAGTCAACCAATAACGACCAGTAGAAACAGCAATCACTTTGTTGCACTTCTGGGCAATGTATCGCACCGCGCCGCGCAAAGATCCATACAACAAAAAGCGATCGAAAAATTCTTTGACGATCGACGCATTTACCCGATCGATCGCATATTTATCCTTACCCCGCTTGTAACCAAATGGTGCACTTCCAGGCGGCATTAACCCCTGCATCCGATTCTGATTTGGAGGATCGCTTGGATCTTTTGCCACAAATTAATTCTCCAAGGTTTATTCTGAGCAAAAAGCCCACTCTCTACGTCGAAAGTGGGCTTTTTAGACTGGTTCTAATTTGCTAAAACTAATTAGAACAAGCCGAGAGTCAATGACTTGTCGATCGGCATCGCCGCACCAATACCAAGGTAGATCGTGAACAAAGTGCCAAACAAGAACACTGCCATTGCCACAGGGCGACGGAATGGATTTTGAGACTTGTTGAAATTTTCAAAGAACGGAATCAACAGCAGCCCCACTGGTACAGCACCCATCAAGACAACACCCAACAACTTGTTAGGCACAGTCCGCAGAATTTGGAATACTGGGTAGAGATACCATTCTGGCAAGATTTCTAGAGGGGTGGCGAATGGGTTAGCAGGTTCGCCGATCGAGGCAGGATCGAGCACAGCTAAACCAACACACAGCGCGATCGATCCCATAATTACTACAGGGAAGATGTAGAGCAGATCGTTCGGCCAAGCAGGTTCACCATAGTAATTGTGACCCATGTTTTTTTCCAGCTTCGCAAGTAGGGCTGGATCGGTTAGATCGGGTAGCTTTTCAACCTTTGACATATATTGTTCTCCTATTTAAATTTTTCTCGATTAACTAATTATTACAAGGGACCAGATATGCCTTGCTTGCGAATCATCAAGAAGTGCAGCAGCATGAAGACGACAATCAACCATGGCAATACAAAGGTATGAAGGCTGTAGTAACGAGTTAGTGTGCCTTGACCAACGCTAGCTCCACCACGCAAAAGTTCGGTGAGTGTTCCCCCCACGATCGGAATTGCTTCAGGCACGCCAGAGACAATCTTGACTGCCCAGTAACCAATCTGATCCCAAGGTAGAGAGTAGCCAGTTACGCCAAAAGATACAGTAATTACTGCCAAAATTACGCCTGTGATCCAAGTTAGTTCGCGAGGTTTCTTGAAACCACCCGTGAGGTAAACGCGGAACGTATGCAAGATCATCATCAGCACCATCATGCTGGCAGACCAACGGTGAATCGATCGAATCAGCCAACCAAAGTTAACATCGGTCATCAAATATCTGACCGAATCAAATGCCTCGGCTACTGTGGGCTTGTAATAAAAGGTCATGGCAAATCCAGTCGCAAACTGGATCAGAAAACAGGTCAAGGTAATACCGCCTAGGCAATAAAAAATATTGACATGGGGTGGCACATACTTGCTGGTAACATCTTCGGCAAGCGCCCCGATTTCGAGTCGCTCATCGAACCATTCGTAAACTTTACTCATGAATTTATAAACCTAAAATTGCTCTACTGGATGAATGTATAAGTTGATTTCGTAATACTTCTTAGATTTTACCTCAACTCAAAATCGGATTAAGACATATTATTCAAGCTCGATCGTCAATTGCATCAGTTTACTCAGGAATTACTCAGAAATCACTCAGCCAGTCGATCGAATATTTGAAAATTCAGCCTAAAAATCTTTAGTGGCTAAAGGTCAAATTCAGCAAAAAACCACAAAACATTAAACTTTACTTAACCTAAAATTAATTCACGCTTATTTTTAATATGTTCTTTTTGTTACAAGATTAGATTGTGTGGGACTTTTTTGATCCTGCTATATCTTTACCTAAGCAAAAGAATATGATTTTCTCTACGACTGGTTTACGTCGTGTTGCCACAGTTTCATTAGCAGCAGTTGCCGTCTCCATCAGCACTATGGGCGCTGCAATGGCACAGACATTGAGTGGTGCTGGTGCAACCTTCCCTAAGCCTCTTTACGATCGTTACTTTGACGCTTTCAAGAAAGAGACTGGTATTCAAGTCAACTACGAAGCAATCGGAAGCGGCGGCGGGATCAAGCAGTTTACTGCTGGTACGGTTGATTTCGGTGGTAGCGATGCCGCGATGACCGATGCTCAGATTAAAGCAGTTGGTAAAGGCGTGATCTTGGTTCCTACTGCTGGTGGAGCTGTCACGGTTACCTACAATGTTCCAGGCTTACCAAATACAATCAAGCTCTCCCGCCAAGCCTTACCTGCAATTTTTTCTGGTGAGATCACGCGATGGAATGATGCCAAAATCACCAAAGATAATCCTGGTGTTAATTTCCCCAACCAACCGATCCGAGTCGTAGTTAGAGCTGACAGTAGTGGTACGAGTTTTATCTTCAGTAATCACCTCAGCAATGTTAACTCCAAGTTCCGCAACAGTGTTGGGTTTGGGACTACGCCAAAATGGCCAAAAGGTGTATTGAGTGGCAAAGGCAACTCAGGTGTAGCAGCGACTGTCAAACAAACTGCTAATTCGATCGGTTATGTCGAATCTGCTTTCGCATCCCAAAACAAATTGCCTGAAATTCAAGTCCAAAATCGTGCTGGTAGATTTGTCGCACCAAGCCTAAGTGAAGCGAATAGAGCTCTGTCGGGTGTAACATTCCCTGCTAACTTCCGTGTATTTGAGGGCGATCCTGCTGATGGTTATCCGATTGTCGGTTTGACCTGGCTGATGGTCTACAAGCAATATAGCCCCGCAAAAGCGGCGGCTGTGAAGAAGTTGGTTCAGTGGATTTTGACTAAAGGTCAAGCACTCAACGGTTCTTTGGAATACACCACTATTCCCAAAAGTGTCGCCCAAAGAGCGATCAAAGCTGTTAATGACGGTATCACAGCGAAATAACTACATTCGCTGAACCTAATTTGTAGACTTTTGTACGGTAGGGCATCTCTAAAACTGGATGTCCTACTTACCTTTTACACCCAGCTACCATTGTCTAGTCAGTAAGTGTCATAGTTATTAGTAAGTGATTTGAGCAGAGTATTTTATGGCTGGATCTTTGAGTGATAGTGACGATATTACCAGTACTACAGGCGATCGAATCTGGCTTGAGAATGGCTTCAATGGTTCGGTTTGGGTCGTTGCGATTGCCTCTTCTTTTGTGTTGGTCTGGATAACTATTGCCGTCCTCGCATACGCGCTTCCCGCAATTAAAGAATTTGGTTTTGGGTTTCTAATTGGTTCAGAGTGGGACCCCAGAGATGAAGCCCTTAAATTCGGGGCCTTGCCGTTTATCTACGGTACGCTGATCAGCTCTCTGCTGGCTATTTTGATCGCAGTGCCGTTGGGGATTGCTGTTGCGATTGTCACGAGTGAAAATTTCTTGCCAACTTGGGTTCGATCGCCAATTAGTGCCATGGTCGAACTGATTGCGGCAATTCCCAGTGTCATCATTGGGCTATGGGGCATTTTTGTGTTAGTCCCTACTTTGCTGCCATTACAGCAGTTTCTATTCAACAACTTTAAATTTATCCCACTGTTTAGTACCGAACCTTTAGGTTTCAGTATGTTTTCAGCGGGTGTCGTACTGGCAATTATGATTGTGCCCTTGATCGCTTCGATCAGTCGAGAAGTGCTATCTGCTGTGCCGCCTGAATTACGAAGTGCTTCGATGGCTCTGGGCGCGACACGGTGGGAAACGATCTCGAAAATATTGCTGCCTACAGCCGCATCGGGTATTTTAGGTTCGGTTGTTCTAGGCTTAGGGCGAGCCTTGGGAGAGACGATGGCAGTTACAATGGTGATCGGTAACTCTACTCAGATTGATGCTTCGTTACTCGCTCCAGGTTATACAATTCCTGCGGTTTTGGCAAACCAGTTTGGGGAAGCTCTAGATCAGCTTCACATTGGCGCATTACTGTATCTAGGATTAATTTTGTTTGCGATCACACTCGTTGTCAATATTTTTGCTGTCTTGTTGGTTGAGTTTTTCGGGCTAAAGCGACTTAAGTAGAGTTTTTTGCTCATAGTCGATCGCATCTTCTGATTCTTGTCAAATAATTGAGTAACAAATGACCGCACAAACTAGTCTTTCTAACTTGCAAGTAGGGGATGAACTCCACCAACCTCTCACCGTAGGGCGAAATCTATTCAGTCAAGTGATGACTGTTCTAGCCTTTGCGCTGACAGCGTTAGCTCTTTTGCCCTTGTTCTCAGTTTTACTTGAAATTCTGAACCAAGGGATTGGACAGCTAAGCTGGGATGTTTTGGTAAATTTACCCGCACCAGTCGGAGTCACCGATCGACCTGATGGTTTTGCAAATGCAATTATCGGCACATTAATCATGGTCGGGCTTGCCAGTGCTGTCAGCATCCCTTTTGGAATTCTTACGGGCATCTTTCTATCAGAGTTTGCGACATCAACCAAATTCACCCGTGTCGTCCACTTCATGCTGGTAATTCTGAGCAGTGTTCCTTCAATTATTGTCGGGATTTTTGCTTATGGCGTTGTAGTTCTAGCGACTAAAGGGGCTTCGGCATTCGCTGGTGGATTTGCCCTTGCGGTGATTATGTTGCCAACTGTGGCTCTCACAACGGAAGAAGCCCTCAAGCTTGTACCAAATTCCTATCGCCTTGCTTCTGCGTCTTTGGGTGGAGGAAGATTTCAGACCACTTTCCGTGTTATTTTGACCTCAGCCGTACCCGCTATCACCACAGGAGTTTTGCTGGCTGTGGCTCGTGCTGCGGGGGAAACAGCACCGCTAATATTTACAGCCCGATCCAGTCAGTTCTGGATTCAGGGGCTGTTTGAGCCAACTCCCTCAATGTCCGTACTAATTTACAACTATGCTGGCTCACCATTCCCAGAGCAAAATAAGCTTGCTTGGACAGCAGCCGCAGTTCTACTTGGGATTGTCTTATTCAGTAGCATTTTGTCTCGCTTAATCACTCGTAAACGTAGCACACGATAGTTTATGTCACCGATCAATAATAGTTCCACCAATTCTAATAATCATCTTTCATCTGATTCTGATTCAGGAAATCCAGCTTTGAGAGTACGGGATTTGAGCTTCTGCTACGGTACTAAAAAAGTGCTGGAAGGAGTTTCAATGGACATTTTGCAAGGTCATGTTACAGCTTTCATTGGGCCTTCTGGCTGCGGTAAATCGACATTCCTCAAATCTCTTAACCGTATTGGTGAACTAGAAGGACCAGTGAAGGTGGAGGGTAAGGTTGAATTTTTTGGACAAGACATTTACGATCGACGGGTCAATATCAATCGTTTACGTCGCCAGATCAGTATGGTGTTCCAAAGACCAAACCCATTTCCTAGCAGCATCTACGATAACATTGCTTATGGCGTGAGAATCTTTGGCGGTAAGTCTAAAGCTGAGTTGGATGATATTGTCGAAACTGCGCTCAAAGGTGCGGCGTTGTGGGATGAAGTTAAAGATAATCTCAAACGTTCTGCACTCGGTTTGTCTGGTGGTCAACAGCAAAGAATTTGCATCGCTCGCGCCTTGGCGACTAAACCCAAAATCTTGTTGATGGACGAACCATGCTCAGCCCTCGATCCAATTTCGACCATGAAGATCGAGGAGTTGATCCTGACACTGCGCGAACAACTGACGATCGTGATTGTGACGCACAACATGCAACAGGCATCTCGTGTATCTGATTACACGGCTTTCTTTAATACTGATGAAAGTCGTATTGGTCAAATGGTTGAGTTTAGTACGACCGAAAGCATCTTCCAAGCTGCTGCTAAAGCTAGTACCAGAGACTATGTTCAAGGTCGTTTTGGCTAGATGTTCGATCTAAAAAAATAGCTAAGGCGATTTCTGGTAAAAAAATTACCCATTTTGAAGCCCCTAAATCCCCAATTCTGGGGACTTTGATTTTCATACCCCCCAGAATTGGGGGCAGGGGGCTGAGTAGATTTTTTAAGGGAAATCTCCTAAAGCGATAAATCAATCAGCGACTCGATCGAATCGCTGCTATCGAGAAAATCGGATCTTATCGTTCAACTCAGCTGAATATTGCCTTAAGGGCTGAATTAAAATCCCCAAGATCTTATCCACTTCTTTGATTTGACACTCCCCGCCGTTAACGGACGGGGATTCTTGGTTCAACGAAACCACTTAGCCTAGATTCCTTGCAAAGCCT
>ENA-ORBV01004322-ORBV01004322.1-microbial-mat-metagenome-genome-assembly--contig:-NODE-4322-length-27387-cov-5.958367_pt1 | contig 27387 bp, 21 predicted proteins | sample MGYA00237777_ERZ505514 | MGnify/ENA primary metagenome ERZ505514 (study PRJEB26160, sample SAMN06269048) | microbial mat metagenome | isolation source: Oligotrophic lake microbial mat | place...
ATGATACGGCGACCACCGAGATCTACACCTCTCTATTCGTCGGCAGCGTCAGATGTGTATAAGAGACAGCTATAGTACCAGTAGCACCAGTGGTACCACTAAGCCAGCCGAAGCTCTCCCGAGCTTCGGTCCCCACGTGCTCCGCAACTTCTCCAAGAGCCCCCCATGACCGACGTCATGCCTTCTGCCAGCACTGGCGCCACTGATACGCGCCCGCACTTGGCCTCGCCCGACGAAAATCCATCGTTCACCAAGGGGCTCTTTCTTGGCGAGATTCGCGAAGAGATGGTCTTCCCCTTTCCTCGGCTCACCGGTGACGAGAGGGAAAGTTTGGCCGCCGTGCTCGATGCCTTCCGCGCCTTCGCGGCGGACAATATCGACACGCGGAAGCATGACCACGACGGGCGCTTTCCGGAGGCCATGCGCGAAGGCTTTCACGCGTTAGGCCTCATGGGGCTCAACATTCCGGAGGAGTACGGCGGCTTCGGCGCCTCGGCCAAGGTCTTCAACCGCGTCTTCGGTGAGGTCGGTGCCACCGATCCGGCCCTCGCCGTCTACTTCGGCGCGCACCAATCCATCGGCTGCAAGGGCATTACCCTCTTCGGCACCGAGCAGCAGAAGCAGCGCTACTTGCCGCGCTGCGCCACGGGTGAGATGGTCGCCGCGTTTTGTCTTACCGAAGCCGGCTCCGGCTCCGACGCCCAGGCCATGAAGACCATGGCCGAGCCGAGCGCCGATGGTTCGCACTACGTGTTGAACGGGACCAAGATCTGGATCTCCAACGCCGGCTACGCGGGAGTCTTCACCGTCTTCGCCAAGGTGCCGGTTGACGAGGGCGGGAAGAAGAAGGAACGGGTGACGGCTTTCATTGTCGAGGCAGCCTCACCCGGAGTGAGTCTGGGCCAGATCGAAGAAAAGATGGGGATCAAGGCGTCCGACACCCGTACCGTGTCGTTCACGCAGGTGCAAGTGCCGGCTGAGAATCGTTTGGGTGAGGTGGGTCATGGCTTCAAGATCGCCCTCGAAATTCTCAACTCGGGTCGTCTGGGTCTGGCCGCTGGTTCGGCCTGCGGCACCCGCGAGATCATGAACGAGGCCATCAAATACGCCCGACAGCGCGAACAGTTCGGGCGTCCCATTGCCTCGTTCGAAATGATTCGCCGGAAAATTGCCATTGCCGCTGCGGAGTGTTATGCGGCCGACGCGGCATGGATGCTGACGGCCGGCATGGTGGACCGGGGGGGCGTGGACTTTTCGCTCGAGACCGCCGCCTGCAAGGTGTTGGCCTCCGAGATGGCGTATCGCGCCTCCAACGAAGGATTGCAGATCGCCGGCGGCATGGGGTATTCGAAGGAGTTTCCCTTCGAGCAGTCGGTACGCGACTCGCGCATCATGCTCATCTTCGAGGGCACCAACGAGATTCTCCGTGCCTTGGTGGCGCTCATGGGGCTGCAGCAGCCAGGCGAGCGGCTCAAAGCGTTAGGCAAGGCGCTACAGGATCCCATCCATGGTTTCGGGGCGATCTCGAGCTATCTGGCCGGGCGCGCCAAGAGCACCCTCAACAAGCCATCGTTTACCCTGGTGCACGAGGCGCTCGAAGACGAAGCCGAGTTGGTGGCGTCGCAGGTGTATGAGTTGGGGCGCGGGGTGGAATGGGCCCTGCGCAAGCATGGCAAGGCCATCATCGAGCGGCAGTACGTGCAGGAGCGACTGGCCAATGCGGCCATGGATCTCTTTTTCTCTACGGCCACTCTGTCACGCGCCACGGCAGAGATTGAGCAGGCCAATGGCGACCTGGCGGCGGTGGCGGGCGAAGTGGACTGCGCCCGCGTGTTCATTCACATGGCCTATCGTCGCACACGCCGGGCACTGCGGGGGCTCAAGTCCAATCAGGACGGCCGCCTGAACTCCATCGCCGAACGGGCGGTCGAGCGAGGGGACCTGGCGCCCATATCACCTGCCGATCGTTAGGCAGCCGAGTTTTGCGACTACTTCTGGCTGAAGACGATCGACAACTGCGTGAGTCCGTCACCCGCGGACTGCGCGAGGCATCGTACCTGGTCGATGGCGCGGCCGACGGCGCGGTCGCCCTCGCTCTGTTCTCGGAGCATGAGTACGACGCCATCATCCTCGACGTCCTCATGCCGGTCCAAGACGGGCTCGACGTCTGCCGGACCATTCGGGCGAGAGAGAGCGCCGTGCCCATTCTCATGCTCACCGCGCTCGACGCGGTGGAGCAGCGCATCACCGGACTCGACGCCGGGGCCGATGACTACCTCACCAAACCATTCGCTTTTGGCGAGCTGCTGGCGCGACTTCGTGCCCTCACCCGCCGACGCGGCGAGGTGCTCTCCACCGATCTCACCGTCGGCGATCTGGTCATCGATACTCGCCGGCAGGTGGCACGCCGGGGAGCGCGCGACATTCCCCTCACCACCAAGGAGTTCGCCTTTCTTCACCATCTGGCGCGCCATGCAAACCGCGTGGTCACGCGAGCCGAACTCATGGCACAGGTGTGGGACGACCGGAGCAACTCGTACTCCAACATCATCGACGTCTACGCCAGTCGGCTGCGCCGCAAGATCGACGAAGACCACGAGGTCCCGATGTTCACCACACTCCGCGGCGTGGGGTACATGCTCGTGATCTCCGAGGCGGTGGCGGCGCCTAACGCGCCCACCGCACCGCTTGACGCTGACAGCGGCACCGCCACCACACCGCCCGCGCCGCCCGCGCGCCTTCGCACATAACGCATGGTGCTCTGGCCTTCTTCGCTGCGCGCCAGACTCACCTTCTGGTTCACCATCGTCCTCGGCGTGCCGCTGGTCGCCTTTGCGGTCATCTCCTACCTCGTGTTCAGTCGCACCCTGATCGAGCGCACCGATCATTTTGTCAGCGACGCGCTCAGCGTTTTTGCAGGGGAACTGCTAAACGAGTGGCAGGTGGCCGCATCGAGTGCGGGCGCGGCCAACAAGACGCTTGCAGAAGTCCAGTTCCGCGACCTCCAGATGTTCATTCTTGGCGACTCGGGGCGCGTTGTGGCGCAGAGCGCCGTTCGCGCGACGCGTGGGCGCGGAGGCGCCGATGCTCGGCCGCTCTCCGTTCTCGACGTCGACGCCGCGCTGCAAGGAGTCGATCCCGCAGCACCGCACATCGTGACCCATTCCACACCGCTCGGCGCCTACCGCTTGCACTCCCGCCAGCTCGCGCTCAGGGGCGAGCGTCTCCTGGTGGCCGGCGCCTATCCCCTGCGCGATGTGGAGGAGATCCTGGCCCGCATTCGCGCCGCTTTTCTCGTTGCGATTCCCCTCCTGTTGGCGAGCGCTGCGCTCGGCGGCTACTTCATGGCGAAGCGCTCGCTCTCCCCTGTGTCGGCCATGGGGGCGCGGGCTGCCGAGATTACCTCGTCCAACCTGCACGAGCGGCTTCCAGTGGTTAGTCCTGGTGACGAACTCGGGGGCCTCGCCACCGTGGTGAACAGTCTGCTCGACCGGCTGGAGCGCGCCTTCGCCCAGCAGCGCCGTTTCATGGCCGACGCCTCGCACGAACTGCGCACGCCGACGGCGATTCTCAGCACCGAGGCCCAGGTGACGCTGTCGCGCGAACACCGAAGCGAAGGAGAGTATCGAGAGTCGGTGGAGGTGATGCGGGGCGCAGCCGGCCGCCTAACGCGCATCGTGGATGACCTCTTTCTTCTTGCCCGCTCCGATGCCGGCCACATGGTGCTGCGTGCGGAGGATGTTTATCTCGACGAGGTAGTACACGAGGCAACGCGCGCGGTGCGACCCATCGCCGAGCGCCGCAAGGTGGCGGTGGAGCTACGGCCCGTGGTCGACGCTCCGGTTCGTGGCGATGCCGATCTGTTGGGGCGACTCCTGCTCAACTTGCTGGACAACGCCATCAAGTTTTCGCACCCGGGCGGCGTGGTCAGCGTGCACCTGACGGCGGGCACCGATCACTATGCCATCAGCGTGATAGACGACGGTCCCGGCATTCCATTGGATTCACAGGAGCGTGTGTTCGAGCGATTCTTTCGTATCGATCCCGCCCGATCGCGTATCGAGACCACGGAGACCAGCGGGGCCGGCCTCGGGCTCGCCATTTCGCGACGTATTGCCGAGGCGCATGGTGGAGCGCTGGTGCTGGTGTCGTCGCGGCCGGGGCGTACCGAGTTTCGGGTTACGATTCCGCGGCCGGTGGTGACCAGCGCGAGCGCAGTCGTTGCTTGATCGGCAGGTCGCGCGGGCGCTCCAGGAGTGTCCGGCGGCAGGCGGAGGAGTTGTCGCGATGTCGGGGGACCCGAGGTCGGATTTCAGCTGACACTCGCTCGGCGTTCGTTAGGCTTCTCCCCGATGTTCACACCGTCAGGAGTTGGGCGCGCGCAAAGCCCCCGCCTACATCCCCGCAAAGCAATAGAACAGCCCATTCCCACCCGACGCCTGCAGGTTCGTCTGGCTGCAACCACGCGAAGGATGTGCCGAGTTCCACGACGTGGGGTTGGTCCCGCCCCCCTGCCGGTCGTGATGACCTACAAATGCGCTGCCTTCGCCGCTCCCGGTCCAGTTGTTGCACGTCGTGTTTGTCGTATCGGACGACGCCATGCCATTGAGCAACGACCCGGTCAGGATGTCGTGCGTGTTGGGTGTGTCACCACGACCGTTCACTAGGGCCCCTCTTTCGGTAATGCTGTTCTCTTTGCTGAGTTTGTTGGAATCGCTGTGCAGGTCTTCCACGCTCGTCGCCACCACGACTCCCTTGGCGTTGGTCCATGGACCCTTGCCGATTCGATCACGTGCATTCACCGCAGGACGCCCGTTGGCGGCGGTCGCGCTGAGATAGGCGTGCCACGTCATGCCGGTAATACCAGCCGCTTCTGCCAGTTGCCTGCAGTGACGGTCGGCGCCTTCGAGTCCGCCCACATCGGCACCCGTTCCCGAACCGGCGCTGGTGATGAAGAAGGAGGTGCGCGCTGTTTGCGCGTGGCTTGCTGCCGCCATCGCGAAAAATGCGGTGACAGTCGCGAGGCGAAGGACGTTGTGTAAGGCACGCATGGCTGTGGCTCCGTGTGATGGATGGTGTACGATGAGCGCTGCTTTCCTGTACGACTAGGCGTCCTCTATTGCTGCATCCATTCGCAAACGTCTTAGCGCCGACATTCTCCCATCGCGCCAGACAATGCGCGCCGCCTGCCCTTCCAGTGGGAGCCGAGCGCGCATCGCGGCATGTAGAGTGGCGACAATCTCGTCCGTCACCACGGGCTCCGTGGCACCCCCCTCGCGCGCCATCTCGTCGAACATGAACCCGTAGCGGCGCAGGTAGTCGGCAATGCCTCCCGGCGCGTTGAGGTCTACCCCTTCGAGAGGTCCCAGAAATGCCCAGCGAAGTCCGAAGCCGTCCCTGATGAGTGCGTCGACATCGTCGGGCGACATGAGCCCATCTCCGATGACGCTGAACATCTCGGTCAGCAGCGCGCCTTGCAACCGGTTCATCACGAATCCCGGCCGCTCGCGCCTAACGAGCACCGGTACCTGTCCGACGGTGCGCATGGTGGCATTCGCGCGCGCTACGATCTCCGGTGGCGTCCATGGAGCGGGCACGATCTCTACGACCGGAATGAGATGCGGTGGTGCGGCCGGATGCGCCACGATACAGCGATCCCGCCCGGCCAGCGAGTCGGTAAACAGGGAAACACCGATGCTCGAGGTCGAGCTGGCAAGGATGGCATGAGCCGGCGTTAGGCGATCGAGATCGGCGAACATCGCAGTCTTCGCGTCGCGGCTTTCTCCGATCGACTCCTGCACCCACTCGGCGTCGTCTACGGCTTCGGCTAGCGTGGGCACGATACGCACCCGCTTCACGATATCGTGGACCGTGACCGTGGGTGCGATAGCGGTTGCGGCGGCGGCCGAACATGCGAGTCGCTCATGCAGCGACTCACGCACCTCGGCGTGCCGCGCATAAACGCGCACGTCCCACCCAGCGCGGGCGAAGACCAGCGCCCACGAAGTGCCGATGATTCCCGCTCCGACAACGGCCACATGCGGCATGCATTTGCTCCCATGGTCTGATATGAATCGTATCGCGTGACGCCGAGGTGACGCCACCCGATAGCGTGGGATCACCTCTCGCTCACTTCCGACGCGAGAGGTGTTTCAATTCTATCCGGCAAGGAGTGCAAATATGCAATTCCCAACGAAACAGAGACGTGGTGTCGGGCTGGTTGCCCTCGCGGTGGTGCTCAGCGGGACCATCGCCGGTTGCGCCACCGACGCGGCCGGCCCGAAAGCGGCAACTCCCACCGGGCAGGCAAGCCTAGTGGCAGAGGGAGTGTCCCAGACGCGGGCTCTCCAGGGCGATCTGGCTCGACTCGTGGCACTCTCGCTCGCTGATCCGAATCTGCGCGAGCACATCAGGCAGGACATGCGCGACGCCCCCACGCGCGAGTTCAAACTCGACTTCTCCGCGTACGTGCGCGGCGTCAACGGAAGCCAGCTCGTCACCAGAATGGCGCAGCGCAAGGTGGCCACCACATCCGAGGTGCTGTCACAGCTCATGGCGCTCCCACCGCTCGAGTTCTACATGCCGGTGGAAGCCCATCGCACGTCGTGGACGGGCGACGCCAACCTCATCGTCGCAGCTTCGATTGAAGACACCGAGCAGCCCATTGCCTGGGATCTCAAGGGGAACCGCGTCATCCTCGATTCCAAGTCGCCCCCTGCCAAGCCCGTACTCGTGCTCGTGCCCATCGAGACGGATTTCAGGAACGTGCTCTCCCCTGGCGAGGTCCTTCGTCGCGGCGATCCCAACCGGCGAACCATCCAGGGCGCCTCCACCACGTCCCGGGCTGTTGTCGGCCAAGGCTTTGCCACTGGTGACGTGGGCACGGCGTCGTTTCCAGACGGTCTGTACATCACGTTCCAGCGATTGGTTGATCGGGGCGAACCCTGGTTCATGGGAGCCCCCGAGATTGAGGTACATGTCCACGGCCCCACCTCGGCCACCAATCCGCATTACGGAGCGGATCTGTCGTGCTCAGGCGATCGCCTCCCGGTCCCACGCGGTTTTAACCAGGACAATTCGTTCTGGAACGGGAACGCCCTCGTCTTTAGCCTCTCGGAGATCGAGGCATACAATGCCATCCAGCCCAACGGATTCCAGATCATGGTCTGGGAGGACGACAACGTCATGTGCTCGCTCAAGCTCGATAGCCCGACCCTCGTGCAACGGGTGACCGCAATTGGTGCGGCAGCGGGTGGTTATACCGCCGTCGTCATCGCGACGGGATTCTGGCCCACGGCTATCGCGGCCGCCGGATTTGCCGCCTCCGTATACCAAACCGTCACTCAACCCACCGCCGATGATTTCCTCGGCACCTACGTAAACGCAGCCGCTGTCGGCCTGTCGTACGGAGACGCCAACCATGTGCTCTACATGACTAGTGGGCAGATCAACGGTCGTGCGATGCTCGTGAACAAGGACTACTAGGCAACACAGATGTTGCACCGTAGCCGTACCGGACCGGTCGCCGGTGGCGCCTGGACGTGCTATCGTGCAACATTTCGGCTGTCAATGCGCTTCTCTGCTGAGCACCATCCATCTCACCGAGGGATCCTATGCATTCGAACCCACGATCGTTTATCCCGTGCCTGCAGGCGCGGTTTGCACTCATAGTGTCACTCCTATTGCCAATTTTCATGCTGGCGACACCATCGACCCTTCGGGCGCAAGCCGAGGGACCGATTGCCCAAAGGTCGCCCTGGCAGGTGAGTCTGTCGGCCGGGCCCAGTCTCTTCAGAGGAGACGAGGCGAACACCGTCGGCCATCAGTGGGGACTCGCGATTCTGCGAAACCTGGGACGCTCCGCGACGTGGGTCCGTGCCGAATCGATGGTCCACTACTACGGCGCGCAATCCGTCTACCCGTGCCTCATCAGCGTGAGCAGCACCTGCTTCCCGCTCTCGCAACGGTCGGTCGCCATGGTTGGCCTAGGGGTGCAACACTTCCTTGGCACACACACCGATCGCACCACATCTCGCGGGTATCTCATGGGCGGCGTTGCCACCTTCATCTCGGAGCGTACGGCCTCCGCTCCGCCGTCGTGTAGCCCAGGCTCATTCTGCCCAAAGGAGGCCACGGAGCTCCTGCTCACCGACATTGACTACGGCGTGCACGCTGGCGTTGGCTACCAATGGACGCTGGGCCGCAAGGAGATCTTTCTCGAGTCCCGACTTCTCAAACCTCTATTGCTGCAGAACGGCGCAAGCCCGTTGACGCGCTTTCGGATAACGCCGGTGTCGGCGGGGGTGCGCTTCTAACGCGACTTCTCAATAGCGAGAGAGCCGTTCAGGTCAACATCGAGATCATGCGCGCCTTTGTTCGGCTGCGTCAGCTCCTCATTGACTCATGCAGACCTGGCCGCGACACTCAAGGCGCTCGAGAAGAAGTATGACAAGCAGTTTGCTGTCGTTTTCGAAGCGATCCGCCAGCTCATGACTCCACCACCAGAGCCGCCCCGGAAGCAAATCGAATTTCACGGTTTGTCTTTCTTCGGTCCCAATGAGAAAGGTGAACGAGACGACCCTCACGGCGCACAGTCATAAACGGTAAAGATCGATCGCCCCCCCGGCTCCCCTACCTCGCGGCACCCCTCGCGAAGCCGATCAAAGAGCGGCCGATCGTCCCGCATATACGAATTCCGCTGCATCTCCGGCTGCCAGCGCCACGGCGCGAAACGCGCCACCGGCACGGCGTCACCGTACGACGGATTGTCCAGCAGTATGAGCCCGTCCTTCTCCGCCAGCGCCACGCGGTACGCGCTGTCGGGTGTGGGATAGGTGGATAACCGGAAACCCTGCGTCATCGATCCCACCGCCGGTCGGGCGAGGTAGTAGTTGAAGCCGGAACTGTAGCCAAAGGCGTGCAGCGCTCGGCGCCCCGATGGGTCGATCTCGAGCAGGTGGCGCCGAACCGACACCAGATCCTTGGCCGTTGCAAGGGCGATGTGTACCGCGCCTCGCACGGTGGCGGTAGCAGGCACTCGCCCGCGCCGCGTCCCCAGTCCGTATCCCGAACGCTGGTGGAAATAGAGTCCGAAGAGCGCCAACACCACGCACGCCAGTTGCACCGAGCGCACCAGTCGCCTGTCCGACATGTCCCACAACAGCGCGACGGTCGCCACGTAGACGGGGACCTCGAGCATCAGGTTGGACCACTCCGTGAAGGCAATCATGCGGCGCCCACGAAGCGCCACACAGGTGACCAGAAGGACGATCACTAGCGTCCGACGACGCGTATCGAACATGGACCGGCTCCGGGCCGTGAACAGCGCGAGAACCACCAGCGGCGCCAGCGCAGGCACGAGGTGGCGCATCATCTGAAAGCGGAGCACGGCGAACGCCTTGAGCAATCGCGCCAGCGGGGTCGACGCGACCGGAAGTAGCTCGCGACCGAGGGGATTCGCGGTGGCGTCGGTGGCATGCGAGGCCTGCAACGCACGGGCCAGGAGTTCTGCGTGCAACAACCAAATGCCCGCCGCCGTCGCAGCGATAGCGGCGCCGACGCAGAGGGCGATGACGGCGCTTCGCCCGCGCCACACCCCGCTCACCCACCCAATGAGCGCTGCGGCGGCAAGCACGACACCGCTCGTCGCCACCTCCACGGTCAGCGTGGCGAGGTCGGGAAGGTTGATTCCGGCAAACTCATCGACATGCCCGAACCCGCCGGCGATGTCGCGCAATGCGCCCACACCATATTCGGCAGCCAGCAGTGCTACGCCGATCCCCGCCACCAATCCGTAACCGCCGCCCGCCGCCAGCACGCGTGCTAGCCGCGTTTCGCTCCCTCGCTGCGTGAACACACCGGCGGCAAGCGCCAGCACCGCGCTAGCGAACCAGACATCGTGTTTGGCCAGAAAGCCAGCCCCGCCTAACGCGCCGACCAGGAGGGCGCGCGCCAGCGTGGGCCGCTCCCAGTCGTGCAGAAAGACGAGCAGCTGCAACAACAGGCAGAGAAAGGCGATGGGCACCGACGGCGTGTACATCCCCATCGAGAGCGGGGCCGACAACTGCTGGGAGAAGGCGGTCCCCAGAACGACGCCCGTTACCGTGACCGGGACAGCAAGCCGCGCCGGAACAAGTCGGGCGACGATGGCGGCGTAGGCGGCCGCGAGCGCCAGCGCGATGCCCGACGTCACGCTCCAGATCTGCGTCAGGTCGGACCCGATGACCCGCGTCATTCCCCCCACGAGCCACATCCCCAGTGGAGGAAAGGGCCAGGAGATGTCGGCATACATGCGCGCGCCGTGCGCCACACGATCGATCTGGTACAGCGTGCGGCCGTAGTCGCCCCAGAAGAGCGAGATGTAACCCCACGTGAGGGCGATGTGGATCGCCATGACGGTGAGTGCCGCGATAAGCGGCCCGCGCAGCGCTGGCGTGCCGCGTACAGACGATGTGGACATGCTCCGTGTCAATGCGTTCCCAGATCGCGTTCGGTTACGGCGTGCAGGCAGCGGCGGATTACAGTCGCTGCCAAGGACGATGCCATAATACACGGCGACGCCCGGGTCCGAAGCCACGCACCGCTGCGGTGTTAGCGCCACACACCACTCACCGTGCGTCCCCCACACCAATCAAGGTACCACGTCCTCCCCACTCGGCCCCACCCCCACCGCCCGCGCCACACGCGTCACCGCATCGCTGACTTTCACCGAGCGCGCGACATCTCCACGCACCCGCAACACCTCTGCCAATTCGCTCCCTGCCAACAGATAGCTGAAGGGAATGCTCACCGACGGCCGATCCACCCAACCGTCGCGCTGCACAATGGCCGACGGCCCGCGAAACACGTCCGTCCACAGCGTGGCCGATCGCGACATGTCAAACCATCCAGAGCCGGTCACGTGGACCGTATCTCGCGTCGCGTGCGTGGGTGGAATGAAGAGCTTGCGCGCCAATCCCTGGCTCAACAGGTTGTCGCCCAGCCCGAGACGCTGTCCGTAGTCGCCGGTGGTCCGGCTCAGGTAGACGGGACGCGCGGGCCAGGTGTCGGCAATCATGCGCAGCACGACAATGTCCGACCGCTGCAGCAGACCGCCACCGGCACCGTCCTGCAGCAGGCGCTGCGGATCTATTGTTGCGATGAGTCCTTCCTTTTGCAGGCGCGCCGGTTCCTTCAGCACCACGTACTCGGGAATGGAGTCCGCTTGGGCCAGCGTCATGGTTACTGGTGACCCCGATGGTTTCGGCCACACACGATCGCGATAGACCGCCGGGCCGCGCGCTGCATCGTACGTGTAGATGGGGCGGCGAATGATTCCACGAATGAACCAGTCGGTGTTGAGCAGCGAAAGCACGGCCACCGTCACGTCTTTCCGTATTCCCTCCACCTCCTGCGCGTACCAGAGCGGAAAGGTGTCGTTGTCACCGTAGGTAACCAGCACCCCATACGGCTCCACCGAATTCAGCAAGTCGTGGGCGAAGGCAGCGGTCGCCATCTCCCCTCGACGCGACGCTGCGCTCCAATTACTCGCCAAGGGAACAAACCCTATCGTCAGAATCGGTGCCGCCAGCAGCAGGGCCAGTGGCCGCGGCGATCGCGCGCGCAACTCGCCGCGCCTCTTGAACCACTGGCCCACCCCTCCTGCTACCCGCTCCCAGACAACGATGAGTCCGAGCGCCACCCACACGCCCCACGAGGAGAAGCTCCAGAGAAAGAAATAGTCGCGATCACGTACCTCCCTGGCTACGCTCTCCCCCAGGTGCGGAGCCTGCGACGCACCATACCTGAAGTTGAGATAGTAGATGAGCAGCAGTGTCACGGTGAACACAAACGCCCCGAAGTACCAGAAGCTCTGCCGGTCCCGGGCGTAGTGTACCACTCCGCCGCCCACCCCTAATAGAAGAAAGATCACCGCCAGTGCGCCCTGTAACTGCTGGTGTTCCTGTCGCGCATCCCGCATCCATTGCCACTTGAAGTAGAGCCACCACATTCCTACCTGAGCCGTGATGGGCGCCTGTGTTACGGTCAGGTCTGGCTTGCCATACTGCTCGCGATTGATGTTGTAGGCAAAGGCATCAACCGTCCCTTTCGAGAAGGTGCACGAAAACTTTAGTCCCTCGCGGCAGGCGGTCGGCTCGCCTTCGTTGATAGCCGGATTGTGCGCCGAGCGAATAGGCTGGGTCGCGAATGGGGTGACACCTAACAACATCAGGCCTGCGCTAGCCATCAGTAACCGTGCGTTCAGCAGCAGGCGGGGTCGATGCACTAGCACCGCCAGCCCGACCGCTGGCAGAGGGAGCAGCCCCGCCGTGTGATTCGCATAGCCCAGCCCGCACAGGTAGGCGATCATCAGGAGGAGTCGGTCCGACCGCGGGTCGTCGGCCTCGCTACTCCACCGAATGGCCAGCCACGAAACAATCGCCAAACCCGCCAACGACACGGTGTACACCTTCTCGTTTACCACCGACTGGTTCCATACGGTAAAGGCTGTCGCCCCGACCACGGCCGCTAGCGCGCCTCCCAACGCGCGCTTCCACTGCTCGGCTACCCAGCTTCGAAGGACGCGCTCGGTTATCAGGAACCACATTCCCGCCGCGATCGCGCTCGAGAGCGCAGCCAGCACGTTGATCCGCACCGCCACGCTGCTCGCGATCGGGAGCATCGAGAAGACTCGCCCTAACAAGACGAAGAACGGATTGCCGGGCGGATGTGGAAGTCCAAGCGTGTACGCCGCAGTCATGTACTCGCTGGTATCCCACATGGCCGTTGATGGCGCCAGCGTCGCGAGATAAAGCAGCAGGACGCCGAGCGACACGAGCCCCGCCGTTCGATACGGGGCGCTCGGCGACGTGCTCGGCGTTCTGCGCTGGGTGAGAGTCGTGGTCGTGCGGCGCCAGATTGCCGCCGGCACTAACACGCAGTAGCCGACCACCAGCAACGAGGGCGCGATACTGATTCCTCCTCGCGCCAAGTCGATGAATCCAAGGACGAGCGCGGCTGCTGCGATCGTGGCAAGCACTCGGCGCGGGGGAAGCTGCAGCGTAAACGGCATGTGATGTCGGGGTGTGGGTGTGGGCCACAGCGTGAGCCTTTCATGGAGCGAAATTTTTATCTCTCGGTCCGAGCGCGAGTGCCTGCAAGGCGAGTCACGCAATGCAGTCCGTTAGCGTCGCGCGGGGAGTGAGATGCGACGTTCGTCCAGCGACGACGGGAGTCGGCGGCTTCCGGGCGCTCTGGTCAACGCGTAGCGGGCCCACGCTCGCACGCGCGGGCTCGGGTCCTCGACCGACGCCGCGCGCGCCACATCGACCGAGTCTGCACGCTGCGCCAGACCCATTACCGCATACGCCCGCGACTCCCAACGCACATCACGCATGAGCGTGGTGAGCACGTCCTTTGATGGGGCCAGGCGCATGGCGCTCATCGGGAGGGCCACCGTCAGCGTCGCCACTACCGCAATTGCGAGAGACCAGCGCGTCGGCGCGCGACTGTCGCGATGCACATCGACAATCGCTGCCAGTCGTTGGCGCAGCCCCGCGCGTCTCGACAGTGCGACGGCTATTGATCGCGTGGCCAATGCGTCATGCCCTGCCCGCGCGCTATGCGCCGCATCGGCTGCTAGCACCAGAAGTTCCGCGTAGTCGCTGGCTCGCACGCCGCATTCGAGCACCCGGTCGTCGCACGCCAGCTCGCACTCGTCGCGCAAGCGGCGGGCGATCCACCACGCTGCGGGATGGAACCAGAATAGCGCGCACATCACCCGCGTCAGCAACAGAAAGAACACATCGTCCGCGCGCACATGGGCCAACTCGTGCAACAACATGGCGCGTGCATGCGTGGCGGCAGCCAGCGCCACGCTCGGCGGAAGCACAATCACCGGGCGAAGCACGCCCCACGTCATGGGAACCGTCACCTCATCCGACACCAGCAGTCGCAGCGGGCGGCGCACGCCAAGCGTCACGCGTGCGTCGGCCAGACGGGCGCTCCACTCGGCGTCCCGTATCTCGTGTGCTCGCCGCGTTATGACGCGCGTCACCAGCCACCCGCGTAGCAGCGTCAGGAGCACGACAGTCACGCCTAACCAGTACAACAGCAGAATCCCGCGCACCATGTGGGAGGCGTTCATGTCCCACATACGCGCTGCCGGAGGCAGCGCCTGAATCGCGGGTGTCACGTAACCTGCCGCCGTCAGTTGCAGCTCGCCGAGTGCAATCAGCGGCGCTGCCAGTGCAGCGGGAACGACACCCGTCATCCATTGCACGGGAAGGAGTTGCGCGAGGTAGATGATCAACAGGGCGAGAGTGGCCGATCGCCAGACCAGGGCGCGAGTGCTAGCGGAGGAATGCCGCAGCGTTACAGCCGCCACGGCGGCAACCACGAATGGAACCGTCGCAATCAGTGAGACGGTATAGACCTGTGCCACCGCCCGCGCGCTGTCGGCGGGGCTGAGTACGAAGGTGTATGGCAGTCCCGCCAGCGCGGCGCTCATTGCCCCGTCTCACGCAGTCGGGTGATCACCGCGCTCAGTTCCTGGCGTTCGCTCACCGAGAGAGGGCGTTCCGACTCGTCGAGCAATGCGGCAACCACCGCCGTTCTCGATCCGCCGAAAAAGGTCCCGGTCAGGTGGCGCAGTGCCGAGGTCTGTGCTTCGTCCCGTGGGGTCGTAGGGTAGTACACATGGCGAGGCCCCACCTTTTCGTGCCTGAGGTGCCCCTTTTCCTCCAGAATCCGGAGCATCGTTCGCACCGCCGCACTGCACGGCGGCTCGGGAAGCCGCCCATGCACAAGCGCCGCCGTTGCCCGGCCCTCCCGGTAGACAACGTCCATGATCTGGCGCTCTCGGCGACTGAGCGACGACACGAGGGCCGCTGTACGGGGTTTCGCGGGCACGAAGTGGCGAGACTGGAGATGAAGGTGACAGCTAACGAACCCTTTCGCTGACGCCGAGAGAGCAATGGTGATAATATTTTATCACACTGCGCCGAAAGTCAACCACCGTGACTGGCGAACTGGGCCTCCGGCGCTGGCGGCAGCGCGATTTTGCCACCGCCAGAGCACTTTCTCCCATGAGACTGTATCATGTCGACGTCGTCTCTGATGCTGTATTGCGTGGACCCCTCGATTCTATTCGAACCCGATCCGGGAGCAGCGGCATGCACGTTCGCGATTGTGTGACTAAAGCGGGGAGCGATGACACCAAGAGACGCGACCGTGCTGCGCAAACAATGAAAACGCGCGCTATTCCCCGGCGATACGCGTTTTCAGTTGCCGCGCTGTCGCTCGCGCACCTCAACGCGCCCGTGCAAGCACAGCCCGGCTTCCCGCCGAATGATCCCGACAGCTGGCGCACGGCAGGAACCGCGAAGATTCTCTGCTCCGCCCTCTTCGTCTCCGGCCGCGAACTGCCCGAGGTGCGAGCGCACCTGACCAGTTACTTCCTCGGCGCACTGGCCGATTCCATTTCCGATATTCATGTCGACCGGGAGCGCAAGCTCGTGCGACTGACGGTGGCGAAGCGCATCACCCGGGAGGCCAAGTACTATGGCGACCAAGGGTGCATCATCCATCAGCCGGGGATGGATACCATCTACTTCGCGCCGGTGAAAGTGACATCCGCCCTCGCTCCGGCTTCGACACTTGCCTGGCCAATGGGCGACATTATGCCAGGCGAACCGCTTCCAGCAGGCGTCGACAGTAGCGGGCTACGTGGGGCCGTCGATGCGGCGTTCTCCGCACCCGAAGGGCTTACCGCCGCCTTCTTGGTCGTGCATAAGGGGCGTATCATCGCCGAGCGGTATGGGAATGGGGCAAATGCTCAGATGCCGCTGGAGAGCTGGTCGATGGGGAAGAGCATCGTCGGCACCCTTATCGGCCGCCTCATCAACGACGGCGCCTTCGCGTTGGGGAATCCCGCCCCCATCGGCGAGTGGCACAAGACGCCGAGCGATCCGCGCGGCAAGATCCGCATCATGGACCTCATGCGGATGAGTAGCGGCCTACGTTTCAGCCGTGGCGCTCCAGAAGACCTGCCCGGCTACCATGACCACGACCTCGGCTACTCGGGCGCCATCGACGCCGCCCAATTCGCGATCACACGCCCGCTCCAGTTCGCGCCCAACACCGTCGGCCGCTACCGCAACACCGACCCGTTCGCGTTAGGCTACATCGTCCGCGAGACCGTGCGAGGTCGTGGCGAGGAATATCTTGCGTATCCAACTCAGGCCCTCTTCGACAAAATCGGCATGCGCGGCCAGATGTTGGAGACCGATCCGTACGGACACTTCTTGATCACCGGATACGACTACGGCACTGCCCGCAACTGGGCACGACTGGGTATGCTCTACCTGAACGACGGGGTGTGGCTTGGTGAGCGCCTGCTCCCCGAAGGCTTCGTGAAGTTTGTCTCGACGCCGGCGCCGGCGTGGAAGGCGCCCGTGTATGGCGGAATGGTCTGGGTGAATGGGGACAGCGCGTGGAGCCTTCCGCGCGACGCCTATGCGTTCCGGGGAGCCGGGGAGCAGGACGTCTTCATCGTGCCGTCGCACGACCTCGTGATCGTGCGCATGGGGCATTTTCCGGGGGCGCGCTGGGGATTCGAGGACCTGAAGCGCGCCCAAGCGCTGCTCATGAAGGCGATTCCGCGCAGTCGGCGTTAGGCCTATCGATCAGCCGCAGCCAGTCGTCGCGGCCGACACGTCCACGCCTAACGCGAGCTAATAGTCGGACGCGCACCCCCCTGCGCCAGATCCCAGCTCACCTGATGAATCAGCCGGGCGATGCGCTCCATCTTCGCATACTCGATCTTTTCCGGCCGGTCGTAGATCGTGTGATAGTCGGGATGCAGCCCGGTGTGGAACCAGATCGCCGGCACGCCATGCTGCAAAAAGGGCCACTGGTCGCTGCGGCGCAGGATCTGTGACACGATGTTGTCGTACTCCTTCTTGAGCGTGAGCCCAAACGCGCCATTGGCCTTGTCGATCGCCTCCGTGAGTCCTCGGCTCCGGCTCCAGCCTACAAGGTTGATGCTGTTCTTGTTGGACTCGGCTGTCTGCACCGCGTAGCCACGGAACCGCGCGCCACCGCCGATCGGCACTTCTTCGTTGCGACCGATCATGTCCATGTTCAGCATCGCCACCGTCTGGTCGAGCGGTACCACCGGTGCTTCCGTATAGCCCCACGATCCCATAAGCGGGCCGCGTTCCTCCGAGTTGAATGCGACGAACAGCACCGATCGCTTCGGTCGCTTGCCTTCGAGCGCTGCCCGCATGTAGGCATCGGCGATCGCCAGCAACGCCACCGTGCCCGACCCATCGTCATCGGCGCCGGCGTAGATTTGGTCTCCCTCGGCGCCGTTGTGATCCACGTGGGCCGCGATGATGACGAATTGATTCTTGAGCTGCGGGTCGCTTCCTTCGATCGCCCCCACCACGTTGCGGTCGGGCACCACGTGCCTGACGACGTTGGTCGCCAGGGTGGCAGTCACGCCAGGTAGCGCCAAGGGCGGCGCATTCGCACTCGCCTCCGCGCCCCTGGCCAGCTCGTCGAGCGACTTGCCGCTCCCGCGTAGCAACTGCTGCGCGAGCGCCACCGAGATCTGGCCGGCCGGAATGCGTACCCGCTGCACCCACGCCGCCAGATGGTAGCGCTCCAGGTGTGGAGGACGTTCGGGCCAATACGCTCGAGCGGCCGCGTCGAAGTTTTCCGGCGCCGCGTGGTTATGCACGTCGGCGACAAAGAGCACCGCTACCGCACCCTTTTCCTGAGCGGCCAATGTTTTCCGCAGTTGGTTCGAGTACTCCGAGGTGACCACGCCATCGAAGGGGCTGTTCGCGTCCATCTCGCCCGGTTCGTGATCGAGCATCAGCACCACCTTGCCGCGCAGATCGCCTGCGAGGTCGTCGCGTCCGATCTTTGGTGCACCAATGCCGAAGCCGGCGAAGACGATGGGGCCACTCGCGTGTCCCGTGCCCGAGAAGCGATGCGGATAGAAGTCCGTGCCTACGATGTGGCGCGAGGTCGCGTCGCCCCCGGCGAGGCTCAGTTGATTGCCGTCGCCTAACGATGAGAGCATGAGGTTGTAGGGGGCGAAGTACGAACCGTTGGCGCCCATCGGCTTGAGACCGAGCCACTCGAAGCGCGACTTGACCCACTCCATGGCAAGGTCGTTTTCGGGGGTGTTCGTGAGGCGACCGCGGAAGCCATCGCCGGCCAGGAACATCAGGTCGGCGCGCATGCGGGCCGCAGAGATGGATTCGTTCTGGGGGGCGTTGCCTTGGGCGGCGGCGCTCGTGGTGGCGATGGTCAGTAATGCTAGAGCGTAGCCGCGGGATGCTTTGTGCATGTGCATGTCGTCCGGTGTTGGGTGATCAATCCAGATCTACGACCAGGACTAAGCGGATCGGATCGGCTCGCGCCGCTACGCGCGATGCTCGGGTTGTACGAGTCGAACCTGCGGTGGTCAAGCAGATGCCGCAGATTGACGGCGTCCGCGTCCGCGATATACTCCACGAATAGACCATTCGGTCTACTTAGAGCCCTGGGGCCGATTCACAGGAGGAGCGATCGTGCGAGTAGCGAAGGAGCACCTTGGGGGTCAATGCCACCCGGCTCTTCGTGGGACTGGAAGGCGACCGCCGTCGGAGCAGTCACGTCATCAACCAGATGATCGAGAAGCTCAAGTGCAGATTTCGGCCTAGCTCAAGAGCTAACTCCGTGAAAGTTTTAAGGCCGTTCGCTCCCTTGGATCCGTTACCCGCCACAATGCAGCTGACACATTCGACCAAGCAGCGCCTGCTCGACGTTGGCATGGCCATGCTGCTTGCACATGGCTACCACGGTCTGGGAATCCAAGCCCTTCTCGAGGCCGCACATACGCCAAAAGGGTCGTTCTACCATCATTTCAGGGACAAAGAAGAATTCGCCCTTCAGGTCATCGACCAGTACATGCTGCGGGTGCATGCGGGCCTTGACGACTGTCTCCGAGACACGAGTCGGCCACCGCTCCAGCGGGTACGCCACTTCTTCGAGATCACGCAGCAGAGCTACGAGAAGGAGGGGTACTTGGGCTGCCTCTTGGGAGGGCTGGGGCAGGAACTGTCCGGGGCGAACGAGCTTTTCCGGCACAGGATCGAGAAGTGTTTTTCCGAGATCGCGGAGCGCACAGCCGGTTGCCTGGAAGAAGCGCGGCAGCACGGTGATATCCCCGCCGAATCCGACACACGCCGCATGGCAAGCCTGCTGGTGGACTGCTGGGAGGGGGCGGCGCTGCGGAGCCGTCTTCGGAAGAATGCCTCGCCGCTCAACGCGATGCTCGACTTTTTCTTCCTATCGGCAGTCGGGCGCTGAGCGGTTCTCTCACCCAGGACGACCACCGCGCCGACGCTAGGGGGACTGTCGGCACGGCGCGCCGTCTCAGCGCTGCCTAACGCTTGGGAGCGCCATCGGACCCCTCCTATTTTCCCTTGCCCTCGATCGGCACTGCGTCCAACGGCGATTCAAAGGCGATGAACAGGACACAGGGAACAGCGCTGGCACAGAAGCCCTTGTGTGGGTGTTTGGCGGGACCGTACGCATATGTCCCCGTTCTGAATACCGCCATTTTCTGACCGTCGTAGGTGACATGGAGTTCGCCTGCTACCAGCACCATACGTTCTGCCGACGTGTGCCAATGCAGCGGGATCGTCGACTTGGCGGGTACTTTGAGGAACACGTCGAAGTTGTCTTTCGAAGGGTCGCCGTGAAGAACCGCGATGCCGCATCCTTTGGGCAAGAACGGCGGGCAGGGCCCCCACACAAGCTGCGCATCCTGCGCAGTCCGCGTCAGTGCCTGCTCCTGCGCAGGCGCTTGTGCGTGGGCGAACGAGCCGATCAGGCCCGACACGCACAACAACGAACAGCGCACTGCCGCCTGCAATGAGCGGCCAATCAGGATCGGGCGATTCATGGTGACTTCTCCTTTTGGTTGACAGTGTTGCGCAGCTGGATTTCCGCCGAACGGCAGGGCGTGGTGTGGCCGTTCAGAGAGAGTGGTCGTGGACGTACCTCCTTCTCGTCGGCTAGAGTGCCAATAGACCGACCGGTCTATTCGTCTTAGTATACAGCGGATTCCGACTCCGTCAATGAGGCGGCGAGTGTGGCGCGTGGTCCGAGGACCTTGATCGGCAGGAAAGGCACCGATGAACGGCGGTTGGTGGCGATGGGCGTTCGTCCATCCCAGCCCAATGGCATCATCTTCACATGGAGTGCCTGCAACGACTGACCAAGTCTGGCGTTGCCTGGGCACAGACCGCAGCCAAGAAGGAGTCGCCGCTGCTGTGGGTTGCGGCTGGCGGCTTCCAGCCTGACTTCGTGACGGCGGTTCGAAATGAACGCGCAGAAGCGTATTTGTGGGACCTCAAGACGCTGTACGCACCTGAGCCGATGCGCTCAGAGTGAGGAGGTGCTCCACGCCGCTGCTTTGAACTCTGCGTAGCGGAGGGTCGCACCCAGGACATGTGCCATGCCGTCGGCTCGCCGTTACGGGGTGCGCTTTCGAGCGCGACGGCTGGAACGAGCACCGCGGCGACATCACTCGGCTTGCGGCCCGCTCTCATAACTCATTGTCCTGCAAGCCTTTCCAAAAAATAGCTAGGGACGGAATCGAACCGCCGACACGCGGATTTTCAGTCCGCTGCTCTACCAACTGAGCTACCTAGCCGTATTCGCTGCACTGCTAATCTCGCCCCATCCGCGCCGTTCGAAGTCCGTGTCATGTATGCGTAGATCACGAAACTTGTGTCAGTACCCGTTCAACATACCGAGTCGGACCGAGTCCAACGAATCTAGTGAGCGCGAGGAGCGAGGGGAATTGGGGGACTACAGTCCGACCGTCGCTCATCGCGCCTTCCATCCGTTTCTACCAACGCCGGTCACGTACCTCAATTCGCGCACCTTGGCCCACCCCCACCCCCACCCCACCCCCACGTCAGAGGTCGATCACAATCGGCGCATTCACCGGCCGATAGCCCTCATCGCAGATGCACGCGTTCACGAACCTGCGCCCCAGCAGCTCCGTCGACCCGTACGCTTCGTGTATATGTCCAAACACATGCAGCCGCAGCGCGGGCAGCGTATCAAGCCGAGCCAAAAGGGCCTCGCATCCCACGTGTTCCGCCGGCACCACCACCACGGTATCGAGAACGCCGTGCGGAGGTCCATGGGTGATCAGCACCTCTACATCGTTGGGAATCAACGCCCACTTCCGCGCGATCTCCTCGCCCCGCTCCAGGTTGAAGGCCCAGTCGTAGAACCAGGGCTGCCACGGAGACCCCCAGAATTTTATCCCCTCGATGATCGTGGCTGCATCACGCAGGTAGGTCACTCCCTTGGGCACAAGCGCTTCGGCAGCCGCCGCACTCGTTTCGAACGCAAAGTCATGGTTCCCGGCGATCATGATCTTGTGGCGATGCGGCAGGGCCGCGAACCACTCGACGAACGCCTCGATCTCGCCAAGCGTCCCCCGTCCGGTCATGTCGCCGGCGTGCACGAGCACGTCCCCGTCTGGAAGTGGGGCCAGCCCTGAATGCAGGTTGTGCGTGTCGCTCAGGATTATGAGTCGCATGGCCGTCATGCAGCGCGTATGTAACGCCCTTTGCGCCCAACAGGGCAGATGAAGGTACACGCCCGTACCCCGGTCAACTGGCGTCCGTAGTCGGTACTGGTTAGCGTGTTGGTACTCTCACTTCCCGCCCTATGACCGGCCGACTCGGCACGGTGCTCGTCACCGTGCTCATTGCGCTCTACAGCTCCTCCGCGTTCGCGCAATCTTCTCGCCTTCGCGTTCCCGTCAGCGTCGACACACTCCCCAATGGCCTCACCCTGATCGTCCACGAAGATCACTCCGTCCCGACCGTGGCCGTCAACGTCTGGTTCCACGTCGGGTCGGGTGATGAAAAACCGGGACGCACCGGCTTCGCGCACCTCTTCGAGCACCTCATGTTCATGGGGTCCGAACATGCGCCGTATCCGAACTTCGATCGGCTGCTCGAGGCGGCCGGCGCGAGCAACAACGGCACCACCGACAACGATCGAACCTCGTACTACGAATGGGGTCCATCAAATGCGGCGTCGCTCATGCTCTGGCTCGAAGCCGACCGTATGGGGTGGCTCCTTCCCACCATGGACTCGGCCAAACTCGATGCCCAGCGCGAGGTGGTCAAGAACGAGCGACGACAGGGCGTGGAGAACCAACCGTACGGCCTCGCCGAAGACATTCTTTCACCCGCCCTCTACCCAGCGACCCATCCGTACTCGTGGCCCGTCATCGGCTCGATGGTCGATCTCTCCGCCGCGTCGCTGGACGACGTGAAGAACTTCTTCCGCCAGTACTATGCCCCCAACAATGCGGTAGTCGTCGTCGCCGGCGCGGTCAACACCGACTCGGTGCAGCGCACCGTTAGGCAGTTGTTCGCCGACATTCCGCGCGGACCCGCCATTTCGCGGCCGGCACCGTCGCCCTTTACGGTGCGCGATACCGTTATCGTGGCCGAGGATCAGGTGCAGCTTCCGAGGCTCTACCTGGCCTGGCATGGCGTTCGGCAGTACCACGCCGACGACGCGGCGCTCGACGTGGCGCAATACATCCTCTCCGGCGCCCGCAACGCGCGCCTCACCGGCGCCCTCGTATATCAGCAGGAAATCGCAAACGACATCCGCGCTTCCAACGATGCAAAGAAGCTGGACGGTGATTTCAACATCGTTGCTACCGCACGACCCGGCAAGACACTCAACGACGTGCGCGCGGCCATCGAGCGGGAACTCGCCCGCCTCGCCGCCGACGGACCCACGCCGCGCGAACTCGAACAGGCGCGCAATGCCATCGAGTCGAGCTTTCTCAATCGGTTGGAGTTCGTCAACGCGAAAGCCGAGCAGCTCAATCAGTACTACTACGCCACCGGAAACCCCGACCACTTCGAGCAGGACCTCGAACGCCATCGCACCGTTAACGCGATGGACGTGAAGCGGGTCGTGGCCACCTATCTCACCGGGCCGCGTGTCACGTTGAGCATTGTTCCCAAGGGAAAGCGGGAACTCGCCGCGACTAGGGAGACCGCACAATGATTCCGCACCGCCAACCTCGTTCGTTATGCAGCGGTTATGGCGTTCGCTGCGCCGAGCACGAGTCACGCTGGTCCGGGCTGCGCTACTCGCCGATCTTTGCCACTCTGGTCGTCTCCCTTCTGTCCGGTGCCGCAGGGGCGCAGTCGTTCGTTCGAGCCACTCCGCCGGCGGTGGGAAGGCCGGCCCGACTCGTTGTTCCCGAAGTTCGCACCGGTCGGCTGGCCAACGGCATCGTGGTCCAAGTCGTCGAGCAGCGAGAGCTCCCATTGGTACACATCCTCGCCGTCTTTGCGGGTGGCTCGCGATTGGACGGCCCGCGCGCAGGCATGGCAACGTTTGTCGCCAACATGTTGGACGAAGGCGCCGGTTCCCATGATCCCGAGTCGCTGCAGGCCGAACTCGCCTACCTCGGCGCCTCGCTGCTGACCATGTCCGACTGGGACCGCACCACCATCTCGCTCAAGGTACCGCTGCGCTCGTTAGGCCCGGCACTCGACCTCATGGCCGACGTCATCGCGCGCCCCAGGTTTTCCGCCAACGAGGTGCGCCGCCAGCGCGACCTGCGTCTGGCAAACCTCCTGCAGCAGCGCGACCAACCCAATGCGCTGGCCGACCTCGCCTTCTATCAGGTCGTCTATCCCCAGGGGCATCCCTACCATGGGAATGCCAACGGCGACTCGGCGTCCACCGCACTCCTGGATAGCGCCGCCGTCCGTGCGTTCTACCGCCGTACCATCCGCCCCAACCTAGCGCGCGTGGTCGTGGTCGGAGACCTCACCGACGCTGATGCCCGCGCTGCAATCGCCAAGCGCTTCGAAGGTTGGACGGCTTCCGGCCCGACGGCCGCTCCGGCCGCCGTCACCGCCCTTCCCCTCCGCCAGACCAAGTCCCGCCTCTACCTGGTCGACAAGCCGAACGCCGCGCAGTCGGTCATCAACATCGGCTGGCCCGGTGTGGACCGCCTCTCGGTGGACTACGCCCCGCTCATGGTGATGAACTCGTTGTTGGGCGGATCGTTCACCTCGCGCCTCAACATGAACCTACGCGAACAGAAAGGCTTCACGTACGGCGCAGGCTCACGCTTCTCCTTCAGAAAAATCCCCGGTCCCTTCATCGCCTCCGCGTCAGTACGCACCAACGTCACCGATTCGTCGCTGGTCGAGTTCCTGAAGGAACTCCGCGCCGTGCGCGACACGCCGGTGCCTAACGACGAAGTGGAACGGGCCAAATCGTACGTCGAGCTGGGCATCCCGGGTTCCCTCGAGAGCACGGCGCAGGTCGCCACGTCCATGGCGCAACTGGCCAACTTCGGGCTCCCCCTCACCGATCTCGCGCGCTTCGCCGCGCGCGTTCGTGCCGTTACCCCCGCCGACATCCGCCGCGTGGCCCGGAAGTACCTCACTCCCGATTTGGCGACGATAGTGGTCGTCGGCGATCTCTCCAGGACTCGCGCGGGCATCGAAGCCCTACACCTCGGACCCATCACGACGCTCGACGTCGCGCGCGTGTCACGGTAGCGCACAAGTCCCTTCACATGCCATCGACTTCACGAACCACCGTCTTGCGTAGCATCGCCTTCGCGCACCGGCGCCTTCGCGTCGATAAAGATGAAGAACGCCTCCCTACCGTTCGAGCTTGAAGCCAGCGTCGACGCGCGGACGAGTGGGGGCCGTCCCCACGAGCCAACCCGTCGCGTACATCCACTGCGTCATCCGCCGCAACTTGTCGATGTCGATCTGGCTCGCTTCATCGCGCGGCGTGTGATAGTCGGCGTGCAGATTGGATGAGTACATGACCGCCGGAATATCGAGCCGAGCATAGGGGAGATGGTCGGAGCGAAAATACCAACCCTCCGGATGGGTCGGCCTGTCCCAGAGCGAGTCGAGCGTGAAACGACCGGTGATGGCGTTGGCACGCAGGGCCATCGACACTAGGTCGCTTGAATTTCGATGCGGTGGCTGCACACCTAACAGGGAGGCCGAGTCCGGGCTGTTGCGCCCGATCATGTCCGCATTGAGTACCGCGACAATCTGCGCGCGCGGTACCATCGGATACATCGAATGCCAGCGCGAGCCTAACAAGCCGCGCTCTTCCGCCCCATGCCACACCCACAACGCCGACCGCGGATTGGGCTGCTGCTTCCAGGCTCGGGCGATGGCCAGCAGCGCCACTGCAACCGTCGCGTTGTCATCCGCCCCGTTCCAGATGGAGTCGCCATCCACCGGAAAGCGCACACCGTCGTGGTCCTGGTGCGCACTGAAGAGCACGTATTCGCTCTTGAGGCGCGCGTCACTGCCGGGGAGCGTTGCTACGATGTTCACACTCGGATAGACGAAGCTCTCGCTGGTCAGCGTCGCCTGAATGCGCGCGCCGGCAGTCCGCACGCGGTCGAGCATCGCCTGCCGAACAAGCAGCACGGGCGGAGCCGGTCGCGGGCGGGTCATCGCGCCCGCGGTGTCGAGCCCATATGTTCCGCGCGCCGACACCGTGCCGTAGAACTCCATCGCTCCTTCGACCACCGAATCGGCCACCAGCACCACCGCCGCCGCCCCTCGGCTCGTTAGGCGACCGGCCTGCGACCGCACAGCGGCGCCCGCATAGCGCCACGACGAGAGCGAGACGTTGCGGCCCGGGGGATTGGGAGGCGGGACGATCAACGCCGCCACCGCTTTCCCCTTGAGATCGACCCCTTCCAGTTCGGCATCAGTCGCCCGCCCCACGTACAGCAGCGGAAGGTCGAGTGTCGCGTCTACCGCCGACGCCACCACCACGTCGCGCCACAAGGTGAGCCGATCGCCGCCGAACCTAACGACGCTGGCGTCCGACTGCCTTATGCGCCGCATCGGCCACCACTGGTAGTAGGTCCCGTCCTCCCCCGCCGGCTCCAGTCCGATGGAGCGCGCCTGCTCCACCAACCATCCGCTGGCCCGTAGTTCATCCAGGGTCCCCGCTTCCCGACCGCGCAGGGCATCGCTGGCGAGAAAGAACAGGTCTCGCCTGAGATCATCCCCCCGAATCGCGTTCAACGAGGGCACAATGTCTCGTCCCCCCGCGACCACGCCCTCCGCAGACGTGGAGCTGGTCGCAACGCTCGACTGTCGCGCGCAGGCGGCCGTGAATGCGACCACTAGGAAAAGGAGGCGGCAGCAAATGCGCATGGTAAGCCTAGGGCATGAGTCGCCCCAACTTACAGGTCCGACAGCCAGATGTTGACCCCCGCGCATTTGCTATGCGGGTTTGACCCCCACCTCAGCCGAAATAACGGACTTCAATCCACCCCTCACATTGAAGTCTCCTACCACGCGCATCCATCTGGGCGCCGATCGCTCCGACAGATCGTCGAGAATGCGGTTCACCACCCGCTCGTAGAAGATGCCGTCGTTGCGGAAGCTCCAGAGGTAGAGCTTGAGTGTTTTCAACTCCACGCACAGCTGGTCGGGGATATAGGTGATCTCGATGGTCGCAAAGTCCGGCGCCCCACCCTTGAGCAGCGCCAACTCCGCCGCGTCCGTTTCGATCCCGCCAATGGGACAAAGCGACGTAAACTCCGGCGTCGACATCTGGATCTGGTAGTTCCGCCCAGGATAGGGGTTCGGAAAGGTCTCGAGCAGTTCTGGTTGCGGCATGAACGAAAAGTGTCCGGGACCCTGTCCATGGGGTAGTGGGCGGGCGATTCCGAATGCGCCGGCACCCTCATCTCGTGACGCTTTCACTTCTCATCCGTCAGAACTATGGACAGGCGAAGTTTCCGCCCGTAGCTTCTGATGCAGGTTGGCGCTCTTTGCGCCGACCGTTGCCGACGCGAGAACGGCGCGACGGCACTCGCCCCCCGGGTGTACCCCGGGGGGCTCTTCTTTTGTGCGCCCGTGAAGTGCGCCGTGAAGTGCGCTTATGAATTGCGCTCCTGAACACGGAAAAGGCCGCCCGGTCTGGCGGCCTTCACATCGCTCGTCTCGGGAAACGAACCAGCCTACCCTCCACCGCGCAGCTCACGCGACATCTCTTCGAGGAGTCGCTTCTCGTCCGTGGTCAGGCTCTGCAGGCCTTCCTGAGAGATCTTGTCGAGCACGAGATCGAGATCGCTCATTCGCTTGCCGCCTTTCACGCCCACTGGCGGCCCCTGCGTCACCGGACGGCGCGCCACCGCAGCGGTACTACGCGCGATAATTTCATCAATCTCATTGCCCTTCTCCCGCGCACGGGGAAGTGATCGGGGAATGGCCCGCGGCGTTTCGTCGGGAAGATCGGGAATGGGCGACACGCGCTGCTTGAACTTGTCCAGCCCTCCCC
>ENA-ORBV01004323-ORBV01004323.1-microbial-mat-metagenome-genome-assembly--contig:-NODE-4323-length-27381-cov-32.198725_pt1 | contig 27381 bp, 25 predicted proteins | sample MGYA00237777_ERZ505514 | MGnify/ENA primary metagenome ERZ505514 (study PRJEB26160, sample SAMN06269048) | microbial mat metagenome | isolation source: Oligotrophic lake microbial mat | place...
CTGTTGCGCGACCTGCCGCGTGAGGGTGCGCCGCCGACTCTTCATCCAGCAGCAGCCGACGTTCCAGATGCCCCTGAATCGAATCCAGTATTTCCGGCGGCGCACCCTCACGCGGCAGGTCGCGCAACAGGGCGCGCCCGCGCATCAGATCATCCAGCAGCTTGCGGTGCTGCGGGTTCGCCAAGAGATGCTTCTCAATGTCATCCCTCCCGGCGGCGTCCAACTCACCGTCCACGAACGCGGCGAGTTTGGCTTCGATGTCTTCGGTCGATGGACCCATCGTCGTCTTTCATGCAAATCTTCCTAATCGTCAATCGTCAATCGTTAACGCTGATGTGCGGTGACGATTAACGATTGACGATTAAGTTTTCGGCTGCATATATCCTTTCAATTCATCTCGTAACGCCAAGCGCGCCCGGAACAAGCGGCTCTTCAATGTTCCCAGCGGAAGGTCGAGCACTTCGGCCATCTGCTGGTAATCGAATCCTTCAATATCGCGCATGACCAGGATGGCGCGATATTCGCCATCCAGCCGTCCCAGCGCCGCCAATACCTGCTGGCGCGCCTCGCGCCGCTCGGCCGTGACGTCGGGCGCATCGGCCCGGGCGTTGCTCACACGGTCTACCAGGCTCGACGCCTGATCGTCGGCGCCGGTCGATCGGCCGTTGCCGTTCATCGGCGCGTCGAGCGAAAACGTTCGCCGGCGCGATGCCTTCCTCAGCCGGCTGATCGCCAGATTCATCGCGATGCGAAACAACCAGGTGTACGGCTGCGCGTCGCCGCGGAAATTATCCAGGCTCATTAGCGCGCGGGTGAACGCTTCCTGAGTAAGCTCCCGGGCGTCGTCATGATCGCCCACCAACCGCAACACGGCGGTGAAAAGGCGATCCTGATAACGCACGACAATCTGCCCGAACGCCCCGCGATCTCCGCTTCGCGCGGCTGACATAAGGTCGGAATCCTCCAAGCCGGGGTTTTCGGCCCCGGATCGAAGATCATCCGCGCCGGATTGGGCTCCGCTCACACTCGACATAGGCTTGGACGCAAAAGTCGCCGGAAGGTTCCTGTCAATCACCGCAAAGGCGTGCTGCTGGCATCCGTGCCTGCAACAATCTCTGCAAAATATCGCACTGCGGCGGCGTGGCGTCAATCAAACCTGTGTCGGTGCCGGCAGAAACTTTCAAACCCGGTGAAGTGTTTGTACGCCGATCGCGCGCCCTCTACCATTGATGACATGGCCTACGCGACGCTGCGCGATTTTCTCGGTTTTCTTGATGAGTCGGGCGAACTGCATCGCGTGAAGGCGCAGGTGTCGCCGGCGCTGGAGATCGCCGAAATCGCCGACCGCGTGGTAAAAACCCCCGCGCCGCACGGCAACAATGAACGCGATAAATCCCCCGCGGCGCGTCTCGGCGGGAAGGCGCTGATTTTTGAGAACGTGGCAGGTTCGAGCATTCCCGTTGCCATCAACACGTTTGGCAGCTATTGGCGCGTCTGCCAGGCGCTGGGGACCGAATCGCTCGATCAATTGGCGGAAAAGGTCGGGCAACTTATCAAGCCCGACGTGCCCTCCGGCATCATGGAAAAGATGAAAAAAGGGTTGGACTTCCTGAAGCTTGCGACAATTCCGCCCAAAGTCGTGCGATCGGGGATTTGCCAGCAGATTGTGTGGGAAGGGGAACAGGCCGATCTTACAAGGCTGCCGATCATTCAATGTTGGCCGCTTGATGGCGATTTGAAATCGGATCAGGTTTTTGATCCATCCGCGGCTGACGCCGTGGCGTCAGCCGCGGATTATTCGCAGAAGGGTCGCTACATCACCCTCGCAGGCATCTACACCCGCAACCCCGAATCAACCCATCGCAACGTCGGCATGTACCGCGTGCAGGTTCACGGCCCGCGCAAGTGCGCCATGCACTGGCATATGCACCACGACGGCGCCAAGCACTACCGCGCCTGGAAAGCCAAAGGCGAGAAAATGCCCTTGGCGATCGTGCTCGGCGGCGAGAGTGTTCTGCCCTACGCCGCCACCGCCCCGCTGCCACCGAACGTCAGCGAATTGCTCTTCGCCGGCTTCCTCAACGGCGGCGGGATTGAACTGGTGCAATGCCGCACGATCGATTTGCAGGTGCCGGCGAATGCCGAAATCGTCATCGAAGGATATGTCGATCCGAACGAAACGCTTCTGGAAGGCCCCTTCGGCGATCACACGGGGTTTTACTCACTGGCCGATTTCTACCCCGCGTTCCACGTCACCGCCATCACCATGCGCCGCGATGCGATTTACCCCACGACCATCGTCGGCAGCCCGCCGATGGAAGATTACTACCTCGGCAAAGCCACCGAGCGCATCTTCCTGCCGCTGTTGAAAATGCTGATCCCCGACATTGTCGATTACGCGCTGCCGATCAGCGGGGTATTTCACAACTGTGCGTTTGTAAAGATCAAGAAGGAATACCCGCAGCAAGCCCGCCGCGTGATGCACGCGATCTGGGGCGCGGGACAGATGTCGTTCACCAAGTTCATTGTGGTCGTCGATGAACAGGTGGACGTTCACAACGAGCAGGACGTGCTGTTCCACCTCTTTGCCAACTGCGAGCCACTGCGGGATGTGGAAATCGTCAAAGGCCCGCTCGACATCCTCGACCACGCCAGCCTTGAACTGGGCTGGGGCGGAAAGATCGGGTTTGATGCAACCGTGAAATGGCCCAGCGAAGGCAAGGTTCGCCCGTGGCCGAAAGAACTGCGGATGGACGATGCGACGAAAGAACTGGTTACGCGGAAGTGGCGGGAATACGGGTTGTGACCGAAGGGCAATCGCATGTAACGAGCGGCGAGCGTGAGCGACCCGATTCCAGCAGCACTGCGACCGATTCCCGCAGAAATACCTCCGGTCGCCGACGCTTGCGGCTCGTCAATTCGAATACATGCGATTGCCGTGCTGTTGTGACCGGAGTCAAAGCAATCACGTGCTAGCGAGGATCAAATTGATCCCAACAATAATTTCATCGACGCGCGCGGGGCTTAGCGTGCCAATCAACTCTAGTAATCTCGACCGGTCAACGGTTGATATCTGAGAAACAATCACCACCGACGGCCGTGGCAGGTTTGCTTCGCGTTTGGCAAGGCGAACATTACCCACTGAGTGCTCGCGAACTAAATTGGACGTGATCGGGCAAACGATGCAGGTGGCTATGCGGCTTCGATTCACATGGTCGCCTTGAATGATCACCGCCGGACGGGATCCTGACGGCTCGGAACCGCCTAGATCGGGGAAGTCTGTCCAGTAGACATCGCCTTGGCGAATCGACAAATCTTGCCTCACCATTTGTCATCCTTGAGCAATTCCCACATATGCGCCGCACTCGCTTTGGTCCATGCTTTATCCTCTTCGGTCGGCGGATATTTATCGTAATGCTCGTTCAGCCGTCGGGTAATTTCGTCGGCGGCGCCGCGGGACAGCAATTGTCGAACGGCGGTCACAAAGACTTCGCTCCGCGAGATTTTTCGCGATCTGGAGTATTTCTCGACTTCTTTAAACAGCTTCTCGGGAATTGAAATGGCGGTCTTCACATTTGGCATCGTTATACCATCGGTTATACCAATATTTGTGTCAACCAAATTACTTCTCGCCCCGCAGTTTCTCTCCGATGCGGTTGAATCCGCCGAAAACTCCCGGGGCGACTTCGAGTGACACTTCCGGCTGTTGAATCGTGCCGGTCACGCGGTATTGGGCGAGCGAATCGGTTACTTTGCCGATCATCCCGCCGACTCTCTCGCCGAGCAGTGATTGCAACTTTTCCACCGGCCCGCCGTTAAGGGTCAGCGAGACGGTTTGATCAAGCCCGACGTGCCCTTTCCCGTGGCCAGCGATTGCCGTACCGACATAAAGCAGTTCGTTGAAATCGATCCGGTCTTCATTCAGTTCAAACACCAGCTTCAGCCGCTCGCGACCATTTGTGGTCGATTGCCTGAGGCGTAGCGTGCGCGAAACGGCTTCATTGATCTGACTGATGACCGGCAGCTTCACCAGCCGACCATTGGTAATCTCAATCTCCCCCACCCCCCACCGCGGCGGCCACGGTTCGGCGGCCATCGGATTCGTCGTCGGCGTGCCGTCCATGGCGCGCATCTTGGCGCGGATGACGCGCATCGGCACTTCCAGCCGCAGATTGCCCGACAGCGTGCCGGACAAACTCGTCTCCGAGCGCGCCCGGCTGTCGATGAGTTCCTTCAAGTCGATGTTGGTCGCTGTCACTTCGAGTTGCGAATCTCGCTCGCGCGTGAACTGAACATTGCCGGCCAGCGTCACCTCGCCCTGAAGGGCTTTCATGCTGAACTGCTGAATCTCCAATTGACCATCGCCCATCGCCACTTTGCAATCCAACTGCTGCAGCGGGAACTGGTAATCTTTGAATCGCAGGTTCGCAGCCGCGAGCGTCAGGTTGACCGTGAGCTGGCTCATCGAAGGATCGGCCAGCGAAAGTTCGCCGGATGCGGTCATACGAAGCTGGCCGGTGGCTTCGTACTTTTTCATCAATCGCTGCAATTCCGGCGGGAGAAAGTCGACCTTGTCGCCGTCGACATCGGCCGACAGCGTGAGTTCAAGCTGACTGAACCGCATCGAATCAAGATCGACCAGCCCGCGCATGCTCGATTCGGCAATGGGCTTGCGGCCGAGGTTGGTTTGTATGCGATACAACCCTTCGGACGTCGGTGAGATTTGCAACAGCGCCGTGATCTGATCAAGCACCATCGGCGGCGAATCATCAATGCGCGGGTCGTACTCAACCCGGCCGTCAATCAGTTCGATCCGGCGGATGCTTAGTGCTTCCTTGAGCCGCTCCTGCGCGGTACGCGACGTTGGCTGCGTTACGCTTACGTCGGCGCTTCGTTTGATCATCCCCGACAGCCCCGCAAACCCCTTCGCGCCCGATTGCGAATCCACCTTCACCAGCCGCACCGCCGGGCGGTAGAGTGAAATGCTTTCGACAACGAGCGGCCGGCCGACGCGCGGCAACTCGGCCAGCGTCATCACCGCTTCGCCGGCGGCTAGGACATCGAGCTTCTCCCCCGGCACGCGCGGATCGGCGGCGGTGAGGCGAAGTTCTTTCATGACCACCGTTGTGGGATATTGATAATCAAGCTGCGAAAACGAAAGACGCGGGTTGAGCTGCTTTTCGGCCGTCAGCAACAATTGCTGGCCGATCCAGCGCTCAATATCGCCCTCCCCCTGCCCACCGGCGCGCAACACAATCCACACGGCTGCGGTGATGGCGATGCAAGTCAGAACGAGGAGAATGGCGAGAATGCGGCGAGTCATGACGAGCGTACGGCGTCCTCGCCGCGCGGCGGAGGTGGATCAAACAGGGTAAACGTCGTACCCGCAGTCCTGCAGTACGTCCCGAAGTGTCCCGACATCGTGCGCGGTGGAAACAAAGAGCGCGATTGCTTCGCGAAGGGCCGAGCGCGCAGCATCTGGTGAAACTCCGGCGCTGGATACATCCAACGGCATGGCGTGCGCGATGTAATGATCTCCCTCGTTCCAAATGCGGATGCTTGTCTCGATGGTCATGAATCCATTGTAGGTTTCAACAATCACAACCGCATATGAAAACTGCTCAAACCGGTTCGAGATCACACCACCGGCCGGAACGGCCCCACCACTTCGCGCAACCGGTGCGTGATTTGCCCGAGCGAGCAGTGTTCGACGCATTCGATCAGCTTGGCAAACACATTTCCGCCGGTATCGACGACGTCCGACAGTTCGTCCAACTTCATCTGCGCCAACTTGCCGCGTTTGCTCTTCCACGCCTTAAGACGCTGCACTTGAAAAGTCTGCCGGTTGCGGGCGGTGCGGACCAGATCCATCTCGGTGTGGCCGTTGGTGCTCACGTAGCGGTTGAGGCCGATGATCGGCCGGGTGCCGTCGTAAATCTGGCTTTCCAGTCGATGCGCCGCCTGCTGAATCTGGGCGCGCTGATATCTTTGCTCCACCGCGCTGAGCACCCCGCCGAGGCGGTCGATTTCGCGGAACTCTGCAAGTATCGCGGCCTCTACCGCTCGCTCCACCGCTTTCATGCCCGGCGAACCGGCCAGCGGGTTCATCATGTGCTTGAACAGTCCGCTCTCTTCCAGAATAATATTCTGTGCGTGGGCGGCGAGGGTGACATACTCTTCGCCGGGCGTGGTGAACGGCTCGTCGGCAGAATTGCTGTGGCAACTGTTTGTTGCGTTCAAATACGCCAGCATCAACTCCACCGCGGTGCGGGTGAGGTTGTTCTTAAACTCCGCGGCGATGAGCGATCGCCCGCTGGTTTGCGTGTGCAATTTGAACAACTGCGCCTTGGGCCCGGCGGCGAAGACGTCCCGCATGCCGATCGCCCAGATTTTGCGGCTGACGCGCGCCAGCGCCATGTATTCAATGTCCAAACCGCTATCAAAAAAGAACGATAACCGCGGGCCGAATTTGTCGATGCTCATCCCGCGCTGCTTCCATAAATCGACGTACACAAACCCATTGGAAAGCGTGTACGCCGCCTGCTGCACCGGCGTGCTGCCGGCCTCGGCGATGTGGTAGCCGCTGATGCTGATCGGATAGAACCGCGGCATTTTGTCGGTGACGTATTCAACCATATCGCCCAAAAATCGCAGCGACGGCTCGACGCCGAACAGGCACTCATTCTGCGCCTGCACTTCCTTGAGCACATCGGCCTGAATCGTTCCGCGCAGCTTGGGAACGCAAGCATCGCCAAACCGATGCTTGGCCGCCGCGATATACATCGCCAGGATGGTCGGCGCCGGCCCGTTGATGGTCATGCTGACGCTGGAGGTGTCGGCGGTGATATCGAAGCCGTCGTACAAACGCTTCATGTCCTCGACCGTATCGATCGCCACGCCACCTTCGCCCACTTTGCCCAGAACGCCGTCTGCATCGCTGTCCAGGCCGTACAGCGTCGGGCCATCGAACGCGGTGCTCAGGCGAACCGATTTCTGATGCTTGGTCAGGTAGTGAAACCGTTTGTTGGTGTCTTCGGCCAAGCCCAGCCCCGCAAAGAGGCGCATCGGCTCTTCGGCCTTGCTCTTGCCGTCCCCATTCCCCTCATGGCGATCGGGCTCCACATACATCTCGCGATAGGCGCTGGAGAGATACGGAAACTCGCCGGGCAACCCTTCTTCCCCGAGATAGCGCGCGATCTCGCCCGGCTCATCAATGTGCGGCAGCGCCACGCGCGGAAGCTCCAGGCCGGTGGGTGTGCGCGACGTCTTGATCGCTGCCTTGGCCTGCCGCCACTTGGCAAGAATCTGCTTGCCCAGCTCCGCGTCGCCGCGCACCTGCTTTACTTGTTGCTCAACGCCGGCGTTGTACTTTTCAACGGCGCGAGCAATGTCTGCTAAAAAACCCATTGGCACTCCGATTTGTTAACCGCAGATTCATCAACCACCGAATTATTAACCACCAAGACACGAAGGCACGAAGGAAGAAAAGATGATTGAATGGAGTGGAAATCGTATCGCAATAATCAAATTCACGCTCGCATTCTGAACTTCACAGGTCTCTTCTTCGTGACTTGGTGTCTTCGTGGTTCGCCCGACTTCGTGCCTTCGTGCCTTGGTGGTGAACCTGTCTTCGAGATCGAACCAAGCACCGTATTGAAAAGCTTATCCACTCCGCCGTCGCGATGGCGTTTTGCCTGCGTGGTAAAAACCTTCTGATCCTTGTGGTTCATCATCAGCCGTTCCGTCACTTCCGCTGCGGCGCGGGGGGCGCCGGCGAGATCGCCTTTGTTGACGACGACTAAGTCGGCGATATCGAGCATGGCGATTTTCTGCAATTGCAGTTTGCTGCCATATTCGGGCGACATGACGAACAGCGACGTATCCACCAGCCCGCCGGCGAACGGCATGGCTTCCTGACCGGTGCCGACGGTTTCGAGAATGATCAAGTCAAAACCCATTTGCTTCACTGCGCTAAGCATCGGTTCGGTCTGCGGGCTTAAGCCGCCGGCGCGGCCGCGCGTCGCGAGCGATCGCATGAAGACGCGATCGTCCTGCGAATGGATCATCGTCGCGCGGTCGCCGAGCAGCGCGCCGTGGCTGGCGATGCTCGGATCATGCGACAGAATCGCCACGCGGCTGGTCGGATGTTTTTTGAGAAATCGCAGCACCAATTCATCAATAAGCGTGGTCTTCCCCGCCCCGCCGGGGCCGGTGATGCCGATGGTGGGCGGCGACAGGCGCGACGAGGCGCGCTTGCCGGTCAAGTTCCGCAACTGCATCGATATCGCTCGATCAAACGACTTCAAGCCGGGGGCTTCAGGCCCGGATTTCTTCGACCGCGCATTGACTCCCAGCGCGCGAACATATTTCAAAATTTCATCAAGCGGCGTGCCGGCAAAAAAGATGCGATCCACGCCCGACTTCTTCATCAGCTTTTCATCGGGTCGTGTAATCGTCCCCCCGCCGCCGCCGAAGACGGTGATTTCTTTGCCGGCTTCTTTCTGCAGCGCGCGGGCGACTTGCGAAAAGAATTCGTTGTGCCCGCCGTTATAACTGCTGATTCCGACCGCCCGCACGTCTTCCTGCACCGCCGCCCGGACGATATCGCGCACGCTGCGATGGTAGCCCAGGTAGATCACCTCGATACCGTTACGTATCAGCTCGAGGTTAATCGTGTTGATGGCGCTATCGTGCCCGTCGCAAATGGGCACGGCGGTGAGGACGCGGAGGATTGGGTTGCTGTTGGTCATTGATAACCATCGGCCTGAACTAAGAATTCAGTTGGTGGGGCAGACATTCCTGTCTGCCATCGCTTTCCAAGCGATACCGGAATTCGAACGGCATGGAATGCCGTGGCAGACAGGAATGTCTGCCCCACTTCAGCATTGTCCTACGTCATGCCATTCGTCATTCGCCACTCGACGATCGACACTCAACCATCAACAATCAAATCGACCACACGCACGCCACCGCGGTTGTAAACGATCCGCCCATGTTAAACGTCACATATTTTTTACAATTTTCGATCTGCCGCGCGCCCGCTTCGCCGCGCAGGTGCATGGCGGCTTCGACCACCTGCCTTACGCCGGTCGCGCCGACGGGGTGGCCGTCGCCGATCAGCCCGCCGCCGGGGTTAACGATCGGCACGCCGGCTCGCGGGCTGCCGCCGACAGCTTTTAAGCGCGTCGCGCCGCTAGCGGCGAGTTTAGCGCCCTGACCGTTTTCGGCCAGGCCGAGGATTTCGTACGCGCAGATTTCACTGATGCTGAAGCAGTCGTGGACGTCCAGGCCCTGCGCGTCGGTGATCCCGCAGCCGGCCTGCGTGAACGCAAGCTTGGCCGCTTTTCGGGCGACGGCAAACACGGGCGCGTCCTTCCGGTCGATCGGGAGATAATCCGTTGAGTTGCCGTACCCCAGCAGCTTGATGGCGGCCTTTTTGGTCTTGCCGAGTTTGCCCAGCATCTTCCCGCTCACCAGTAAAACGGCGGCGGCACCGTCGGTGATTTGGCTGCAGTCGCATAATTTGAGCATGCCGGCGATCGTCGGATTTTTATCGCTGATCGCGCACGCCTGCTCATCGCTCACACCGGCGTCGCGCATCTGGGCCAGCGGGTTGAGCGTCGCGTGCATGCGATTTTTCGCGGCGACGGCGGCCAGTTCTTTTTCGGTCAGGCCGTATTTTTCCTGGTACACGCTCGCCACGTAACCGAAGAGCGAGGGAAACGTGAGCTCGCCATACTTCGGCCGCTCGGTGGCATACTCGCCGGCGCTGGCCAGCACGTCGCCCACTTCGTTGGGCGGCATGGTTTTTTGTTGCTCGGCGCCCACAACCAGCACGGCATCATAAATCCCGCCGATCACCTGATGAAACGCCGCCACCATCGCTACGCTTCCACTGGCGCACGCGGCCTCGGCGTGAAACGTGGGGATGCCGCGCAGGGTTTCGTCGATCTCGGTGAGATACGCGCCCAGGTGCAGTTGTTTCGTCAACCGCCCGGCGGCAAAGTTGCCGACGACGCCGGATTGGACGATCGACGGATCAACCCCCGCATCATCAATCGCCGCCCGTCCGGCTTCGATGATGACATCGCGAAGGGCTTTACCTTCTTTTTTAAGGTTCCGCTTAAAGTCGGTTCGACCGACACCGATTGCGTAAACAGTTTCAGGCACGAATCACCTCCGAAATACTCTTGTTAGCCGCGGATGAACGCAGATTGACGCAGATCAGAAATGGATTGCCGTCGCGCGAAACAGAATTCATCTCAATTTTAGTGACGGCTGGTAAGGCCTCAGGCTCATTAAAAAGTCGAGACTCATTGGTGGCAAAACAGTAATTGCATTGATCTGCGTTTATCTGCGTTGATCTGCGGCTAAACTGATCCGCATGGACGAACTGAACTTTACCGGCAAAACCGCTCTTATCACCGGCGCGTCGCGCGGCATCGGCGCTGCGGTTGCTCAAGCGCTCACGGCCCGCGGGGCGCGATGCATTCTCAACGATCTTAGCGCGCCAAGCGACACGGCGGCGAAATGTGCGGGTTCTGTTGCGATCGCCGCCGACGTTGCGAACTTCGATGCCGTCGCGGCCATGGCGGCGCAGATCAAAGCGGAGTTCGGCGGGCTGGACATCATCGTCAACAACGCGGGCATTTTGCGTGAGAAGTCGATTAAGAAGATGGAACTGGCTGATTTTGACGCCACGCTCAGGATCAACCTGGGCGGGCCGTTCAATGTTCTTCGGGCTTGTCAGGATTTGCTGCGCGAAGGCGCAAGCGTGGTCAATATGGCTTCGGTGGCGGGGACGCTGGGGTTCTTTGGTCAGGCGGCTTACGCGCCGAGCAAAGCGGGCGTGATGGCACTGACCAAAGTGGCGGCGCGGGAGTTCGCCCGGCAGAAAGTACGCGTGAACGCCATCGCGCCCGGCGTGATCGCGACCGAAATGACCGCGGGGATGAAAGACGAAGTTGCCGCGGGGTTCATCGCCCAAACGCCGCTGGGCCGGCTCGGGACGACGGATGATATTGTCGGGGTCGCGCTGTTCTTGTGCAGCCCGCTGGCCGGTTACATTACCGGGCAGGTGATTCATGTGAACGGCGGGTTTTATATGGGCGGGGGTTAAATCAGTTAAATCCGAATGACGAAGCCAGAAATCCGAATCAAATCCGAATGACGAAATCTGAATGACGAGTGGCGATATCATTTGACAATTCTGCAGTGGGGCAGACATTCCTGTCTGCCACGGCATTCCATGCCGTTGGAAATATGTTATCGCGTGGAACGCGATTGCAGACAGGAATGTCTGCACCACCGGAGACTCTGTTTGAGGTTGCGCCATTAGTATTTCGTCATTCGGGTTTCGGATTTGATTCGGATTTCTGATTTCGTCATTCTGGCTTTTCCAAACGCGCCATTTGCCAAAGAAACGCCGAAGGGTTCAACCGATCCCCATGTTCTGCCGCCAGTGCCTGCAGTTTGCTGGTGATGATCGACACTCCGGTGTCGAGCACGTAGCGGCAGATGCCCCCGCGGTAGCCGGCCATGCCCAGGCCGGTGATGCAGGCGAGGTCGATGGCATCGATCGAGTCGGTCACATTCTCTTCAAGTACACGGGCGGCCTCGTTGGCCATTGGTAGAAGACAACGATCCTGAATCGCGCCATCCTCCATCGATAGAGATGCCCTGCTCAACATCGCAATGAGTTCCGCGTGCGCTTGCGGTTTCGCGGAACGATCATCGCTGTATCTGTAAAAACCGATCTTCGTTTTGCGACCAAGCCACTTGTTCTCGACGGCCGTCAGAATCGCGCCGGGCGTTTCCACGCGATCCCCAAGGTGTTCGCGTAGGGCTTTGAAAATGCCGACGATCACATCGAGCCCGATCTGATCGAGCAATTCGAACGGCCCCATCGGCATGCCCCACTGCTTCACCGCCGAATCGATCGATTGGATAGCGACGCCTTCTTCGGCAAGGCGCATCGATTCACTGAGGTACGGCATGAGAATGCGGTTGACGATGAACCCCGGCGCGTCGTTGCAGACGATCGGCGTCTTGCCCAGTTGCGTCGCCACCGCGACCGCCGTGGCCACCGCGTCGGCGGAGGCGCACGGATGGCGCACCACTTCCACCAGCGGCATTTTCGCAACGGGGTTGAAGAAGTGAATGCCGACGACACGCGACGAATCGCTCACGACGTTGCTGATCTTGCCGATGCTCAGGCTGCTGGTGTTGCTGGCGAGAATCGCATCGGGCTTGGCGACTTTTTCGAGCTGCTGGAAAAGCGATTCCTTCGCATCGAAGTCTTCGACAATCGCTTCGATGATTAAATCGGCGTCTCTAACGTCGTCGAGGTTGCTGCTGATGCGATGGCGGTCGGTGGGCAATCCATCTTTCTCTAGAGCCGATTTGATTCGCGACGCCGCGAGTGGGGCGATGGATTCTGACTCGATGCAGATGACGGAGATTTTGGATTTCACGAACGCGTGGACAATCCCCCCGCCCATCATTCCGCCGCCGATGACGGCGACTTTTTTTACTTCCTTTGGCGTTCCACCGGTGGCTTTGGCGGCGTCTTTTTTGGCGCTTTGGCGCAGGAAGAACAGGCGTAATAAATTACGGCCTGCCGGTGTGTTGCGCAATTCAATCAACCCGCGCCGTTCGGCGGCGTAGCCTGCCTCGGCTCCATGCTCAACTGTTGCGCGAATGATCTCGATGATCCGAGACGGCGCGGGGTTCTCTTTCCCCCTCCCAGTACTCTGAGAGGGGGCTAGGGGGAGGGTCTGTGGGCTGATGATACTTTTCGCGCGCGAGCCCTCCCCCTGGCCCCCTCCCGGCGTACCAAAAGGGGGAAGTAATGCACGGGCCGCGTCAATCAGATTTTCGCGCGGCGCGACCGCATCGATCAGGCCAATCTTCAACGCCTCCGCCGGCGGGAGTGGTCTGCCGGTGGTGGCGAGTGCGATGGCTTTCTCCGCGCCGATCAGCAGCGTTGAACGAACCGTTCCTCCCCATCCCGGACAAATCCCCAATTGCACTTCCGGAAGGCCCAACTTCACGGTCGGATCGTCGGCGGCGATGCGGTATTTGCAGGCGAGTGCAACTTCCAGCCCGCCGCCTAGCGCGTCGCCGTTGAGGATGGCCACGGTGGGAAACGGGAGTTTCTCAAGACGAGTCAGAATGCGTTGCCCGTCGGCGAGATATTGATCCAGTTCGGCATCGGTCATCGCCCGCAGTTCGAACAGATCAGCCCCGGCGATGAAGACTTTCGGTTTAGCAGAAACGATCAGCAGGCCCGCCGGCTGGTCGGCTTCGGCTTGAGTAAGCGCGTCATCCAGCTCGGCCCACATTTGACGGCTGAGCGTGTTGACGCTTTTGCCCGGCATATCGAGCGTGAGCGTGGCGAGACGGGAATCGTCGCGGCTGTACCGCACGCAGGTGGACATCGAAAACAATCCTCGTCGAAGAAGCCCGAAACGAGCCGCGACCGTCAGGGAGTGGACTCCTCCGCGTGCTTACGCGTGCGGCTCGTTGAATGTTATTCCGGCAATTCTATTTTACAAGACGCGATTTCTAGTATATTGGAAACGCATGAGTTGCCCCGGCGAAGATAAGACCGCCAAATCCGTGAACGGCGTCGCTCACGACGACGGTGAATCCACCGCGCGCCGGGGGCGCGATGCAGCGCCAGTTCAGTTGGATAACATCGCCGGCCATCTCTGCGACCGGGTGCGCCAACTACGCAAGAAGAAGGGCTGGACGCTCGAACAACTTTCCGCCGCCTGCGGGGTGAGCCGGTCGATGCTCAGCCAGATCGAGCGCAACGAAGCCAACCCGACGTTGGCCGTCGCTTATCGCATTGCTCAATCGTTTGGAATGAGCCTGGGCAACTTAGTTGATATTCCTGATGCGACCACTGCGATTGATATCGTGCGGAGTGATGATCGCACCTATCATTATCGCAGCGGGAAAGATGTGAAGATCAGAACGCTTTCCCCGCCGCACGTGGAGACCGATGTGGAATTTTATGAGGTGTCGCTGCGTCCGGGCGCGAAACTAAAAAGCGCCCCCCACTTCGGCGGGGTGCGCGAGTTTCTGACGGTGGAAAACGGCATGGTCAAAGTCATCGCCAACACCGACGAAGCCGTTTTGAACCAAGGCGACAGCGCCCACTATCCCGCCGACGTGCCGCACGCGATTGAAAATATTGGCAAGACCGAGGCGACGGTGGTGTTGGTGGAAATTTATCGGGGGAAGGCGTAGCAGGTAGCATGGGTTTCCAACCCATGTCTTTCATTGGAATGCAAAAGACGGGTTAGAAACCCGTGCTACGGAGAAAGTCATGTCCGTCACAGCCGTCTCATTAGAAGCCAAAAAAAGCAGCCGTGGCGATAACCCGCTGGGCGTTACCGGCATCGATCATGTTGAATTTTACGTCAACGATGCCGAGGAGTGGGCCAAGTATCACGAATATCGCCTGGGCATGCGCCGGCGCGCCAAGGCCGATCCGGGCAGCGGCGCCGAGGGCCGCAAGGCGGTCATTGTCGGGCAAGGGCGGATCAACTTTCTCTTCGCCGAGGCCGCGGGCGATGATGCCTCGGCCGCCGCAATCAAAGAACACGTCGCGAAGCATGGCAATGGCGTGAAAGACATGGCGTTTCGTGTACGCGATGTGAGCAAAGCCATCGAACACGCGCGCAGCGAAGGGTGCAAGATCGTCCGCGAGCCGCAAGACAACGGCAGTTTTATCGGCGGAACGATCGCGGCGTTTGGCGATACCACGCATACGTTTCTTCAACGCAAAAATCACGATTCCTTCGCGCCCGGTTACGTCAACGTGGCCGGCGGGATTGAGGAAGATGAAATCCAACTGATGTGCATCGATCACATGGTGGTCAACGTCGAACACATGAACGAGTGGTGCGACTGGTACTCCCGCGTGTTCGGTTTTGAAGAGGCGCGGCATTTTGATATCAACACCGGCCGCAGCGCGCTGATGAGCAAGGTGATGGGTGCCAGCGAAGGGTACATTAAGATTCCCATCAACGAACCCAGCAGCAAGAACAGCCAGATTCAGGAATATTTAGACGAATACCGCGGGCCGGGCATTCAGCATATCGCGCTGCTCACGCCCAACATCATCTCGGCCATTCATGAGATGCGCAACCGCGGGATGGATTTTCTGGAAGTGCCTGATACCTATTACGACACCGTTCCCGCCCGCGTCGGCGAGATCAAAGAAAGCCTGGACGACCTGAAGCGATTAAAGATCCTCGTCGACCGCGACCGCGCCGACGGCTATCTACTGCAACTCTTCAGCAAACCACTGTTCGACCGGCCGACGCTGTTCTATGAAATCATCCAGCGCCGCGGAAATTCCGATGGGTTCGGCGAAGGAAACTTCACCGCGCTGTTTGAAGCCATCGAACGCGAGCAACAAAAACGCGGACGTCTGTGATGTTTATTACGTCAAGCTGATAGAAAGCCCCGGCCGAACAGCGGGGCTTTTCCTTGCGTAAGGTTGACAGCGGCGAAGTTGGAGGCACGATACAGCGTGAACCTCGCGAAGGGATCGGAGTTGTCAGGGTATGCGCTTAGCCACCGTGTTCGATCTTGAAGCCAACGAGGCGCGCCCGATCTTCGAATTGCCCGACGGGCAGCGCGTTCCACTTCGCGAACTCTTCCGTTCCGGCTCCGACGATTTCGACCGCCTGCCGATCTTCTTTTCCGACCTCGCCGCCACCGTTCAACATTTAGACGATGTGCTGGATGCCGCCCGCGATTGGGCGCGGGTTCGGGCCGATTTAACCGGCGACGCTCGCAACCTGCCCACCCGCCGTTCAAAGTTTCTTCCCCCCGTTCCGGCCCCGCGGAATTTTCGCGACTATCACGCGTTCGAGGCCCACGTGCGCGGCACACGCGCGCGCATGGGCATGGAATCAGAGATGCCGGCGGCGTGGTACGATCAGCCGTCGTTCTATTTCAGCAACGCCGGCGCACTGGTAGGCCACGACACGCCGGTGTACGGCCCGGCCGGCAGCAATCAATTGGATTTTGAACTGGAACTGGGTTTGGTCATCGGCCGTGGCGGGCGCGATATTGCCGCCAAAGACGCGTGGAATCACGTCGCCGGCTTCACCATCATCAACGACTTTTCCGCCCGCGACATGCAGGCCGCCGAGATGAGTCTGGGCTTCGGCCCCGGCAAAGGCAAAGACTTCGCGACCGCCGTCGGGCCATATCTGGTCACGCTGGATCAGATGAGAGACCGCATCGACGACGCCGGCCGAGTTCACCTGAGCATGGCCGCGAAGATCAACGGCAAAGAAGTCTGCCGCGGGAACGCCGCCGCCATGCACTTCACCTGGCCGCAGATCATCGAACACGCCAGCCGCGACGCCGAACTGTTCCCCGGCGATTTGCTCGGCTCAGGCGCCATCGGCGGCGGGTGCATCCTCGAAATCGGCGTCGATGCCGTCGGCGGTTGGCTCAAGCCGGGCGACGTCGTGGAACTGGAAATCGAACGCCTCGGCGTGCTCCGCACCCCCATCATCGAACACCCCCCCGCCCGCAGCGGCAACAACGCCCGCCGAGCGCATGCGATGAGCTGAACGACCTTTCGCCCGACGCACATTGTGCCACGTGGCACAATGATGCAATCCTTCCCCGCGCCAAGATGTGAGCCGCAGGCGAACACTCGGATTCTTGATCAAGGGGATGAGGATAGCGAATCGATGAGAGAGGAGGATAGCAGACAGAAATACACATTGTGCCACGTGGCACAATCATCTCTCTCGACTCGCCAACTACGCCTCCGGCTATCCGCTCTTGGCTATCCGCCATTCGGTGCCCAACAATTGTGCCACGTGGCACAATTGATCAAAAACAATGTAAGTTATTTATTGATAATGACTTACAACGATTTCAAAATCCGCCCACCCCTAACATACTGTTAAGCCAACGGTCGGCCCAAGCCGCCCATTCCGCCCCGGCCGCCTCATTATGATCGTAAAGGTCGCATCGCCGTGTCGCGCTCTCGCGCTAAATGACCACATTAGTAAACTTTTGATGTTAATTGAAGCTGTCCCGCTCCTGTCCCCCCGTCGAATGGAAAATTCTTTATGAAGTTCGTGACACCTTTTTCGGTCGCTATTAAAAACGGTGACTGTCCAGAACGCCCCGGGAGCGATCGGGCAGAGTGATGCCACGATCCCGATGCACCACCGCGCACTTGTTGAGTGTCGCCTTTTCTTCTCGCGTTCCACGTCCGTGTTGGCCGCTGGAATGCGATCGAATAAACTCACCGAATGCATGTGCCGCCCCTCATTCTGACCATGGCGCTCGCGCTGACCGCGGCGTGGATCATGGGGTTGCTGGCGCAGAGGTTGCGCATGTCGCCGATCATCGGGTATCTGATCGGGGGCATTCTGGTCGGGCCGTACACGCCGGGGTTTGTGGGGGATGTCGACATTGCCGTGCAGCTTTCTGAGCTGGGGGTGATCCTGCTGATGTTCGGCGTGGGGTTGCACTTTCACGCCAAGGATCTGCTGGCGGTGCGGAAGGTGGCGGTGCCGGGGGCGCTGGGGCAGACGGCGGTGGCGACGCTGCTGGGCGTGGGCGTGGCGCTCGCCTTCGGGATGCCCTTCAAGAGCGGCCTGGTGCTGGGATTGGCGATGGCGGTCGCGAGCACTGTGGTGCTCATTCGCGTGTTGACCGACAACAAGGTACTCGACACGGCTGCGGGCCACGTCGCGATCGGATGGCTGATCGTCGAGGACATTATCACGGTCGTGGTGCTGGTGCTGATCCCGGCGATCGGCGTGCCGGCGGTGCAAGCGGGTTACGGCGGCGCGGAGGATGGCGCACACGGGACGGCAGTGCAAAGCATTTGGGTAGCGCTCTCGGTCGCGCTGCTGAAACTCGCGGCGATGGTCGGGTTGCTGATGGTGATCGGTGCGAAGGTGATCCCGTGGATCATGGTGAAGGTCGCGCGGCTGCGCTCGCGCGAACTGTTCACGCTGACGGTGCTGGTGATGGCGATCTCGATCGCGACGGGGTCGGCGGTGGTGTTCGGGGCGTCGATGGCGCTGGGCGCGTTTCTAGCCGGCATGGTCGTAGGGCAGTCGCCGGTGAGTCAGCAGGCGGCGGCCGATGCGTTGCCGATGCGCGATGCGTTTGCGGTGCTGTTCTTCGCTTCGGTGGGGATGCTGTTCGACCCGATGTTCGTTGTTCGCGAGCCGCTGCTCACGCTGGCGTGCCTAGGCGTGGTGATGATCGCCAAGCCGCTTGCGGCGTTGGTGATCGTCACGGTGCTGGGCCACCCGCTGCGGACGGCGATGACGGTGGCGGTGGGACTGGGGCAGATCGGCGAGTTCTCGTTCATCCTCGCGTCAGCCGCCCGCGATAACGGGCTGCTCGGGGAGGATGGGCACAACGTGCTGGTCGCGTGCGCGATCGGGTCCATCACCCTTAATCCGTTGCTGTTCCGGTCGATCCCCGCGATGGAGAAAGCGCTGTCGCGATGGCCGCGGCTATGGCGAATGCTCAACCGCAAGGCGATGGCGCTTGAACAGCGCGTGAATGAGCCTGTGTTCCGGCAGATCGAGTCGGGCGAGGGGGAACTGACCGTCATCCTCGGCTATGGCCCGGTCGGTCAGGCGGTCGATGCGCTGCTCGGCCGCGAGGGCGTGGAGACGCTAGTGGTCGACTTGAATCTCGACACCGTGCAGCGGCTTAAAGCGAAAGGCCGGCTGGCGATCTACGGCGACGCATACAACATCAGCATCATGGCCGAGGCGTTGCCGCGCGCGACGCACCTGATTATCACTATCCCGCACGCGACGAACCGCGACACGCTCATCGTCGCCGCGAAGTTGCTGAACCCGCAGGTCAAAGTCTTCGTGCGGGCACACTATCTTTCCGAAGGGGCTGACCTCACGCGTGTCGGTGCCGACGCCGTCTGCTATGAGGAAGCCGAGGCCGCCGCGGCGCTGTCAAGACTGGTGCTGCTGGACCGCGGGATGGATAACGAAGCCGTGCGGCGCGAGACGTCGAGCGTCCGCAGGAGTTTCTACGCAGGGGATCGTGTTGGGGATGGTGGCGCGTTCGACGGCGGACATTAAAGCAGGGGAAAAAAAGCGAAAGCGGGACAGGTCCGACTTCCCTTGACCCCTGTCAATTAACAACTTACAATCACTGTCATGCCACGCCAAGCTCGCAAAGCGCCCGGTGGGTTAACTTACCACGTCCTTAACCGCGGGGTCGGGCGGATGAATCTGTTTCGGCATCAGAAGGATTATATCGCCTTTCTCCGCTGTTTTCGGGACGTTCTGGATGAGTCGCCGATGGCGGTGCTGGCGTATTGTATCATGCCGAATCATTGGCACCTGGTGCTCGCCCCGCGGCGCGACGGACAGCTTTCGCAGTTCATGCAGCGGCTGACGATCACGCACGCTCGCCGGTGGATCGAACACCGCCGCCGTGTGGGCAGCGGGCATGTTTATCAGGGGCGGTTTAAGTCGTTTGCGTGCCAGAGTGACGGGCATTTTCTCGCGCTTTGCCGATACGTCGAGCGAAACCCGCTGCGGACGAAGCTGGTCGCGCGGGCGGAGGATTGGCCGTTCAGCAGCCTGCGGGCGGGATTGGGGCTGGATAAACAGCCAATGATTCCACTGACAAAGTGGCCGGTCCCGAGGCCGGCGGATTGGCGTAGACGCGTGAATCGCGCCCAACCCGCCGCCGAAGAAGCGGCGCTGCGAAAGAGCATCGCAACGGCCAACCCGCTGGGCGACGACAAATGGACGGCCAAGCAACGCAAAAGGCTGGGCATCGCCGATCCGAAGCCGATCGGTAGACCCAGAAAGGCAAAGAACTTATGAAAGTCGGACCTATCGCTGTTCCGCTTTTAACTTCGGTTGCATTTAAAAACGGTGACTGTCCCAAACGCCCCACGTCGAGGCATGGTGAAAGGTTAGGTGATGGCGAGAGAACAAACAATGAATCCCGTCCCCTTTTCTTTTCCCCGTCCCCTTTTCTTTTTCCGTGTAATCGGTTCACAGGTCGCTCTTGAAACCGGCCGAGCGAAAAAATCGACACTCGAACGCGTGTCACCCGATGAACAAGAGCGCGTAAAGCGCCGCATCATCGAAATAATCTTGGACATTATTCGCGCGGGACAGTACGCAACGCCTCCAGCCGCGCCAACTGGTGAACCAATTCAGCCGTAACTCCTTTGGATCGAACTGATGAAAAAGATTGTTCCATTAAGTGCGCTTTGTGTTTCTTTGACGGTGCTGTGTTTGTGTTTTGCCCTATATGCTGCTTACAACGTGACCTACTTCCGCCGCGAAACCGTGGTGTCCAGCAACATTTCGACTGGCGATCAAATCGTAAATGCCCTTGAAGGATTTTATATGCAGAACAAGCTATATCCCGCATCGCTCGAGGAGCTGACGCCAAACTATATACTACACATAAAAAATCCAGACTCTATCGACGCAGTCTGGTCGTATCGTCGGATTAATGAAAACGAATACTTGCTCGCATTCGGAAATCGAAAGTCGTGGAGACAACCCACAGGTTGGAAAAAGCCCGGTCAAAGCTGGGCGGTTGACTACAAGTAGGCGACGAGAATGATCGTTGACGAGCTGGTCACGATGGATTTCGAAACATTTTCACAGCAAGATTTAGATCCCGACCCGGAGGTGGAAGACTGGGACGGCGAGTACGGCATATCGCGCCTCTATTGTCCTGGTCCCCTAAAATGTCCCCGATCCGAAGAGTAGGATTTCAGGCCTGAAAGGCCTGTGATGAAAAAGCGATTTTCGGATGAACAGATCGTCGGTTTCCTTCGTGAAGCCCAACTCGGCACCAAGACCATCAAGCAGTTGGCCCGCGAGCACGGGTTCAGCCAGAACTCGTTCTACGTCTGGAAGCGTAAGTTCGGCGCGATGAGCGAGCCGGACGTGAAGCGGGCGCGGGAGTTGGAGAAGGAAAACGGCCGGCTCAAGCGGCTGCTGGCCGAGCGGGACGTGGAGATCGACGTCATGCGGGAGATCCTCGAAAAAAAACTCCCGGCGTGAGCGAGCGTCGCGAACTCGTTCTGCGCTTTGAGAAGCGCGACGTGGCGGTGTCGCGTGCGTGCGATTGCCTGGGCATCAGCCGGCGGCGGTTGACGTATGCCTCGAAGAAGAACGACGACGAACTGGTGCAACGACTGATGGATCTGACCAGGAAGCATCCCCGATTCGGCGCGCGGCAACTACGGCGGACGCTCCGCCGGACGGGGACGAACGTGAACCTCAAACGCGTGCGTCGGCTGTGTCGCAGGCACGGGCTGATGCTCAAAGCCAGGCGTCGTCGCAAGCGACTGGGCATCGGGGCGGGCTTGCCCTGCCGGGCCGAACATCCGAATCAGGTGTGGGCGTATGACTTTGTGGAAGATCGCACTGAAACGGGCCTAAAACTGCGGATTCTGACGGTTGTGGACGAGTTCACCCGGCGGTGCATCGAGGTGGAAGTCGAGCACAAGATGAACGCGAAGTTCGTCGCGCGAACACTGCTGAAGTTGTTCGCGATCCACGGCACGCCAACCATGATCCGATCGGATAACGGGCCGGAGTTCATCGCCAAGTTCCTGATGAACGTCATGCAGATCCACGGCGTGTCGGCGCGGCACATTGACCCGGGCAGCCCGTGGCAGAACGGGATTGATGAGCGGTTCAACGGGACGCTGCGCGAAGAGTGTCTGAACATGGAGACCTTCCACGGCCGCGACCATGCGCGGGCGGTGATCAAGTTGTTCAAGCGGTTTTACAATGACGATCGCCCGCACAGCAGCCTGGGCTACCTGACGCCGGAGGAGTTCGCCAAGAAGTGGAAGAATAAGAACGACGGCTTCGCCGGCGGCGGAGTGGATTCAGAGGCTCCGCCCCCGAACCCCCGGGATTTGTCGCATTGTGCATCCTCCGGTCGTGAGATCGAAGGAAGCGGGCCGACCGCGTTGAAGCACGATCGGCCCGACGACCGTCGGATGATCCACGCCGGCGCTCCGATTGCTTCCCAGCAGAGCCGTATCCTCCGCGTGGACGACGAAAGTGTAGCAGAGATAGAGAGGGTCGGGATGTTCCCGGCCCAGAACCATCAACTTAGCCCGAAATCCTAATGCTCAGAATTGGGACAGGAATGGGGTCTGGACAGAACAATAAGAAAAACGCGAGCGCATTGAGGTTAGAATCTTGTCGACTTACGCCGAGTAACCCGCCTCATTCCCCGTTCCACCCGATCTACGACTTTGGTCAATGGTTATAAAATCAATAAGAACTCGTCGAGGGTCATACCAGCCTGCTTCATGATTGCGCGGAGTGTGCCGGGTTTCAGGTCGCCGGCGTGCATGGGGATGACGACGCGGAGTCTTTTCAGCGGGTGCTTTAAGTGGCGATGGCTACCACGCTGATGATGTTCTACAAATCCTGCTCTCTGGAGTGCGGCAACAGCTTCCCGCGCCGTGACGGACGGGAGCTTGCTCATGCAGTTGCAACAGGCACGCTAATGCGGAGCGACGTTGTTGGCTGGATCGTAGGCTGCGGCTCAAGCGGGACCGGTTCGCCGTCTTTGAGCAGGCCTTCGATGTAGCACGCGATTGCCTCGTGAGCGCGATCCACACACTCTTCGACCGTTTCGCCCTGCGTGAAGCAGCCGGGAAGTGCCGGCACTTCTACCCAAAAACCACCCTCGTCAGGATCGGCGGGGTGAATGAGGATTGTGTACGCGTACGTCTTCATAAACAATCACTGTATCACGGGTTGCGACTTCTGACGAGCACGTTTTGACCGGTCGCACGAGGTTAGAAGTAGCGCCGTTTGTGAGACCCGCGAAGATAGTAAAGGATGAACGTCTGGCAGTTTGCGAAAAAAAAGAACCGTCGGTCGGACGGTTCCTAAGTCGTGATGGTGGGTAACCATCACTGGTTGGTGGCTTCCGGGCGAAGGTTCGCCGGCAGCCATGCGTTGAGCTTGTCGGCCAGCGCCTTGTCGTTCAGTTTGCCGGTCGCCGCGTCGGCGAACAGACGAGCAAGTTGATCGACGAGCTCAGTCTTCTTCCGATCAAGTGACGGAGCATGAGCTGAGCCGAGGAGGTCGGTGATCAGGTGGGCGAGCTGAATCTTCTGGAAACATCCCAGCCATTCCGTATTTGGCGCCCAGTCGTCCCGGACGTTCACCTTCAGTTGAGCAGCGAGCAATTCAACCAATGGAGTGGAACGCTGCGGATGGGTCATCACAAGATCGACTGTCAGCACGTCAATCAGGGCATCGAGCTTCTTGTCGGACAACTTCCCAAGCAACTCGAACGCCTGCATATCATCAACATGCTGCGATTCGACGATCGGATCAAATTTGGCGCGGACCGCCCGGAGTCGATCGAATGCCGGACTCTGGAATCCTTCCATGTTGGTTGCATGCACAGTCGTTCCGTTCGCCTCGTGACGAAGTGCGATCGCTTCGCTGCGTACCTTGTCGTGCAACAGCATTGCAAGCAACCGCTTCCGAACGCTGGCGTTCTTCAGCAAGGCTTCACGAACGCATAACGCCTGATGCGTAAACGTCGTCGCGCGTTGCCGGTCGTTCACATCGTTTGAGGACGGCGGTTTGGCTTCGTTTGGAATGCCGCCATTGCCGCCGTCATCGTACCCGTTGCCACGATCCGCCGTCTGCGGTTTTCGCCTGGGTTGGCGGTATTCCCGATGCACCCGACCGTCCGGGTCGAGCAAGAGAAACACCGTCGCCCGTGCCTTGGTCTCTTCGGAAAAACACGCTGGAGCATCGGCGACGATCACCCGCTCCTTTTCATCCAACGCCTCAAAACGAGACTGAAGACGATCGAAACGGGGTTCATCCTCCTCCTTGATCTTCTCGGACGCGGCCTCAAGTTTGCGGCGGTCGGATTCGATCTTGACCAGCTTCTTGGTGGTCGCGCCGTCGAATTCCTTCGACACCGCATCCATCGAGTACAACCGGTCTTGAACATCCTGACGCCGGCCAACAACCACTTCCGACCAGCCGTCTTCGGTCAAGGCTTTCTGCTCGGTAATCAGCGCATTGGCTTGGGCATCAAGAAACGCCTGGCGTTCGACGAGTACGCGCTCGCCGAACAAATCCTGACTGATGGCAGACTCCGGAATGAGACTTCGGTCGAACTGGGCGAGTTCGACATCGATCCACTCATGGGCGATGACGTTCTTCACCTGCTCAGAGTGACGGGGAACACCGCCAAGTTCCTTCCAGACCGCCTGTTGACGATCATCGGGAACGGAAGCGAATGCTTCCGCGGTGGCGGTGTCGATGGTGCGATCTCGATACGCCGCTTTGACCGACTCTGTTAAGGTTGCCAGCTTCATCCGCTGGCGGACATACCGATCGGTCACCCCGAACTCGGATGCGATCGCCGCGGCGCCTTTGCCCTCTTGACTAGCCAGCCGGGCGAACGCTTCGGCTTCGTCCAGGGGATGCATCGGCTCGCGGCCGAAGTTCTCCCCCAGGGACAAAGCGTCGGCAGTGTCTTGGTCAACGTTGCGGAGGACACAGGGAATCTTCGGATCACCGTTGTTACGGTGAATCTCCCGGAGCGCGGCGAGTCGCCGGTTGCCGGCGATGACTTGAAAATCCTTGGCCTTGTCATCAGAAGGACGGACGACCAGCGGCTGCAGCAGCCCGTGGGCTTTGATCAACGCGACCAATCGTCGGTGCGCCTCGCGATCGGGTTTGACCCGCCGCGGGTTGCGCTTACTGGGGAACAGACGCGACAACGGAACGGACAATTGCGAACTCATGATCGAACTCCTCCCACGCGAACGGTGGGTATTGACGGCCGGGGAGCAATCCGCTCAGGCGACGATCGCTTGAGTGAACTCCATGCCGGCCGTCAACGGTGTCTCGCGGGAGAAGAATGAACGGGTTGGGAAAGGGAACTGGTTCTGCCATCACACTGTCACAAGTTCGTAAGGAGCGCAACCATCCCCTCGCCTGGTGGCGGTCGCATTTGCATTTGCGCGCCGCGGTTTGCCGTGGCATGATTTCAAAATGAACAAAAAACGTGTCGCGAAATGGTTCTTGATCGGCGCAGCCTATCCGGCCGCACTGCTCGCGTTCGAGATTGTTATAGGATTGGCCTGCATGGGGGCGAACGAACACGAACTGCGGTGTCGCGTGTTCACTGCGGGTGACAATGTGCTACGATCCGGAGTCGAGACGATCTACCTGTTGCGCTATCTACTGCTCCCCAATATGCCGGAGTTTCTCATGAATGGACCACTGAACATGATGAGTATTGTGGACGCGGTATTTCACGGATTGATCGCGCTCGTGCTCGGCATGTGCTTCGGTCGTTTCCGCGAGCCAAGCCAGACGCGCGTGATCAACGCAAGTAATTCATGGTCGGGTCACGGAAGTTAGGTCAAAGGAATCTCTCTATTCGTGGCGCGGTCGAAGTACTTAAATTGACGCACGTCGCTGAACACCCCGTTCAGCGACGCAACTGAAAATTTGCCTTCGAACACTTGGCGAGGCAACTCGGCCAAACTTCCCGTGGCGTATCGGTTTGCCGACCAAGGGCCCACTTTCGCGGTTATTAGGTTGTTTAGGTTAAACAAACGGGCACGCGCTGTCGGTAGTGCAGATGCGTTGAAGCGGTGGTTTTGGCCGACCAAATACTCAAACAAGCGGATTGGTGCCGCATGGGCGCTGGTCGGGGACGGCGTCGTAGCGTACGAAAGGTAGAACGCCTCGTCGGCGGTGCCCGAAAGCCGGGCGTTTCCAAAAATGCCGCCACCGTAAAATGCCCACGACCAAGTACTGACGTTTTTGAAGCTAATTCCTGATTCAGAGTAGTTGGTCCCGGTAAACGCAGGGTCCAGTGCAACAATCGCTTTCGCTCCTCCAGAAAAGAGCTTGCCGATGTCGTGAGCAACGTACGATCCCCAACTGTGCCCAACAAGCCGGACGCGGGAACCAGCGATGCCGAGCTGACCAAGCACCTGCTGAGCCCATAGCGCGACGGAGGGAATCCATTCCGCGCCCTGAAGCCCGACGCTAGCTGGTGTATTGTCCGCAGCACCGCCGCGCCAATCAAGCAAGAGGACTTGATCGCCTGTTTCCACATTGTCGACGAGACCAGCCAGCGTCTTAAAGTCGTCGCGCGTGCCGATCCTGCCGTGGACAACGATCCATGTATTCCGACTGCGTTCGATGGCATTCGAAGTAGATGGCCCAGATTGCGTTTGAATGACTCGCTGTAGGGACACGTCAATGGTCGAGCGAGTCAGCGAGCCAAAATCGGCGACGCGGACGCGGCCCTTGATCTCGTTCAATCCGTTGGTCGATGTCAGATTCTCAATGAGCAGCTTCACGCCGATTCGGTACAGTCCGGTACTTGAGCCGGTACCGTCGTTGCCGCTCACCGGGCCGTACCCCGTGTTGCCCAAACCTGAAACGCCAAGGAAATAGAAGCCGGTGCTCGGTGCGGTGAACTGAAGGTACGACCCGCTCTGCAAGTTGAAATTTTCTCCCGGGGCGCGGGTCATCGAGTTTCGTGCCCTCTCGCTAGCTATGTTGGTGAGCGGGTCGTAGCTGAACACGCGAAGGTTAGACTTGAACGTAGCCAGAGTCGGGTCGATGTCGATCGCGACAATTTGTCCCGCTTGAAGGTCGATGCGAAACATGTCAACGTCAGTCGCGCGATCAATTTCTCGAACCAGCGAGGAGTTTAGCGGTAACGCCTCAGCCTCGGCGATGCGGTCGTTGGGGTCCGTGTTTGCAGGCGGAGGCGCGCCGACACTGGTAGGCGTGATTCCCAAATTCAATAGGTCGAAACCTGGCGAATCCCCACGCAGGTCCAAACCGCGGACGCGGATTTCGCGGACATTACCGCTTATGCCGCGTCCCGCAAGATCGAAGAAGTTGACGCGACCGCCTTGCGCAAGCCCGAGAGACACGAGCGAGGCGCCATCAGTTGAAGCATAAACTTCCGCCGTTTCGCCCTGGTTGGTCAACTCGGTGACGAAGATGTCAGCGCCCGGGCCGTCAATGATCGTGGCATTCGAAAATGCGACCGTGACGAACGAATTGGTGGGCAAGGAGAGCCACGAAGCAGTGGAGGCGGACACATCCGGACCAAGCACGACGGTGGTGCTGACTGGTTTGTAGGCGACACTGGTGTTAATGGTCGTTCCACCATAGGGGCCGGGGATCGGTCCTGCCCCACTGTCGTAGAATTGGATCACGCGATCCGCGTAGACATACGTCGCTGCCATCAACTGTGGGAGTGTAAACCACTTTCTGTAAAAACAAGCCACCGTTCGTTCTGATTAAGGCGTGTTTGAAAGAACCTTAGATC
>ENA-ORBV01004328-ORBV01004328.1-microbial-mat-metagenome-genome-assembly--contig:-NODE-4328-length-27372-cov-8.547463_pt1 | contig 27372 bp, 30 predicted proteins | sample MGYA00237777_ERZ505514 | MGnify/ENA primary metagenome ERZ505514 (study PRJEB26160, sample SAMN06269048) | microbial mat metagenome | isolation source: Oligotrophic lake microbial mat | place...
CACCTAATTTCGAAACACATCCTGGGGGCCGTATCATCCGGTGGGGGCGTCTTGCTGAGGCCTACCTGAGTAGTTACCACCTTTTATGCCGCGGCGCCGCGCCGTCTCGTTCTCTGGTATAGGTCTCCAGCGTTTGCATCAAATTCTGAATCGTCCGTCGCCGTTGGAGCAAATATGACAATTGCTCTTCCACCGGCGCAGTTCTCAGTGCCGGCGGCAACATTTTTTGGGGGATCATACGGTAGTATTAGAACTAGCAGTACCGCCGACATATTGCAATGAGAGAAAGGTACTACGACTGTTCTCGCGCCGCTTCCCAAGCGCTCCCCATCCATCGCACCCGTTTCGCCATTTCGCGAATTTCGTTCAACCGGATGCCCAATAATTCGGTCTCAAATCTCACCCCAAAATAGCGTCTCGGCTCGGCCATCGACCGGAAACCGTAGAGCCGCTGATAGACCGCCGAATGCTCGACCCGCGGACAGGCTGTCAACCACTCCACGCCATAGCGCTCCGCCAGCGCCGCCATATTTCCCAGCAATCCGTAGAAAGAATCCCGCCGCGCCATGTGGGCGAAACAGAGACGGCTGGCCTCCACTGACGAAGTCCGCGCCACCGCCTGAAATGCCGGGTGATCGCTGAACACTCGACCGGCGGGCGACTCGATCCACCCCATATCCGGGCGAATCACCGAGATGCGGACCGTGGCCACGGCCTGTTCCGCTTCATCGCGGACCAAGTAGCTGAATTGGTTTGGCAAGTCGTCGAAGGAGTCGCGGAACCGCCGGTCGGCTCGATCCGCAATCGCTCCGCGACGCTGATAGCAAAGGTAGCGGAGCGGGAAAACGTCGTCCAAGTCCTCCGCCGTACGCGCGATGGAACAGCGTCGAACGGCGGGATAGTCGAGTGTATTTGTCATGGCCCCTTTCAGCGTGGTCCAATGCGAAGAGGGGCCAACTTTCGATAGGAAGTTTCGGACATGCGACCTATTTGGATGCCTGTTGCGGAGTCGGCGGGCTCGCGGTGGACTTCGCCGGTAACGCGGTAGTCCCGGGGTACGGCGGTACCGCTCAATTCCCAGTCATCCAGGGATTCCAAGCCCAGCCGGGAAGTTACCTTTGCGTTTTGAAACCGGACGGCAGCGGGTTGGTTTGGGCAACTTTTCTGGGGAGGGGCTACCCGAGTGCGATGTCATTGGATGGGGCTGGAAATGTGTATGTCGCCGGCAGCGGAATCAATCCGGGGAAAGCAGCCTCGCTCATCCGGGGGACCGGCCGTATCTGGTTCTTGAAGATCTCTCCCGATGGCGCCCCGGCGCTCATAGACGGCGTCGCTGAATCCGCGGCGTTTGGTCCTGGCCCGCCGCGTCCCGGCGGGCTGGCCAGCATTTTCGCGCATGGCTTGAACGTGCCCGGGCACGTTCTTGCCGCCGGGCCTCCGTTTCCGACGGAGTTGGCAGGGGTTCGAATGTTTGCGGGTGGCGTTCCAGCCGCAATTTTATCGATCTCGAACGTAGGATCGCCCGGCGTGCTGGGGGGGCAACAAATCAACCTCCAGGTGCCATTTGAAAGCGCCGGCTCCTTTGTGGAGCTGCGTTATCAGGGGATCTCCTCGTACGCTATACCCGACACGGGATCTCCGGGAATCTTCACGCTGGCCGACTGGTCCGGAGCCATCCAGCACGCAGCCGGGTACGGCTGGGTGATATCACAAGATCCGGTGCGGAAGGGCGAAGTGATCATCGTCTACGCCACCGGTCTGGCCTCCCCGTGGCCACAGGCTCGGCCGCCAGCGGCCCTGCCCCAATTCCAACGGGAGCTTGTGGCATCGGGCGCACGGGCGTCCAATCGAGCGCCGGCGAAGTTCTCTACGCCGGCCTCGCGCCCACCTTTCCGGGTCTTTACCAAGTCAATATTAGAGTCTCTCCGAATCTGCCCTCCGGCCAGACCAGCTTGCGCATTACTGTGGTGGATTGTTATTCGATAGGATACAACGCGGTACGGTGCGGCACGACAGCAATTCCGTCCCCCTGCCGGTGGAATAGACGACGCCGCTGAACCACCGGGCGCCCAGGACAATTTCTCATCGACCCGTTGAAACCGCGTTAGATCCGAATGCGCCCAGCAGGCGTCAGCGGCCCGGTCGTTTTTCGGTAGCTGAAGCTAGGGACTGGATTGTCACGGCTCCGCAGTTTTCGGGGAGCTACTTTTCGCGTGCCGAAATTCCTGGCGTCCCGCACAGGTCCTTACAGACAGGAGCCGCCGTTAGGGAGTCGCTTGCGAAGGAAGTGAGTCCGCTTGTTCATGGGTAACGCCAGTTGCCGCCGGATCATTAGAGTTAATTCCTGTTCACTGGCTTCACGCATGGTTTCCAGTGCCAGATCACGCTGTGCCGGCTTGGCCGTTTTCTTGGTCTTCGAGAGTTCTTTGGAGGACATGAAGCACCGCGAGGTCTTGAGGCCGATTGGCTTCCCTCTTACTCCTGATGATATCAGGCAGCGAGGCGACCAGAATGGTGCGGCCCTCGATCTCAACCCGGACCGCCTTGCTCCTCAGGCTGTTGAATGACTTTACACCGTGGACTTGACTGGTCAGATCGATTTGCAGTTGAGAGTCCTCTCGCAGAATCCGGAAAACTGTCGACACCGCCGGAAATGGCTGAGTGATATGCCCACCGAGCAGATCGGCGACCCGCCGGAGCTTTATTTCGTTCCCCGCGGAAGCCCGATAGAGGAAGTCGAAGTCCAGGGTGGTCACCGGAGCGCCGTGGAGCGCCGCGGCGGCATTACCAATCAGAATCGCCTCCAGGTGCGCGGCCGCGAAGGCGTCGGCAATCTCTACCAGGCGTGGCGCGGCGTCCATGTTCCGACTTTCGCCCGAACCGGCACGGGATGTCAACCGCGCGAGAGTTTTCCCGTCCTTCCGCCGGAATTCGCCTCGAACTTCAGCAAACAGCGTCAGCGAGATTCCGAAATGAGCCACTATGGCAGCGCGAACGCCACATAAGCGCCGTTAATCCTGCTCTGTGTTCCCGGCGTCAAACCAACTTGCGCCGCGGCGCAGAACACCACAAATTGACGGCCGCCAACCGAGTAAACCGCCGGCATCCCCTCCAGCGCCGCGTCCACTTCCACTTCCCACAACGCCTTCCCCGTGTCCACATCGAGCGCCCGAACATGGCGGTCCCGCGTGCCCGTGAATAGGATCCCGCCCGCTGTCACCACCGGCCCCACTTTCGGATAATGCGACCCTGTGTTTTTGATACCCTTCGCCGCCAGATGTGGCACCTCTCCCAGCGGAATTTGCCAGCGAATCGTCCCTTCATTTAAGTCATACGCTGTCAGCGTCGACCATGGCGGTTTAATCGGCGACAGTCCGTCGCTGGCGATCATGAATCCGAACCCGCTTAAATACCGCTCCGCATCTGCCCAGTTGTTACCCGCCGGGACATTCGCCCGCGCCCGCGCCGGGTTGTAAAGATACGCAATCATCGCGTCGACTTCCCCATCGGTCAGCTTCGGATACCCCGGCATTGCCCCCACGCCTTGCCGAATTGCATTCACGATTCGCTCTCGCGGCATCCGCACCGCAATGTCGTCAAGCGAAGGCATTGCCGGCGGATTTCCGCGCCGGTCCGCCCTATGGCAGTTCAAGCAGTGGACCTGATACAACGATTGCCCCCGCTGCTCCACCGAGTCATTGAAGCCACTCTTGGCGGTCCCCTCCGGCTCCAGCTTCAACATCGCGGGCAAGTCCTTGGAGACCACATACAGGAACCCGCGCGAAGGCTCCACGGCCGCCCCGCTCCAATTCGCGCCCCCGTTATTGCCCGGCATTTGGATCGTGTTCCGCGTTCCGGGCGGCGTAAATAATCCCTCGTTGCGAGCGCTCAAAATGTCATCGCGGAACTTCGCCCGGTCGGCTGGGCTCAAGTGCGGACTCAAATCATCGACCGTGAACTTCTGCCGTGCGAATGGCGGCGGCCTGGTCGGGAATGGCTGCGTCGGCCAGACCTTCTCATTTTGCATATCCGACTTGGGAACCGGCCGCTCTTCAATCGGCCACAGCGGATCTCCGGTCACGCGGTTGAAGACCCAAATAAACCCCTGCTTAGAGACCTGCGCTACGGCGTCCACCGTCTTGCCGTCATGCTGAACCGTGATGAGCTTCGGCGCCGTGGCATCGTCGTAATCCCAAATATCGTGATGGACCATTTGGAAGTGCCAAATGCGCTTACCCGTCCGCGCGTCAAGGGCCAGCAGCGAGTCGCTAAACAAGTTCGTCCCGGCACGGTCGGCGCCATAGAAGTTGTACTTCGCGCTCGCTGTCGGGGCATACAGAATCCCACGCTTGACGTCGAGCGACATCTCCCCCCAAACATTCGCCCCGCCGACAGTTTTCCAGGCATCTTTGGGCCAAGTCTCATAGCCAAATTCGCCTGGGCGCGGCACGGTGTGGAAGGTCCAGACGAGGCGGCCCGTGCGCACATCGAATGCCCGCAAGTCCCCCGGCGCCGACCCATACCCTTGATTCGTCGCCGACCCCACAATCAGCAGGTCTTCAAACACGCGGCCGGGGGTAGTTGATTGCACGAGCGCAATGGTTTTGGGGTCGCGGTCGAGGCCCTCTTTCAAGTCGACGCTTCCATCCTTCCCGAACGTCAAAATGGCTTTCCCCGTTAGCGCATCAATCGCCCGCAACCGGTGATTCGAAGCGAACAGCAGCCGCCGTTCTTTGCGATCCCCGCTCTCCCAGTAATTGATCCCGCGATTGGTAATAATCTTCGTATCCGCGCCCGGCTCAAACGTCCACTTTTCTTTCCCGGTGGCCGCGTCCAAGGCCACGATGGAGTTCTTCTTCGCCAACACATATAAGGTCGAATCCACCATCACGGGGTTGAAGAAATAGCGGTTGGAATCGCCGGTGGGATAGGTCCAGGCCCGCTGCAACATCGACACGTTCGAACGGTTGATCTGCGTCAAGGCGGAATACTGCGAAGCGTCCGCGCCACCGCCATAGTCCGGCCAACTCTGCCCCATCACGCACAGGCCGCCAATCACCAAGAGAAATCGCATCCCTCAATGCTATCGCGGCCCATCATTTCCGCTTCGCCCAACGGTTCAAAGCGGCATCCGCCCCACGCACCTTCAATTGCTCAGACAGCCAATAAAACCGATCACGCATCGCCTCATGGGAAGTGAAAGTGTGGTCGTCTTCGTACCACCTGAGCGCTTTCGGCCCGCCCGCCAGGCGGTGTACGTCCGGGCACGCCCGGACGTTGTCCGGCGTGTCGAATCGAGCGCATTGCACAAACATGGCCGCTTTCGTGCGCGGCAAAAACTTATCGGCGTCCACTTCCGCAATTTCCCTCAGCACCCGCTCATAGTCCGGCTGCGCCTTCAGCGGCGCCCAGTAAATATTCGGCGATTCCCGTATATGACGCACCAGCGACGGTACGGCGCCAAGCAAGACGAACGCCGCAATCCGCGGTTCGACACCAGCCAGAACGCCCCCGGCCATACCGCCATAACTGTGACCCACGTATCCAATTCGCTTCACGTCCACGCCCACCTGCCGCACCAATAAATCCACTGCCCGCCGTTCGGCAATTACCAGATCGACCAGCGATTCCCGAGAGGTACTCCCCGCGGCATCTACCAGCAGCGAGGTCACGCCCAATTCCGCCAGCAGCAGCGCTTCAGAAATGTAGTTCGACATAGACTGGCCCCCGCCATGTTGAAACACCACTCCGGGATGCCTCGCGCGAGCCATCCGCCCGCGCAGTTTCGGCTCCACCAATACGTAGTTGACCTTCCCGCCGTTGAAGCTTCCACCCCACATACGAGCCGCGGGCCGCTCGGCCAACGGCTCCTGCCGCGCGTCCAATGGCACAGTCCGGTCGTACTCAAACTGCCCCCACAGCATCACTGGAAACAGCAAGCAGATCAGGCGCATGGAAGAACTCCCCTGCACGCAAAATACCAGATTCGCCTACTCCTGCCGGATGGCCGCCACCGGATCAATTCCCATCACTCGCCATGCGGGCACTACGCAAGCCACTCCCGCGACGATCAGGAACAAAGCTCCCGCGCCAATAAACGTCACGATATCGGTGGCGCTCGTGGCATACAACAAATGCGCCAGGAACCGCGTGAGCATCAACGATCCCGCCACGCCAATGGCCAATCCGGCCAGGGTCATCGCCATGCCCTGCCAAGTCACCAACTGCAACACCGATCCGCGCGGCGCCCCCAGCGCCAACCGGATTCCCAACTCCTGTGTCCGCTGGCTGACCGCCAACGCCATCACCGCCGCCAGCCCGCTCATGCTCATCACCAGCGCTAATCCGGCGAACAGCCCCAGCAGCATTGCCGTCAACTTAGCCGGCGCCATTGACTCTTCCTGGAACCGCGCAATCGTCGATACGCGGTCCACCGCCAATTCCGAGTCAACTTCCGCCAGTCCGCGACGTACCGCCGCCGCCATCCGCAGCGGTTCCCCCGCGGTCCGCACGATCAATATTCCGGAAAACCCGGCTTGCCGGATCGGCAAGTAGATCTCGTCCCCGGCAGGCCGGTCAAGTCCGTACTCCTTTACATCCCCCGCCACTCCGGCAATCTGAATCCAGGTTCTCCCGGCGTCAAACGTGATTCGCCGCCCCACCGGATCCTCCCCCGGCCATCGGTGCCGCGCCAGCGTATCGTTGATTACCGCTACCTTTAAAGCCGCATTGTCGTCCCGCTCGGTAAATTCGCGCCCTGCCAACAAAGGCTGGCCTATCGTCGCGAAGTACCCGGCGCTCACACCCGTTATATCCACGGTTGGAGCCAGCGTCCCCGGCGACACCGGGCGGCCCTCAATTTGAAACTCCGTGTTATTCGGTCCGGACGCAATGCCCGCCGGGTCGAATGGCGCGTTTGCGGTTGTCGCCACCGCCGCAACACCCGGCACTTCCGCAACTTTGTGCAACACCCTCTGCCACAATACGTCCAGCGCCTCCCGGCCCTGATACCGATAGAAATTTGGCGTGACCCGCATCGTTAACAACTGCTCCGGCCTGAACCCCGGCCGTTCGCTCCGCAGCTTCTGAAAACTCCGCACCATCAGTCCCGCGCCAACCAGGAGTACAAAGGACACGGCTACCTGCGCCACCACCAATGACGCCCGCAATCGCCCCCTGCTCCGCGATCCCGTTTGGCGCCCCGCCCCCTGTTGCAACCGGCTCACCGCCAGCGCCGGGACCAGACTGAACAGCAAACCGGTCACCACCGCCAAGATCAAACTGAACACCAATACCGGCGTATCGATCGAGACTTCCGCCGCACGGGTCGTGAACCGTTCCGTGAAGCTAACCAAGGCCCGCAGCGCCAATGGCGCCATCACAACACCCAACACGCCGCCAGCCAATGAAAGCAGAACCCCCTCCGCCAAAAGCTGGCGCACCAATCGCCACCGGCTTGCCCCCAGCGCGGTCCGCACCGCCAGTTCCCGCTCCACCCGCAATAGCCGCGCCAATAACAGATTCGCCACATTCGCGCACGCAATCAGCAGCACGAATCCCGTCACCGCCAACAGCACCAATAGCAGCGGCTCAGCCTTCTCCGTCAACTCGTCCCGCAGGCCCCGCGCCACAATTCCGTATTGCCGTTCCCGCGGGTAAGATTCCGGATACGCCTGCGCCATTCGCCCCGCCTGGGCCGATAAATCGGCCTGCGCCTCCGCCAAGGTTGCACCGGGCTTCATGCGTCCAAACACGGTCATCATCCGCCCATTGCGGTTCTGTTGAAACCGCGCCGAGGACCGCGTCGGACATTGCGAAGTTGGCATGTAAACGTCGCTTTCCTGCGGATACTGCGGAATCGGCGGCAACACTCCAATGACGGTATGCGCCCGGCTGTTCATCTGAAAAACCTTCCCGACAATGGACGGATCGCCCCCGTGCCGGGTCAGCCAATAGTTGTGGCTCAGCACTAACACCGCATCCGATCCCGGCTTTTCATCATCGGCGACAAAGGTCCGCCCATACTTCGGTTCCACGCCCAAAACGGAAAAGAAATTAGCGGAGACCACCGCCGTCTGTACCCGCTCCGCAATGTTCTTCCCCAACAGCAAAAACACCATCGAATGGTGCTCAACAACGGAGGTCAGAGTCTTGTTCCCCTCGCGGTAGCCGTTAATCTCCGGTACCGAGAAACGCAACTCATCCGCCGTCGCCGTCTTCTGATGCAGCACCACCAAATCGCTCCCCTGCGCATAGGGCAATGGCCGCAACAACACGCCGTAAACAACGCTAAAAATGGCGGTATTCGCGCCAATCCCCGCCGCCAGCGTCAACACAGCCGCCAGCGTGAACCCGGGATTCTTGAATAGAACCCGGACCCCGTAGCGAAGATCCCGCAGCGTCGTTTCCAGCATGATGTTCCTCCTCGTATCCCGGCATTCGTCTTTGATCAATTCCCGCCGCCCCAGCCTCCGCTCGGCCGCCGCGTAGGCGGCCTGCGGCGCCATCCCCGCCCGCATAAACTCCGCCGCGGCCTCGTCCAAATGAAACCGCAGTTCCCGCTCCATGTCTTCTTCAAACTTCGGCATCCAGAATCCGTCCCACGGCCCCCGCCAGCCGTGACCAGCTTTCCCGCTCCGTCGCCAATTGCTTCTTGCCACGAGCAGTTAACGAATAGAACTTCGCCTGCCGGTTGTTTTCCGTCGCGCCCCACGCGGAATGAATCCATCCCTGCTCTTCCAGCCGGTACAAAGCCGGATACAGCGACCCCTGATTGACGCGCAGCACAGACTCCGAAATCTGTTCAATCCGCTGCGTAATCCCCCACCCATGCATCGGCCCGAGCGCAAGCGTCTGGAGAACCAGCATGTCAAGGGTGCCCTGGAGCATTTCTCCAGACATTCTAGAGCAAGAATACGGCGGTTCCCCTCGGCGAGTCAAGAGCAACACTCAGAATATAACTCCTTCCCGCGCAGCGCGCATCTGAGTAAAGGAGCAGGCCGCGAAGCGCGGCAACGCTTATCCGATAAACCAGGAGATCGTACGTGAATCGCAAAACTCTTTTGACCCTTTTCGCCGGTATGTTGGCGGTAACCTCCGCCTTTGCCGCACCGGCCGCCGATGGCGCCAAGCACGACATTGTCGACACCGCTGTCGCCGCCGGTTCTTTCAAAACTCTCGCCGCCGCCCTTAACGCCGCCGGCCTCATTGACACACTCAAGGGCGCTGGTCCCTTCACCGTTTTCGCCCCCACCGATGACGCTTTCGCTAAGCTTCCCGCCGGAACCGTGGAAACTCTGTTGAAGCCCGAAAACAAGGCGAAGTTGGCGGCCATTCTCACCTACCATGTGGTCTCGGGCAACGTGATGGCGAAGCAAGCCATGAAGTTGAAGACAGCCAAGACCGTGAATGGCAAGGCACTGGCGCTGAAGGTCGTTGGTGGTTCGCTGATGGTTGACGGCGCAAAGGTTACAAAGGCTGACATTGCAGCTACCAATGGCGTTATTCACGTCATCGACACGGTGGTGATGCCGTAGTTTTGCGTGACTATCCTGCGACGGCGCGGATATTGACGGAATTCCTGCGAATGTGTAATTATTCATACTGTTGAATAAACATTCAAGTCAGGAGTTCGCAGTCAATGCCCACGCCGGTCGCAGAGCAGCATGTCCTGAAAATCGCCGCGCCGGATCTGCGCAGTGATTTGGATCTGACTACTAGTGAGCTTACCCGTCTGCTTCAACTCGCTGGTGAGGTCAAGCGTTTCCCGGCGCATTATGCCGAGTCGCTCCGGGGACGCGCGATTAGCTTGTTGTTTGAAAAGCCATCCTTACGGACGCGGCTGACGTTTGAGTTGGCGATCCAGCAACTGGGCGGCCATGCGGTTACGAGTATCGGAATGATCGGCGACCGGGAGCCGTTGAAGGATGTTGCCCGCAATTTGGAACGCTGGACGCAGGGGATTGTCGCGCGGGTTTTTTCGCAGCAGACGATTGATAGCTTGGCGGAGTGGTCGCGGATGCCCGTGATCAATGCCTTGAGCGATCTTTATCATCCGTGTCAGGCGCTAGCCGATGCGCAGACGATGGCGGAGCGTTTCGGAAATTTGGCGGGCCGCAAACTCGCCTATATCGGGGATGGCAATAACATGGCCCACTCGCTGATGCTCACGGCCGGGCGGCTTGGCGTTAATGTGGCGGTGGCGGCGCCGGCGGGCTATCAGCCCGATCTTCGAATTGTCGACGCGGCGCGCGACGCTGGCGTCGCGGTCACTATCACGACGGATCCGGCGGAAGCGGCCGCAGGCGCCGACGTCATCTACACCGACGTCTGGGCGAGCATGGGCCAGGAAGCGGAGGCCGAGGAGCGCCGGCGCATTTTCGCCCCCTATCAGGTGGACGACGCGCTGATGGCGCGCGCTTCCGCCGACGCTATTTTTCTGCATTGCCTGCCCGCCAAGCGCGGTCAGGAAGTAACCGATTCCGTGATGGAGTCGGCGCAATCGGTCATCTTCGATCAGGCCGAAAATCGATTGCACGCCCAGAAGGCGCTGCTGCTGATGCTCGTTCAATAACCCATGTCTTCCAGCGACAAACTCCAGCTTTGGGGCGGACGGTTTCAATCCGGGCCGTCCGCCACTTTTGAAGCGTTCTCCGGCTCCTTGCACTTCGACAAGCGGCTGGCCGATTGCGATATACGCGGCTCGCAGGCGTTTGCCCGGGCACTGGAGCGGGTGGGGATATTAACTGCGGGCGAACGCGAAGAATTGGTGGTGGCGTTCGACGCGATGCGGTTGGAGGCGAAGGATCCCGCTTTTTATCAGGACGCCACCGATGAGGACGTTCACACGCTGGTCATCCGGCGGTTAAAAGCCAAGGTGGGCGGGCTCGCCGATAAAATCCATACCGGGCGGAGCCGCAATGAGCAGGTGTCGCTCGATACACGGTTATGGCTGCGCGAAACGATTGATGAAACGCGGGCGTTGCTCCGTGCGTTTTTGACGGAACTGCTGGCGCTGGCGGGCCGGCACGCTGACGCCGTTGTCCCTGGGTATACGCACCTGCGGCGGGCGCAGCCAGTGCTTTGGGCGCATTATTGCCTGGCCTACTTTGAGATGTTTCTGCGGGATGACGAGCGACTGGCGCAGACGCGGGCGCGGGTCAATTTGTGCCCCTTGGGGAGCGGAGCGCTGGCAGGTTCCGGCTTTCCGTTTGACCGGGAAGCGATTGCCCGCGATTTGGGGTTTGACGGGATCACGCGCAATAGTATGGACGTGAGCGGGGACCGGGACTGGGCGCTGGACTATCTGTACGCGACGTCGACGCTGATGCTCCATTTAAGCCGGTTGGCGGAGGATTGGATCCTGTATTCGTCTGATGAGTTCGGGTGGCTGGAGTTGGGGGACGGAGTGACCAGCGGATCGAGTCTGATGCCGCAGAAAAAGAACCCGGATTCGCTGGAGTTGATTCGCGGTAAATCGGGCCGCGTCTTTGGCAGCTTGACTTCCCTGTATGTCACGGTGAAGGGCACGCCAATGACTTATAACCGGGACATGCAGGAAGACAAAGAGCCTTTGTTTATTGCGGCGGATCAGTGCAATGGATCACTGGCGATGGTGGCGGAAGTTACTAAGACGGTGGTATTGAAACCGGAGGCGCCGGCGGAAGCCGCGGAAGTAAGCTGGGCGGTGGCGACAGACATTGCCGAGGCATTGGCGCGGGCGGGGACGCCGTTTCATCAGGCCCATCAGTTAGCCGGCAAGTTAGTGTTGTATAGCTTGCAAAACGGGATGAAACCGGCCGATTGGAGCCCCTCGGAGTTGGCCGCGTTCGCCCCGGAAATGCGGCCGGAGATGGCGTCGTTGATGAATCCGAAAGAAGGCATGAAGAGCCGCCAGGTGCCCGGCGGTACGGGGCCGGAACAGGTGCATGCGGCGCTGGCGGCGGCGGCGGCGCGGCTGGCGGCGTTGACGCCATGAACAAGGCGTACCGGCAGGGGCAGATTTTGAAAGTGATCGGACGTCAGCAGGTTCATACGCAAGACGAGTTGGCGCGCGAGTTGGGTAAGGCCGGACTGCAGACGACGCAAGTGACGCTCTCTCGCGATATACGCGAATTGGGTTTGGCGAAGACCGGTGCGGGGTATCGACAGCTTGGCGGAGAGGCACAGGCATTCGGGCCGGACCTGGCGACGATTGCGGGCGAGTTTCTGACCGATGCGAGGGTGGCGCAGAACCTGCTGGTGCTACGGACGTCGCCAGGGAATGCTTCGTCATTGGCGTCGGCCCTGGACCGGGAGTCGTGGACCGAGGTGATCGGGACGCTTGCGGGGGACGATACGGTGCTGGTGATCACCGGAGACGCGCAGCAGGCGATGGCACTTCGAGACCGAATTCTATCAATCAGCTAGCCTGTGGAAAAGTGGTGCCTGGCGCCAGTTTTCCACAGGCTAGAGAGAGCCGGCCAGCTTGCGCGTGCCGGCCTCTATTACCAGCCAGGCCTTTTCGGGAGTCGAGAGGCGGATGCGTTGATCGAGGACCCGGAACTGCTTCTGTTCAATGCGGCCGAGAAGGCGATAATAAATCTGGATCAGCGCCCACAGCGAAGCGCGACTCCCGGGATGCACCATTTTGATAAGCGGCATGGCTTCGTTGTAATAGGCGCGGGCGCGGTTGGCTTCAAAGCGCATCAGTTCAATGAACTCGGACGTGTAAGAGATCGAGGCAGGGCGGACGCCAAAGCGCTCCAAATCCTCCGCGGGCAAATAGACACGACCCAGTCCGATGTCTTCCTGGACGTCGCGGAGGATGTTTGTCAACTGGAATGCAATGCCGCATTTTTCGGCTAATTCAAGAGCCTTGCGGTCATCGAAGCCGAAGATGTGAATGATGGTCAGGCCCACCACGGAGGCGACGCGGTAGCAGTATTCGTAAAGCTCCGCGAACGTCTGGATGTTCTGCGGGACGAGGTCGCTGGAGACGCCGTCAATCATGTCGTGGAAGTAAGTGTGGGGAATCTTGTAACGGGTGACGGCGTGGTGGAAAGCGGGCCAGACGGGATGATCCCCGAAGTCGCCGGCGAGGGCTTTGTCGAGGTCGCCGCGCCACTGCCGCATCGTCTCAAGGGTGGTCGTTGCGGCTTCGTCGGTCAGATCGTCACAGTACCTCATGAAGGCGTAGATGGCGCACATGGCATCGCGCTGCTCGTTTTTCAGCAGCACGAAAGAGTAGTAAAAATTCTTGGCGCGGCGGCGGGAGACATCGCGGCTGTAGGCGTAGGATTCCTGGACGGACAGACTCACGCCGCCGCCCGGCTGACGGCGAATGACACGATGGCGCGGAGGAGGAGCCCAACCCGTTCGCCTTTGCCAATATGTGGCCTCGCCGTTAACACGTCATATCCCTGCTTTTCGATCTTATCCAGTATGTACGTGCCGCCGCACGAGAACAATGTGACGTCCAGCGCGAGGCGGCGGTCGAGCAGGGGCGGGAGGGCGCAGCCTTTTATGAAAAGTTCGCGGGCGACGGCACAGGCCTCGCGCATGGCGGCGGCAAATGCCGGTGTGAAGCGGCGGGCGTAGACGTCTTGAAGGGGAACTCCGTGGCGAGCCAGCAGGTCTAGGGGAAGATAAACGCGGTCCTTTTGCAGGTCGACGCTGACGTCCTGCCAGAAGTTGGCGAGTTGCAGCGCGGTGCAAGTGGCGTCACTGAGCTCATAGCGTTTGGCATCATTGTAGCCGCCAAGTCCGAGCACGAGACGCCCAACGGGGTTGGCGGAATTGACGCAGTAAGCAAAGACCTCGTCCCAGTTGGCGTAGCGTGTGACAACCTGGTCGTGCTCGAATGCCGTAATCAAATTCGCGAATGGCTCGACCGGAAGCGCACGTTTGCGAACCGTGGGGCCGAGGGCCACAAAGACCGGATGGGACGATTCACCGGCGTACATGCGCTCGAGTTCGGCGCGCCACCATTTCAGAAGTCGAAGGCTATCGGCGGTGTCGCCAATTTCGTCGCCAAGGTCATCCGCCCAGCGGCAGAAGGCGTACACGTTGTAGAAATCCTGGTGCAAATGCTTGGGCAACAGGAAGCTGACAACGTGGAAATTCTCGTAGTGCCCGGTGGCGATCCAGCGCGTATAGGCCAATGATTCCGCTATCGGCCAAGCGCGGTCCATTGCCGCTTGATCCTTGACGAAGTCCTTCGGTGAAAGCACGAACGCCTTAAGGAATGATGGCGGTTTTCAACCGGCCGCTAGAGTTCATCAACCGGCGGAGCACGTCTTTCAAACTGGACAATGGCGCCTGATCGGTGACGAAATCGCGGGCGCAGATCTGACCTTGGGCCACCGCGTCGAGAGCCTTTTTTACCAGCCGCGGCGTGTGGTGAAAACTCGCCTTGCAGGTGAGTTCCGAATAGTGCAACAGGTTCGTGTCGAGTTCGACTTGCGTCTCATTCGGACAGCCGCCGAAGAAATTCACCGTGCCGCCTTTGCGCAGGAGTTGCACCGAGAGATTCCAGACTTCGGGCTTGCCAACGGCTTCAATGACAATATCGGCGCCGCGGCCGTCCGTCAATCCGCGCACGAAGCCAACGGGGTCTTCGGTTTCCGGCAGACAAATCAAATGCGCGGCGCCCATGCGCTTGGCATTTTCCAATTGCGCTTCGCGGCGGGCGATGGCGATTACCTTCGCGCCGAGAACCTTTGCCATGCGCACAAACATGAGGCCGATCGGGCCGAGGCCAATCACGACGACGGTATCGCCCGCGCGAACGTTGGATTCTTCGATGCCGCGAAGGACGCAGGCCAGAGGTTCGACGAGCGCGGCGTCCTGATAATCGACATACGCAGGGATCTTGTACAGGTTCTTTTCGACGATGCGGCCGGGAATTCGAATGAACTCGGCGTACGCGCCGTTGTTGAACAACAAATCCTCGCAGAGGTTTTCCAAATCGCGCTGGCAGAAGAAGCAGTCGCCGCAAGGGGCCGAGTTACCGGCCACCACGCGGTCGCCTTTTTTGAACCGGGTAACGCGTTCACCGACTGACACGATGTCTCCGGCAAGTTCGTGCCCAAATACGGCTGGGGGCACGATCATTCGCGCGTGATAGCCGCGGCGGAAGACCTTAACGTCGGTGCCGCAAGTGAGCGCGGCTTTCACGCGTACGAGTACATCGAAGGGTCCCACTTTGGGAATGGCCACCGTTTCGACTTTGACGTCTTCCTTGCCGTACAGGACGGCGGCCTTCATTTGTTCTGTCACTGGTGATGTCCCTGTGGCCTTACAACAATTTTCAAGGATTCCGTCGTCGGATGCAATGCCATATCGAAACCTTCGGAAATTTCCTCCAGGCCCACGCGGTGGCTGACGAGCTCACCAACCGGAATGGCGCCGCTGAAAACTAGATCGGCCGAAACACGCTGCAAGTCCACATCCGCGCTGTAAGAACCGAAAATAAGCCGCTCTCCCATACAGATGTCCTTGCCGGAAAGGTCGATTCGCTCTTTGTCGGACGTCTGCGCGAACAAGAGAATTTTGGCGCCGGGGCGGGTGGCGCGGATGGCTTGTTCAACGATTCCGGGAGCGGAGGCGGCGATGAAAACGATGTCGGCGCCGCGGCCCTCGGTGAGCGCTGCACAGGCGTCGGCGACGTCGGCCGTAAGCGGATTCAAACAGCGTTCGGCGCCGAAACGCTCGCTTGATGCCCGGCGCTCAGCCATGGTATCGGTGGCGAGAGTGCGGATTCCCTTGTGCTTTAACAGCATGGTGAAGATGAGGCCGATAGGGCCCTGGCCCATGACGACTGCCAAATCGCCGGGCTGAGGATCGGCCATCCAGATGGCCTTGACGCAGGTATTAACTGGTTCGACGAAGCAGGCGGTGTCAAAGGGGACGCCATCCGGGATAATCTCGACGCCGCGTTCCACGATCCAATCCATGATGCGGATGTACTGGGCGAAGCCGCCGCCAGCGGGCTCAAATCCGGCGGTGATGCCCACCTTTTTGTACCCCTCGCATTGGGCGTAGAGCCTGCGCCCGCAGTAAAAACATTTTCCGCACGGAATGTGATGGAAGGCGACGACTCGGTCGCCGGGTTTGAACTTGGTGACGCCTTCGCCCGCGGCGGCGACGACGCCCGCGGTTTCGTGGCCGTAAATGCGGGGCGGAGGGAGTAGATCGTACTCCACTTTTTTCAAGTCCGTGTGGCAAATACCGCAGGCTTCGACGCGGACCAGGAGTTCACCGGGACCGATGTGGGGGACAGGAACTTCCTCGACGCGGACGGTGCTTTTGCCGCGGTAAACCGCGGCGCGCATGGTGGGGGAGCTAGAATCGGGAATTCGCAAGGAACTCTCCTAGGATCTCAGATGCGGCGGGTCCGCGGGTAGCCATGCGGTATAGGTCGGGGCCGTAGAGGATGGGGTGTGTGAGCGCGGCGAGGGCGATGCGGGTGTTTGAAAAGCGGCCGGCTTCATCGCGATATTGGTTGAAATCGAGAGCGAAACGCTCGGCGGCGAGGTCGCTGACGACTTTGACGGCAGTGAAGGGGATGTTATTTTCGGCGGCGTATTTGGCGATGGCGGCGGCTTCCATTTCGACGATGCCGAAGCCCTGTTCGGTCCATTTGCTCTTTTCTGCGGGATTGTTGAGGAACCGGTCCAACGAGAGAAGCGGCGCGGGGATTCCTCCGTTCATTGTCACGACAGGCCAGCCGGTTTCGCCATCGAAGACCTCCGTGGCGCAGCATATGTCGTTAAGTTTCAAGTCCTCGTCTAACCCACCACAGAGGCCGACGCTCATCAAAGCATCGAACGGGCCGACTTGTTCGATGGCTGTTTGCAAAGCTTTCGCCGCGAGTCCGGGACCAGGGCCATTGGCGACGGCGTATAGGGTCGCCTGATTCCACTGCGCTGTTTGTGCGAAGGAGAGGGGCCAGCTTAGTTTCTTGCGAGACTGGCAGCGACGAAGCCAAGGTTTCAGTTCTAGCGCCAGGGCGCCGACGGCGAGGATTTTCATGCGGCGGTCTCGCTACAACGATTGCAGATCGCGTTATGTTAAGACGCTCCAGGACCTTTGAGCTTTCCGATACGGTCCGACATGGCTTCCATTTCGAGGTCAATCGCGCGTAGCATCGCGCTGCGAGTCCGTAGTCTAGCCTCTGTCGGTGCCGCCCATTTGTGGAATTCCGTTAGCAGGTTCGTCTTCATGTCTCTCATCTCGGTGCAGAGTTTCGTCTCAAGATCGAGAAGATCGGCCTTTACGCCGCAAAGGTCCGTTCGGATCGGTTCCACCACGCTTTCAAACATCCACTTCTTGTCGTCGTCTGTCAGGCTCATCACTGTTCACCCCCGTTAACGATACTAACAGCCGTGGTGGTTTTTACGGAACCAGGCGGCGGCGTTACGGCAGGCTGCGCCGGCGGGGGCGTGCTTGTGCCGATCTATGAGAATGAGGCGCCGAACCCTGTGAGATCCTCGAGCTTTCGGATACGATTCGACAGGACTTCTAGTTCCAGATCATGCGCACGTAGCGTGGCGGCGTGAATTCGCTGCCGGGCTTCGAAGGGCGGCAGCGAATTGAACGCCGTTAGAAGATTCGTTTCAAGGCGTTCAAGGTCCTGTTTCGTTGCAAACCGCTCCAAGTCCTGTTTCGTTGCAAATTGCTCTCCCATCCACATTTTGTCGTCGTCGGTCAGGCTCATAACGGTTCACCTCTGTCTTCAAGTATACTAACCTTCCTCGTGGAACCAGGCGACGGCGTTGCGGAGCGCATCGGCGGCGGAGCCAGGGCTATAACCCAGTTCGTTCTCCGCCTTCGCATGCGTGACCCACATTTTCTTTTTGGCCATGCGGACGCCTTCCATTGGCGCACGCGGCGGCGCGCCGGTCCACTTAGAGATTACGCCTCCAATGGCGGCGGCGGTCCAGGCCACGCCATACGGGATGCGGACGCTGGGGGCAGGAACGCCGCTATGGCGCGAAAGCTCGGCGAAGATTTGCTTCAAAGTCAGATTCTCACCGCCAAGAATGTATCGTTCTCCGATCCGGCCTTTTTCGCACGCTAACAAATGCCCGCGGGCAACGTCGCGCACGTCAACAATATTGAGGCCCGTGTCGAGGTAAGCCGGCATTTTACGGCGCAGGAAATCGACAATTGTCTGGCCGGTGGGAGTCGGCTTGAAATCGTGGTCGCCGACCGGCGCTGTAGGGTTGACAATGACTACTGGCAAACCCTTCGCGGCAAACTCGAGAGTCACTTTTTCGGCAAGGTATTTCGACCGCTTATAGTGGCCGGACATTTCCGCGAGCGAGACCAGCGTAGTCTCATCGCCAAGACCGCCTTCAACAAGGCCAATACAGCCGACCGTGCTGGTATAAACAACCCGCTCAACACCCGCTCTTAAAGCTGCTTGCAACAGACGGCGCGTTCCTTCCACGTTCGACTGGTAAAGCTCAGCGGGGTTGGGCGACCAGAGGCGGTAATCGGCGGCAACGTGATAGACGACACCGCAGCCGTCAACGGCGCGTTCCAGCGACGCCGGATCGGTCAGGTCACCGATTACGACTTCAACGTCGAGTTCCGGCACGGGATTTCGCCCGCGAGTCATCGCGCGCACTGGCAAGCCGGATTCTGCGGCGAGGCGCGCCACATGCCAACCGAGAAAACCGGATGCTCCCGTTACCAGAACCGGCCGCACAGCTCAATTCTCCCGCGCGCGCGATTTCCGGAATGTAGCAAGCGCGAGCAGCGGGAACGTGTTCCGGTACATGTGATAGTTCAGGTAGAAGACGCGCGGGAAACCGGTCCCGGTGGCCTGCGGTTCGTCCCACGTGCCATCGGAGCGCTGGGTGCGGACGAGATACTCGACGGCACGGTCAAGACTTTCGCTGCGAGTGTCCCCGCTGGCGAGCAGGCCGAGCAACGCCCAGGAGGTTTGGGACGGCGTGGAAGGAGCGTTGACATAGACGCCTTCGGTGTAGCTTTCCGGGCTTTCGCCCCAGCCGCCATCGGCGTTTTGAATGGCGCGAAGCCATTCGCTCGCGCGGAGAATATGCACCTCCAATTCACTTTCGCCGGCGGCGCGGAGGCCTCGAACAGCCAGATAGGTGCCGTAGATATAGTCGACGCCCCAGCGACCGTACCAACTGCCGTCGGCTTCCTGAGCGCGAATAAGATACTCGACTCCGCGCCTCGTCGACGGGTGGTCAACGGGAATGCCGTGCAGCGCCATGCATTCGAGCACGCGGCCGGAGATGTCGGGACAAGTCGGGTCGAGCATGGCGTTGTGGTCCGCGAAAGGGACGTTACTCAGCACCGGCCAGTTGTTGTCGACATCGAAGGCAGCCCAACCGCCATCTTTGGCTTGCATCGCAATCAGCCAGTTCAAGGCGCGCTGAACCGTGGCCTGCTGCGCCACCGAATTGGCGGATCGGGCGAAGGCAAGGGCGATCATCACCATGCCGGTGTCATCAATATCCGGATAGTATTCGTTGGCGAATTCGAAGTACCAGCCGGAGGGCTCGACGCCTGGGCGGTGAATGCTCCAGTCGCCCTTTTTACGAACCTCCTTGCTCACCAGCCAATCGGCGGCACGGGTCAACGATTCCGGTGGCGCGGCGCCGGCTTCGCCCAGGGCGTGAACGGCGATCGCGGTATCCCAAATGACGGAAAAGCAAGGCTGAAAGAAGAAGCGGCCGCCATCATCGACCATGAGGTTCAGAAACTGCTGTTCGGCTTCATCGCGATCGGGGTGGCCCGGTTCACAGCCGAGCAGATCGAGAGCCATGATGGTGTACATCATCGGCGGATAGATCGCGGCGAGGCCATCGGTGTCACGGGTTCGTTCAAGCACCCACTGTTTGCACTTCCCGATCGCCCGGGCGCGGATCGATCGGCTGCCGTGACGCTCCCACAGCTTGCAGACCTTGTCGACCCCCATGAAAAACGACTTCCAGGAGAACCAGCTATCGGGGCACGGAAAGGCCTTGGAAACGCCCGGGACGTAGAGTTCATCTATGGTAAAGCCGTCGGGGAGGGGACGGCCTTTATTGAGCGATTGGACGATGGCCAGCGGGACGACGATGGCGCGAGCCCACGCGCTCATGTGATATAGCACACGGCCCATCAGAATCATCTCCGGTGGAACGGAGGGAACGTGTTCGCGGGGATAGAGGTTGAAGAGGCTGAGGTTGATGCGGACGTAGCTGTTGCAGGCCTGGAGCCCGCCGTGGGCGAGGATGCAGTCGCGGAGGCGCCTCATCGGATCGCCGCCAGGGTCAACACCGGACACTTTCAGCGCGAAGTACGCCTTGACAGAGGCGCTGACATCGGACGGACCGCCAGGATAAATAGAGAAGCCGCCATCGGCGGATTGGCGGGCGAGGATGGAAGCAACGGCCCGGTCCACTTGCGGACGGGCCGGCGGATTCCATTCACGGCCGCGTGGAGCGTAGAGCCACAATTGGAGCAGGATGTAGTCCGATTCCAAGGTGGTGTCCGCGGTCAGTTCGCCCCACCAGTAGCCCTTTTCGCTCTGTTGAGACAGCAGCCAGTCCGAGGCTCGCGCGATGCATTGCGCCAGGCCGGCGGCCACCGAGTCTGTCATTTGCAAACTCGGACTCATGTTTAAATTGTGGGGCTGATCTGCGTTAATCGCGCGGCGCTGAGTTCCGGAGGAAGCGAGAAACGGACGTCTTCTTCCCTCACTTCCAATGTTTCCAGGGTGCCGTATCCATTGGCGCGAAGGAAGTCGATCAGGCGCTCAACCAAATGCTCCGGAGCGGACGCGCCAGCCGTTATGGAGATGGTGTTGACACCTTCGAACCACGCTTCTTGCACGTCCATTTCGTCGTCAACCAGATAAGCCGGGCGTCCTTCCTTGCGGCAGACTTCCACGAGACGCTGCGAATTAGAGGAGTTTCGCGAACCGACGACAAGCAGCAAATCCGTCATCGGCACGACGGCCTTGACGGCTACTTGGCGGTTCTCGGTGGCATAGCAGATGTCCTGGGAGTGCGGACCCTCAATTAGCGGAAAACGTTCGCGCAAGCGGGCGATGATATCGCTGGTCTCATCCAGGCTCAATGTGGTCTGGGTAAGATAGGCCACTTTGGTTTCGTCGGCGACGCACAGGCCATCCACGTCTTCAACCGTTTGCACGAGCACCATCGAATCGGGAGCTTCGCCGAGGGTGCCGATCACTTCGTCATGATTTTCGTGACCGATCAGGACAACCGTATAGCCTTTACGGGCAAACTTTACCGCTTCCAAATGGACCTTGGTCACGAGTGGGCAAGTGGCGTCAATGACATTTAGGCTGAGGGCCTTCGCCTGTTGACGAACGGCCGGCGCGACGCCATGCGCGCTGAATATGACGCGAGCGCCCGCAGGGGCTTCGTCCAGCTCATCGACGAAGATCGCGCCCAAACCGCGGAGTTCGTCCACGACATGCTTGTTGTGAACAATCTCCTTCCGCACGTAGATCGGGGCGCCGAATGTTTCGAGGGCGATCTTGACGACATCAATGGCCCGGACGACTCCAGCACAAAATCCACGCGGTGTGAGGAGGACAATCTTCTTCTCCACGACGATCTTTTCTTCCACCAGGGTAGCGGTCCCAGATTGCATCATCTCCTCACATTATAGCAACGGGGAATCTTCAATCGGCGGGTGGACCCAGTGTAATGAACCCGCCGCCTTGAGTGCTGAACCCACCGATCGTGCCCTCAATCGGGTAGTCGCTTGGCGGGAGATCCGGCGAGACAATATTGAACTGGTACAGGCCCGGTGTGACGACGCCGGCAAATTCAACGGCCACCGGAACGCCGCCGATCTTGATGCTGACGGCGCTCGCAAGCGGGTATGCTCCGCTGAAGACCGTGCCTTCTGGAGTTGCCGGATTCGTCAGTCCCCAACCGGTTCCATAGACTAGAGCGCGTCCCCCGCGCGCGGGCAGAGGTTGGTTGGCATTTCGGGCCGATGGAAACAAGCCGGCCTTCCCGGCGATGGTTCCATCGAGGTTCGCGGCGCGCTTTCCGTCGATCGGTACGCTGATGCCATCGAGTACCGCCGGCAATCGATCTTGCACGAAATCCACGCCGGCCCAGATGCGAGTCGTGGAGGCGAGATCCGTCCCCTTGATACTGACCCACGCGGAAGCCGCAATTTCGGGCCGGAGTGATCCGGCGTCGATCACTTCTGTGATAAATGGCCCGCTTCGGCGCCATACATACGCCGCCCCGGCGAATTCGGCGCTTTCGTTCGGCGTGCTGTTGACCCCAAGAGTTGCGCTGGATTCGTTATCGGCACCCACGACCACCGTCTCGCCCGATGCAGCCACCGAATAGCCGAAATGTTCAGATCCGTTCGAGGTTCCGATGCTGGCAGATTTCAAGTACGCCTGCTGGCTCCACACCCCTGCGGCCCGCACAAACACGTACGCGGCCCCGGAGTCTCTAGATCTCTCATTCGGAGTTGTATTGACCCCCAGAGTGGCGCTGTCTTCAAAAATCGCTCCTACCACCACTGTGTCGCCCGACACCGCCACTGCAACACCGAAACGGTCATCCGCATGAATGGTCCCGAAGCTGGCCGGTTTCAGGTAGGCCTGCTGTCTCCACACTCCCGCTGTTCGAACGAACACGTACGCCGCCCCGGCATCGCCGGCACTTTCGTTAGGGACGCTGTTGACCCCCAGGCTCGCACTATCTTCTCGATAGGCTCCCACCACCACGGATTCGCCCGCCACCGCCACCGCTCCTCCGAACTGGTCACCCGCCTGCGTGGTCCAGGCGTTGGCCGGTTTCAGGTAGGCCTGCCGGCTCCACACTCCCCCGGTCCGCACATACACATACGCCGCCCCGGCCCCGTCAGCGTCTTCGTTGACAGCGCCGTTGACCGCCAGGCTTGCGCTATCTTCCTGATAGGCTCCAACCACCGCGATTTCGCCCGACGCCGCCACCGATCTTCCGAACTGGTCACCCGCCTGCGTGGTCCCGGCGTTGCCCGGTTTCAGGTAGGCCTGCTGGCTCCACACGCCCGCGGTCCGCTCAAACACGTAGGCCGCCCCGGCTCCGCTGGCGCTTTCATTGGGGGTGCTGTTGACCCCGAGGCTAGCGCTCTCTTCTCCAGCGGCCCCTACCCCCACCGTGTCGCCCGATATTGCCACTGAAATACCGAAACCGTCACCCGCCTGCGTCGTCCCGACGCTGGCTGGCTTCAGATATGCCTGCTGGATCCAGACTCCCGCTGTCCGCACGTACACGCAGGCCGCGCCGGCCGAACCCGCGCCACGGTTGGGGGCGCCATAAACCCCCAGGTTTGCCCTACTTTCTCCAGGGGCCCCTGTGTCACTTTGAGAATTATTTGGCATAGGGTCGTCAACATTATTTGGCTCAGAGCCGGGCGGCGATTGGATCCCCAGGGAGGCAGCGCTTCGGTACGGCGACTCGGCTCGTGCTACTCTCCTGCCGACGTCGCCGTTACACAGGAACTATCCTCTGAAGCCACATTCCAGAGTGGGTGTTTGCCCTCGCATCAGACCCGCGGGGCTGCGGAGTTTTCTCCGGAATTGGATCTAGATTAGCGGTCGTGGATACTCCGCCTTCAATGCCAGAAGGAGCAAATCTAATTCCTCCCTACAGCACGAACACCGCTCCAGATGGTCTCCCACAAGTTTCAGCGGCTCCGGAAGCGGCCGACCGGAAAGGAGGTGGTCCGCATAAGCCGCAAAGTAGTCGAAGCAGTCGTCGCACCCAATTTCATGCGGGAGCACGGAAGCGGCCATACTCACGAGTGCCTTTAGTCTTGGATCGAGTTCGGCCATCTTCTCATCTCCCTCCCAGAACGCGGAGTACTTGATCTTCCGTCCAGCCAGCTTTCAGGATTGCTTGCCGGATTCTCGTCCGCGCGTCGTAAACCAACTTGTATAGCGCATTACGATTGGTCCCCAACCTGCGGGCGACTTCATCCGGCGGCGCGCCGCCCAACTCAGCCAGAATCGCGTCACGCTGCTTCGAGGTCAATCCATTCTGAACCGCGTCGCTGACCGCGCTCATCAACTGGTTCGACTCATGGTCCGTGGCTGTGGATTCCGGGAACAGCCGCCCCGCCTCGACCATCTCCTCGAGGGAAACATCTTTCCAACGGGCCCTCCGCATTTCGCTGACGGCAACGCGAACCCCGATAGACATGGCCCAAGCCTCAAACCGGCTTTCACCGCGGAATGAACCGATTCCATTCGTAATGCGGATCAGCGCGTCCTGCGCAAAGTCTTCCAGCAGGAAAGCACCTGAAGGAGAAGGCCCAACGCTGCGATGCAGGCCTTTCATCAACAGCCGCCGCAAATCGACGAGCGCAGCCTCGCACTCCTAACCTGCCTACCCGTTTTCGCTGTGAATTGAGAGCGCGACAGCAGGGGGGAGGATAGAGGGCGTTTCAACGTGCGAAAAGAAAAAGGTTATCGTACGACCTAGGGGAGCCTCAGGAAAGCGGACTCAAGCAGGCAGGTTCTGAACTACTTCAAGTGGTCAGCAGCGGAATGTGCTGAGCGCTAGAATGAGCAATGCCCTACCTGAAACTGGAGGTTCTGCATTCGTTCAAGGAAGCGGAGCGAAGGGACCTTGAGGAAATGTGGGCCATGTCGCCGGATGAGCGCATGGCGCTGATCGAAGAACTGCGGAGGAGTTGGTATGGGGACGCCGAAACTGAATCCGCATTTCCGGGAGTTCTCGAAGTGTCTCGGCGCACATGACGTACGTTACCTCCTGATCGGTGGATATGCCGTGGGCTTTCACGGCTGGCCGCGAAACACGAAAGACATCGACTTTTGGATTGCCGGGGACGAAGAAAATCAGGCACGGGTGATCGAAGCGATTCGGGAATTCGCGTTTCCCGATACCCAAGACGATCTACTGCGAGAGGAATCGGTTATCGTGCGCTTTGGAGTTCCTCCCCATCGCATCGCAATCATTCGGCAGATCAGCGGCGTTGTGTTTGAACAGGCGTGGCAAAACCGTGCCGAGTGGAAGGGCGAGGATTTTCAGATCCCGGTCATCGGCTTGGCCGACCTTCGCCGGAACAAAGTGGCATCCGGCCGCAGCCAGAACCTTGCGGACTTGGAACACTTGCCGGACTTATGACAGCCCTCCCTTGAGTGCTTTGACGCTCAATGGTCAGTATCCCGACTGGTGCCGCAGTCGCAAAGGCGGGCCAAGGCCCTTTTTGACGGCAACTAGCCCATCACCAGTATGATTGCGCGGGGGCGCCGTCACGCGCTTCCCGAAGTAGTTAACGCTGATTGCGGATTTGATACCGTTCGTCTGAAAGGTCTTGGAGGACGTAGTTCTCAACGAATCGCAGCCGTGTAAAGAAGTCAGGAGGACAGGAGCCTGTCCTACAACTTTTGCGGCGTAAAACCGGGTCCGCTCGAACCGATCCGAATCCTTTGCTCGCAAGGGGATCGGAACGAAATCCGCCAGCCCATCCAAGTGGGTGCCCGGCGTGGATTCGAACTCGGGTGGCAAGTTGTTGCGGCGAAAAGGCGGAATCCGCGCGGCGGCCACGGCGAGGGAGAAGGCTGTTGGGGTGTTCAGCCTCGTAGGGAGCAAGGTTGGCTCCCCGTCGTGGACGCGATTCGAACTTTGGTGGTTTGTCCGACAGCGTTCATCCGGGTGGTTTTCCAGACACCGATACCTGCCGGGATTCTGTCGGTGCGGTGTGGTGCTTGACACGGCCTCAGGTAAGACGATATCTTACCGACATGAAGACTACCGTCTCCTCCAAGGGCCAGATCGTCTTGCCGGCAGAGTTCCGGCAGATGGACCGTGTCGAACCGGGGCAGGAGTTCGACGTCGAGCGTCTCGATCCTGGCGAGTATCGCCTCGTCCGCCGCGCGACTCCGAACGAGGGCGCCATCGACTGGCTGTTCGCCTGTCCGCAGAAGGACTTCTTCGTGCCCATCGACTCTGAGTCGACGGATGCGCTGTGAAGTACTTGGTCGACGCCAACGTTTTGAGTGAGCCGACGAAACCAACGCCCGATCCGCGAGTCATGGCGTGGCTTCGCGCACATGAGCGAGATATCGCTGTCGATCCCGTCATTCTCGGCGAACTGCGATTCGGGATTCTCATCCTTCCCAAGGGAAAGAAGCGGACCGCCCTGGAACGCTGGTTTGACGCGGGGGTGGGGCGTCTCCATTGTTTGCCCTGGGACGCGGACACGGGCCTGAAATGGGCGGAGATGCTGGCGCGTCTGCGCGCAACCGGGAAAGGCATGCCGATCAAGGATAGCCTCATCGCGGCGACGGCAGTCGTCCACGGTCTGGCCGTCGTCACGCGGAACCGTTCTGATTTCGCGAACGCCGGCGTGCGCATCGTCGATCCGTTCGTTGGTTGAGGTCTCGCGTAGATGCGGCTACGCGCGCCCCAAAATCACCCGGAGTGAATATGTACCCTATCCCCGAGGCCCCGTGTGTCCCTATTGCAGCTTGATCCGTCCGCATCGCGTAGGCCCGGCGAGGACTCGAACCTGGAAGTATATAGAACTCTCGCGGCCCAAACGGGGTTCGCTCGAACCCATGCAAATCCTTTGCGCGCAGGAGGATCAGAACGAAATCCGTTAGCCTGTCGAAGCTGGGCTCCCAAAATGGATTCCTCTCGAATTCACTACTGGCGCGCGACAAAACATTCTTGGAGGTGGAACGGCGCGATGCGCGTTACCCAGCGAAGTGAAGCCGCGCCAGCCAGGATCAATGACGGTTCATTATTTATTCATGAGCTGGACCACCGGGCCGATAGCTGTGATCCGGATACGCGTACTGAATTCATAGAGACCGCCGTCCGTTCTCTTTCCACGACTGCCTCCGGTGCCGCTATCAAAATTCTGCTCAAACGTCTCAGACACATTGAGCTGACCGATGCTTCCGGCAGGTAGATCGAGAACCCATTCCGAATCGGATCGCCTGGAGAGCGTAGCAGAAGGGGTTTTCGGTGCATTAAGTTTGAATCCGCAAGCGTTCACGGGGTCGGAGCCAAACAGGAGGTCCACGTTGTCAACCGAGATCTGCGTCCAGGGGCTTTTGGCGGCGGTGCCGACGGGCATGTCGAGAAGACTGTGATACGAGTTGCCTTCAAAGCGGTAAAAGGTTTTGAGCTTGATCGATGCCGCGCGAATGGTTCCCAGCGGTTTTGCATCCGATCCCAGCGCCGGTCGATCTAGATTCACATGTAATGTGCGTTTGGCGCCTCTACACGAGGAGTCCCATGGCAAGTTCAACACCCCAGGCGGGCCTGGGCGGAGAGAGAAATATCTGTCTCTTATACACATCTCCGAGCCCACGAGACTAAGGCGAATCTCGTATGCCGTCTTCTGCTTGAA
>ENA-ORBV01004329-ORBV01004329.1-microbial-mat-metagenome-genome-assembly--contig:-NODE-4329-length-27367-cov-5.323232_pt1 | contig 27367 bp, 16 predicted proteins | sample MGYA00237777_ERZ505514 | MGnify/ENA primary metagenome ERZ505514 (study PRJEB26160, sample SAMN06269048) | microbial mat metagenome | isolation source: Oligotrophic lake microbial mat | place...
ACATCAAGGTTACTATGGTTGCCACTTAAAAAAATTCAATCACCAAAACAAGAGAAACTCTGTATCCAAGCCACCAACAAGATGAGAGAAGTTGCCGTTTTCCTCACGCCTGACCTCTACAAAGCAAATCCCCATTTAATCGAAAGCCTTGGTCACAATCTCATTGCGGTCCACTCGTTTGATGTACATCAGGAAAACTACAGAGATGCCATCGAATGGCACCAGAAAGTTGTATCCGAAGAAATCGGGAAAGATCTGTCGTCGGCCAAACTCTGTCTTGCGTTTGAAAACAGCAGAGAGGGCGTCGTGGCCGCCTACAATGCGGGAATGTCGGTGATTGGCATCGGTCAGAATAAAATTGAGTTGGAACGCTTCAAGTGCTTTGGAGCTCATGCTGTCGCCCTGAGTGTTTCGGATCTGCTGGACAACTTTGGAATTCGAAACTACTACCAAATCCAGTACCTACCCTACGTCATTCATCTACGCCGTATTGCAGCAACGAAAACCGGATATCCTGTTTCGATGTTAGATACACTGAGTGGTAATATTATCAAGAGCGATGCCAACGCTGATACACACTCGGACGGCTTCGATGAGATTGATTTGGATGGGTCAGTTGAGATAGACCCAGCAGGAAGCCGTATCATTCCACGCGAAGTCTTAGGGATTAATCCTGGCACACTAGCAGATGTCTACATGAATAATATTGGCTGGCCTCAGGATCATATTTCTTCCTTTCAACTGAACTCACGAGAGATCGAGCGGGATGTCATTCGAATGTTTGGAAAACTGTATCATGTGCCAGCTAATATCATTACAGGATTTGTCACGAGTGGTGGCACAGAAGGAAATTTCAGCGGTCTCTGGTGGCAACGCGATTACCTGAAGGACGAGAGTGGTGGTCATGCTCCTATTCTTATCACTTCAAATATGACCCATTATTCTGTTTTCAAGGCAACCAACCAGCTTGCCATGGATACAAGAATTGTCAAGACAAACAGTGTCGGTGAACTCGATTGTGAGGACCTCTCAAACCTGCTGGATGTATTGTCAGAGGAAGAACCCAATCGTCCAGTATTAATGCACGTGACCTTCGGGACAACCCAGACAGGAGCTACAGATGATCTACCTTCCATCTACAAACTGCTCACTGAGAAGGTGGAGCAACGGGGCGGACACTTCTCGATTCATGTGGACGCGGCTCTCATGGGAGCAGTCATTCCAATCATACAACCATTTGGTACCGGTGTCAATCTGTTTGAGAAGTTCAAGGTTAGATCATTAGCCATCTCAGGCCACAAGTTCTTTGGATCGGTATGCATCTGCGGGGTATGCCTGACTACCAAGCCTTTTTTGGACAAATGCTTCGAAAACAAGAACACGGGTGTCGCTTACGTGGACGGCTTGCATGATATGACGCCTAGTGGATCCAGATCTGGTTTCAATGCGCTGAGTTTTCATAATACAATCTGCGGACTATACATGCATACTGATGCCAAAAGGCTTCGAGAAATTGTTGCACAATGCTACCGAAATACTGACTACTTTTTGGAGGGCGTGTCCAAGTTGGTCGGACCAGATCAGATTATCCGCCCCAAGAATAGTCTTCAAGTATCTTTCGCTCCAAGGCAGTCGGAGAGAACCATGGAACGATATTCTTTGATGCCGGTAACAATGCCAGAACAACCCAACCTGCAATATGCATCCGTGTGTGTTTTAGTGAACGTTACAGTCAAGCAAATTGACCTACTATTGAAAGACTATGCTAGAGATTTGGAACGCATGGGGCGGCGATCTCCTAAATCAGTTGCTGAAAACGGAGTGGCTAAAAAATAGCTAGCGCGTCTACATTTCCTGAGCCAGCCCTAAATAGAGCTTGTTCATCTTCAGAAACAACCACAAACTAGAGTTGCATGAGGTACGAAATAGCTACTAGACTACCCTTCCCTCTCAGGCTCAGGACCCAGCGCTCTAGAGCTAGAAGTTTCGGTGGCGCTACTGTTGTTCTACAGGTTTTGACGTGGTGAAGATGTGTAGGTGAAAGTGAGACGTAAACCCTGTTTGCTTTGATTGCCAGTGAGTCGACCTAAAAGATGGAGTTTTCGGGTTGATCAAAAGACATCCCGGCTGGCTAGCTATGTTTGCTTAACCTTTTGACAATTCAAGCTCCCACTGTCTGCCGATCCCTGTTGTGCCGGCAGATAGTAGCCTAGAAAAGCTTAAAAAGTTGTATGGCAGATAAATAGGTATCAGATAATACTAATAGTTAGCTAAACAGCACAGCACAACCAGCTGCTGGAGAGGGCCTGGATGTCCCACAACTACTCGTGGTAACGGCGAACTCAAACCAGGTGCACACTTGTCCAGTAGTGCAAATGTTTTGACGAAAGATCCAATAAAAATCCATCAAACATCCATCATGACGACAAACGGTCAATGATCTCCTCTACTATAGCTATAGTAACGTCCACCACGGTGCATCCCATCACAACATATCCAAACTGTCCACGCAATTGACTAGAGGAGTTTGGACATACTACTTGCATTACTCTAGGCTCTTTCGTTGCTTAGATAGCAAGAGGAGACAGAAAGGAGCAAGGAGAAAAAAAGAAAAACATGTGGGCACTTTCCATGAAACTGCCAAGCACAACCAAGCGCAACAACCACAATATGTATTGGCCTTTTCGTGTGTTCCAGCCGTCCTTCATGTTTATTTATATCCTTGGTATTGCCGTGATGCTTTCAATAAACGTTCAAGCAATATCTCTACTACAACTGCAACAACAAGGAAGCAAAAGTAACCCATTTCCACCACCCAGTACCTGTTTCACTACCAAATCTGGTTTGCCAGTGTGTCGTTACGCCTTGGGCGGTGCTGCTCGCAGCACTCAGCCATCTTCTCTTCCTGGGGAATACATGAATCACTTGTTGTCCACTGACAAGGACGACAACAAATTTACACTGGGAGCACCCTTTTACTTTTACTACAATCCTCATCGATATCCGGCCTTTGTGAGTGGCTTACGAGATGCCTTGGCGTCGTGTTGCACCGCCCAAAATGAAACTCGGGGGTTTTCGTCAAGACACGACGTCTTTCTCGCCAGTGGTGGGGCCGAATTTTCTAAAAATGCCATGGAACAACGATTGCAGGATGCACTGCAGGCAGGTGGCGAGACTGATTATTTAGATGCTTTTATCCTCGAGTATATTTGTCCATCGGATACAACCAGACAGAGCGATGATATCGATGCTGTAAACGTTTCCTGGCAACTGAATGACGACGTTGTCGGCGCGATTCAACAAGCACAAGCTTGGAAACAGCAAGGTTTGATTCGATATGTGGGGGCATCGACACACTCTCATCGAGTGGGGGCCACATTGGCACAACATGCTGGCATTGATTGTGTCATGATACGATACAACATGGCCCATCAAAAGGCTGCCCAGACCATTTCCTTTCCAGCTTGTATCCAACACCAGAAACCCGTTTTGGCCTTTACAACAACGCGATGGAATGCATTGCAAAAGGGTCATGTAGAATGGAATGATAAGGACAATCAACCGCCAACGACGGGAGATTGTCTTTCCTATGCCTTGGCGTCGTCACCACCCGTGGAAGTCGTGCTGCACTCGGCTCGAGACGAAAAAGAATTACAAAATGCATTAATCGGATTCCATGCCAACATGTCTGCCGAGGAAATGAACAAGTGGGCCACTTATGGAAACTTGGAATGGAATGACATCGATAGCTTTGATGAATATCCGGAGGAGGAATCCAGTCCGTAGCAGGTATATACTAGGAACACGCAGCTTCCCTGAGCTCTTCTGCAGTTGATCTTGTGGACGCCATGAGCGAGCCATTTCCAACAATGCCCGGGATGACTCAACAATTCTAGCTACACGGGTCAACAAGCACGCACATGGAAATGGCCCTCCCACAATGCGGCAAGGGCAACCAAATCATCACCAAAAGCACGTTTCTTGGTCGCTACCAGCTTGATTGTGTTGCTAATATGACTGTGGGCCAAAGGGCGGCCCCTTGTAGGAGACGGATCGAACAGCATCGGAGTTTATTCGTGACGAGGGACGGGGATACCATTGGAGCTGACTCAGATACATTGGGTTGTGGAGCAGAGAAGCTCTTGTTGACCATATTCGTGGAGGTGGAGGAGTTGTTACAGGTTGGCCCCTTCTACAGTACTTGCAGTTGGTCCCTGCACGACGTCGAAGAAAAATCAAAAATGAGATAATACTCTACTACTATTCTAGTAGGAATAGTTTTTGCTACGGCATCAAAAGGGCTAGGGTGATCGCGAGCCCCAACCGGTACCCATGATAGTCACTGACGTGTGGGGTACCCCGCGCCCAATGCACATGAAACAATAACATGTTGCTGAAATAAAAACTCACACATATTTCGCATTATTGATTGAACGCACGCTCCCCCCATGCTTTTACCAACCGACCATGATGTTGATTTCGATAATACGAGTTTGTTGGAGTGAATTGCCATGTGCTGCTGAACATTCTTTGAAACAAAGTGCAAGGCTTACATGGCAAAAGTGTCGTGCATAAAGTCGTCGTGCTTGCTGGTGTCACGAATCTGGCAGCCGCTACTACTAGCTAGCCAGAAGCTTTGCAACGAGGATACTGTCTTGAATCTCTCCGCATCAAACTATAATGTCCACAATAGAAGATCTGCATCGAAGCCAGGACTAGCTAGTTAAAATAGCAGGGGATCAAGAGTAATATCCCGAAGAAGAAGGGACCCCAACCGCACTATTGATATCCACTGTCGACGTGAACTTGTAATCAAAATGACGCTTCGTGCCAGCATTCGCTGGTTACCTTTGGTGGGAAGTTCCATCCTATTGGGCGTCGTTCCCGTCCTGGCAGCAGCCAGTCTTCGTCATCACGGTGCTTCTGATCGTGATTTGGCAGCAGCATCCTCGACCAAAATTTTGGGAGGATCCGACGCCCCTGCCAACTTGTATCCCTTTTATGCATGGTGGAATGAAGAATGCGGTGCAACATTGATTTCGTCAACCATGTTGCTTTCCGCGGCGCACTGTTTGGAGGGGCAATTGGATAATAATGGTGACGGCGGCAACTTTGGCGTGGTATACCTAAATTCCATTAACCGTCAAGAAGGAGCCGCCTATGATGTCATTCAAGCCTGGGCGCACCCCCAATACAACATGGATCACTACAGCGAACCAGAATTCGATTTTATACTGTTAAAAGTCAACGCTACCATTCCCAAAACGGTCGCCACTCCCATCACTTTGAACGAAGATCCGAACATTCCATCGATGGACGATCCGTGGTTGGTAAAGATTGGGTTTGGCGTCACGGAAGATACCGATGATGGTGTGGAATTATTGCAACAAGTCGATATACCCTACCTTCCCAACGATCCCAATTGCTCCGAATTGTATTCCGATACCTTTATTGGAGAAGCGGAACTCTGTACGCTGTATCCCAACAATTCACAAACGCCCAGAGACAGCTGTTTTGGGGACTCGGGTGGACCTGTATTGGCTCGAGCAACCTACGAGCAGGAATACAACAATCTGGGAGCATGGATCCAAGTTGGTGTCATCAGCTGGGGCGATGGTGCGAACAAAATGCTATAGGCCGATTCATAGTATGCCACATTCATTCGTCAAACTAACCACACGCTCCTTTTTTGTTTTTGTATGTAGGCTGTGGACTGCCCGATCGCCCTGCGGTCAACGCTCGTGTTTCGGCGGTGGCGACTTCTTGGATCAAACCCTTGGTGTGTTGGAACACTGGTCCCGGTCCCCTCCCCGAGTATTGTGCGAATATGACGGTCGACTTGCCCCTGTCGCTGCGCGTGGATATGTATTTTGCGGAGGAATACTCGAACAATAGGAATAGGAATTTGAAGCGCGTCGTGGACGACGACGACGACGACGGCAATGATGATGAGGTGCTGCCAGAACTAGACAGCGCTAGTCTCCTACAACGATTGAACATTTCTTGGGGGCTGTACCAAGTCGATCCACCCATGACACTGTACGAAATGCAAGGTGGAGTAGAGATAGTAGACAATCACTATGCTACAACCAATACTACTAGTACGAGCCCTGCAGTGGCCATCAGCCGACATGGAAATCATCGCCGAGAGCTCCGGCCGATGCTGGGTGTGTCACAACACTTTGACAATTTGGAACCTGGTATGTATTACTTTCGATTGCATCAAGAGATTCAAGATATCCTGTATCGAGGGACCTTTTCTCGTATTCAAATTATTCAAGGCAATGCCACTACTACTTCTACTAGTAGTGGCGGCGCTCCTCAGCATGCATGGTTGGATGTTAACGGCAGCAACTTTGCAGGTTTGCTCGAGACCTACTTTACCGTATCCTCCTCCATGGATGTGGCACAAGTGCAACCCCCCACTCCAGGGATGAGCAACAATGATCCGACCAATGACGACAGCGTTTTCGATGATGATGACTGGAACAGTGGCGTGACGGATGTTTATATAGATGTCATGTACGACAATGCTCCCCTTGAAACGAGTTGGTGGCTTCGAAATCTCTACACGAACGAAACCATCTTTGAAATAGCACCGGGGGAGGCTACCGTACCTGGGTTGATGGGGTATCAAATTGGCATTCCCAACTCGGACATCAGCGACGAATTTGAATTTCAAATGTGGGATACGGTAGGTGACGGCATCTGTTGCGAGAAAGGCTTTGGTTGGGTTCAAGCGTGGCTTGGAACCGATGAGCTACTCTGGAATTTGGATGGAAACTTTACGGATGGCCATTCCATCCAGTTTTTCATTTGAGCTCGGCATGTATGGCTTTGGATTATGGCAGTGCATCGTGTACTGTATGGATTAGGCTATGTTGGAAGTGGTCGTTTAATTTAGGACCTTATCCCTCCAAGGGATTGTAGAATGCATAAAGAATTATGCGTAGCCAGATGACTTTGATTAATGTTGTTGGAAGTGGGAAAGTAATGTAAAATAATAACTATCCGGCTATTAGTAAGATAGTCTATGAACGCACATTGTATTTCCAAAAAGGAAGCGCACTTGCTCACGTTACAGCACGTGTTACGTTGCATGTGCAAGTAAGTCACTGTTGCAATGGATTGGGTCGTGGATCTGAACATCTTTTCGCTGAAATGGATCTTTGTCCGAACTTTGGCTTGAACATTATTCGCCTTGCATGGCGCGGTTAGCTGCTTGTAGCCGAACACACTAACGAATGGGTGTTATTCACCTCACAACAACCTGTTTGGTGAAGTAAAACAGAAGCATGAAAACCATAATTAACACCAGAAGTACACAAGACAGAGGGCTTTCCATACAACTAAATTAATACCATGTCACCAGCTACTACTACTACTATTACGGACAATAATAAGAATGACGACGATGATTACATTGCCAAAACCTTGGCCGATCTTCCGACGCCTGCCTTTGTGATCAATCGGTTCGCCTTTTCTCGGAACTGTCAACGCCTGTTGGACGCGGCCAAGCAAGGCAAATTTTGCTTGCGGCCCCACATCAAGACGCACAAAGCCTTGGAAGGCGTCGAGTGGCAAGAATACGGAACGGAAGGGCGGTATCGTCGTCGCCGGAGCAGTCAAAGTCAACAACAACAAGAATCGAGTAGTAGTAAGGATGTGGCTGACACGGACGACAACAAGACTCTCATTGTGCGTGGATTCGTGGCGTCCACGATTCCCGAAGTCAAATTGTTGGTCAATTACTTGACGAGCAGTCACAAGGCGCACTCGGCCAGCACTTCCCAACAGAGTATTTTGTTTGGCCTTCCCATTAGCGAAACCAAATTGCCCACGCTCAACATTCTCCAAGAACGCTTGCAACGCAATCACGACAATAGCAATATGGCACCTACCATTCACATTTTGATGGATCACGTGGAGCAAATTAAAATGGTGGAACGCTTTTGTCAAGCCAATAACAACGACGAGACTGCTTCTTCTCGCCGAAATTCTTGGACCGTCTTTGTCAAGTTGGATACGGGATACCATCGCGCGGGTGTCCCGTGTGAGGATGCGGGGGGTTATGCACAGGCCATGGCGCTGGTAACGGCCATTGTGCAATCGCCTTTTCTCCAGTTGGTCGGATTCTATTCTCATTGGTATGTACTGTACTGTATTTTTGCTTTTCTGGAATTGTCTGTACAAGACCATTTCAGTGTCTTGTCAAGTAAATCATTTTATTTATTTTTGGACACTTCAGTGGACCCTGACGATGCTTGTCTCTCACCCTATACATTGACTGTATGAATTGATTTTTATGAATTTTTTTCACTCCCCAGTGGTCACGCTTATGATATCCAAGACCAATCTGCCTTGGATCAAATTGCCAAGACGGATATGGAATGCATTCAGAGCTTTTTGGAGAAATTGGAAGCATCACCCATTGCATCCCAAGTCTTTGATACAAAGAAGGACGAAAACAGTTATCATGGCTTGACCATTAGCATTGGTTCTACGCCGTCCTTGTTTCATCACAAGTCTCCCACCGAAACGCCGTGGTGGAAGGACTTTTGTCAGCGTCATGCCAACGACGAGATTCTCTTTGAGCTTCATCCCGGCAATTATACCATGTACGATCGACAACAATTGTATACGCAGGCGTGTGCCTCGGTGGAGGATATTGCCGGTCGTGTCTTGACTCGTGTGATTGGACATTACAACGACCAGAATCGTCCCAATACCATTATGATGGATGCGGGAGCCACAGCGCTCACCAAGGAAGCGACACCGCAAGGAGGAATGGCCGCCATTGCCAACAGCAAAATCAACGATCAAGTGGTCGAAGTCTACAAAATGTCTCAAGAAGTCAGCATGGCGCGATCCAAGGAACCAGCCACCACTAGTACTACTAGTGTCAACCTATTAGAAGAATGTCCTTTGGGATCCTTGGTGAACCTTTTGCCCAATCATTCCTGCCTCTCAGCAGCATGTTTTGATAAGTATTACATTATCGATGACCAGACGTGCCAATTTGCTCCCGATGCCGTCATTGTGGATGAATGGGAACCTGTCAAGGGTTGGTAGTACCGTAACCGTACCGTACCGGAATTGGAAAAGGAACAGAAAACAAGCCAGAAACAAAATCGAAAACCTATATTGTAAGCCAAGACAGCGAAATGAAGTGACATCACAGTAACCCAAAAGACATGTAACTCTTGTAGACGACTAAAATCTAAAACCCTATATTGCTTTATTCAAGATCTGAATTGAAAGTGAAAAACTCACTAACATATAAATATTCTAGAAATAAAAATAGAAAATTATAGTCTCCACGGTTTTATAAACACACGGCACCATGGGATGCATCCGAGACCAAGGCGGCATACTTTTTCAGTATGCCTGTTTTAGCTTTGGAGGGCAGAGGTTTCCATACCTGTGCCCTTGCGGCAAATTCTTCCTCGGAAACCTTCCAGTCCAGTCGCCGTGCGGAAATGTTAATGGTAATTTCGTCTCCGGTTCGAATCAAGGCCAAGGGACCACCTTCGGCGGCTTCGGGCACCACATGACCAATCATGATTCCGTGCGAGGCTCCCGAAAATCGGGCATCCGTAATCAAAGGACAGTGCGGTCCCAATCCTCGACCTACCAAGGCCGCACCGGGACCCAACATTTCCGGCATGCCCGGAGCACCCTTGGGACCTTCGTTGCGAATGATAAGGGCGTGTCCCTTTTGGAGCTGTCCCCGCATGACACACTGCAAGGCTTCTTGTTCGTTTTCGCACACCAACACGGGTCCTTGCCAGGTGGGGATATCTTTGCCCGAGGTTTTAATGACGGCGCCGCCGGGAGCTAAGGATCCTTTGAGGATTAAAATGTGTTTGCCGGGTGGCGCAATGGGTTTTTCCAGGGGAAACACAATATCTTGATCCAATGGTAGGGAGGATGGAATGTCTTTTAGATTCTCTGCCACTGTTTGACCTGTCACAGTAAGGCAGTCGCCATGCAACATTCCATGGTCCAAGAGATGCTTCATCACCAGAGGCAAGCCTCCGATGGCATGCAAGTCCACGACATTGTACGCTCCTTCCGGCGTCAAGTTGCCAATCAACGGCGTTTTATCGGCAATCACGTTGAAATCATCAATCGACAATTCGACTTGTGCTTCCTTGGCCATGGCCAAGAGATGCAGGACACCATTGGTGGATCCACCCAAGGCCATCATGACGGTCATGGCATTTTCAAAGGCCTGTCGCGTCAGAATATCTCGGACACGAATGTTTCGTTCCAGCATTTGCAATAAACACCGACCGGATTCTTGAATGTTTTGTATCACTTCTTCGTGAATCTCGCCCTTGGCATTGAGGGCTGGAGTAGTGGAGGATCCAGGCACGGCCATGCCAAGAGCTTCAATACAAGTCGACATGGTATTGGCCGTAAACATTCCCGCACAGGTACCTGATCCTGGACAAGCATGTTGTTCAATGGCAGCCAATTCTTCAATATCCAACAAGCCAGCACTGTAAGCTCCAGCAGCTTCATAGGGTGAATGCGTCGACAATTTGGCACCCGTTTTGGGATGTTTCCCCGAGGCCGAGGTTCCAGGATACACGGTAATACCAATGGCATTCAAGCGTGCCAAGGGCATGACGGCTCCCGGGTTGGTTTTATCGCATCCGCCAATGGTAAAGACGGCATCCGTTCGGTAGGCTTCCGTCATGAGTTCAATGCAATCGGCAATCAAATCGCGGGATACCAAACTCATGCGCATGCCATCGGTAGCCATGCTTTGACCATCGCTGACAACGGGCGTTAAATTGCAAAAGGCCTTAAGACCCAATTTTTCAATGGCTTCACCAGCGACCTTGAGCAATTGATCGCAGCGTTGATTGCACATGATATAGCTCATATAGGGAGCACTGACCGTCACTGTTTTCTTGTGAAAATCGTCTCGTTTATATCCGGCCGCATACAAATGTGACCGAGGACCTGATCGACTCACCCAATATTCCTTTTTGTCGTGATTGTCGTCGTTCTCATTGCCGCCATTGATTTCCCAGGATCCCTTTTGTTTTTGTTGTTGGCCCTGGTTTTTCTCCATGTTGTTGCTAGTAGTGGGTGGTTATGGTGGACCTTCAAAACAAATGCTGAGGACGGATTGCTGCAGTTCCGTTTTGAGAAACAACCTTTCTCTCTTTTAGCTATCTTGCAGGCTAGACAAAAGCTGTATCTTCTACTTCTACGAGCTAGTAGCTACTGCTTGAGTTGACGTTTTGGTACTGCTGTGAAAAAGATTGTAAAATATACATCGGAGAGGAGCGCCATCATGGTCCACTATAAAATTTCAGCATTTGATTGATTTGATTGATGCGGAAGGCAAAGATCCAAAATCCATCCTCGGGTCATGACTCTGTCAGTCCCGATAGTGACTGAAGCGAAAAGGAAATGCAAAAACTGGCTTTTCTTTTGAAATTACAATAGCATTCACCCCCATTACCCAGACGAGTGTAGTTAGGGAAAGGCCAGTTGAATAAGGCTTGAAACTGAAGGAAGTGAAGTAAGGACCATAAATGACTAGTTAAGGTGCAAAAGGCTACAAAAAAATCGATGTAGTTAAAGTAGTCTTAAAGGAATATAATTTTGGAAGAGCCACCCTTGCCCTGCATTTCAAGCCGCTTCAAAGAACAAACAGGCACTGCACTTCCATATCTAATAAAACCCACCCATGTAGTAGATGACGTTTGACCTGTCACAATCCAAAATTCCGCCACCGAGACCACTGATTACTGAGGGGGGTAGCTGCGCACTGCGCACTTTGTTCTTGTGGATTGGATAAAATAAATGACAAATACACACCCTTCCCAAACGATCGATCCTTCTTAATATCGTAAAAAGTTGATGACTTCTTCGGCCACCCGAGGCGCCGACTGTGGGTCAGCATGAAAGTGGTGACTTCCGGGCAAGGTCTTCATGACTTCGGGTTTCATGAGGGATATCAAGCGTTCTCGTTTCCGCTCTTCAATGGGCCACCCGTCCTCGGCAGCTAGCATACAAACCGGGCATCGGATATCCTTGTACAAGGCTTCCACTTGTTCCACCGTAAAGTAATGTGCCGATGGCCATCGCAAACGAGGATCATGACGGAATTTGACACTGCCATCGTCTTCCGAAATTTCACTTCCTCGCAGGACCATTTCGGTGGCCGCTTCCACCGACAGATATTGATTCCCAGGAAAGTTGGCGGCCGTCTTGCGGCGAATTCTCACGGCCACGTCGACGCTCGGATATTGGACTCGACTTTCCATGACGAGTTTAATGTTGCCGGTCTGACGCCGTTCGATGTGATTTCGAATATGCGATCCAATGCTCGAGGCCGGACGATCCAGTGGACCCGCACCATCCAACAAACAGAGGCGTTCAATTTTTTCGGGAAAGGCGGCCGCTACCACACAGGCCACTGAAGCAACCACGACGCAGGAGGAGAGCAAGTCAGGTCAGTGACGGACGGTATGGGTATGGATACAATCAACAAGACAAAGTAGCAAGAACAAGGGGCAATGGAACATTATTGGTTTCACTCGTAACGTACCTGCCGCTCCCATCGAATGGCCCACCAAGATGATGGGAATATCATTGTTCCTATCGTCGTCGGGATTGGTGGTGATATCCGCAGACCCGTCATCAGTTTTCTTGCGCTTGTTACTACCACCACCAGCACCATTCTGTTGTTGTGGTGGAGGACTCCACCATCCCAACTTTTGCAAAGCTTCGGCGACATAAAATGCCGATTCCGAAAGCAAAATGGAAGGACCATCGAGACTCTTGTGACTGGACAAGCCATGTCCCAAAAAGTCGAGGGCCACGACACGGACATCCGTGTTGGTGACATGAATCCCATCGGTCTGTGTGTTGCTCAATTTTTCGGCCAATTCGGGTCCTAAATGATGAAAAGAGCGGCAATTGTCCAACCAGCCTTTATGGATTTGCATGTGTGTATGGGATTGCCAAAAACAACATTGAGAATGAGCGTTTCCTCTTTTCTTCGGAACTCCAATCCAACGACCCATTCAATGATGCCATGCCAAAATTTTATACTTTTCTTACCATGTAAACACAAAATTCGTTTTTCCTTCGTCTCGCCTTCGCCATCCTCGGATGGATTTCCTTTTTTAAACCACTCTTGTGCGGCAAGGACCATGCCATCGGAGCATTGCAGCGTCAATTCCTCACAAGGAATAGGAGATACCATGGTGGTGGTAGTTGTATATTTTTGGATGAAATACTGTCGAGCCAACAACACGGAGCGAGCGGATGCGGATGCTAACATTCAATGACTGTACTGTGATTGAGATTGATTACTTGAATTCTCCTCCTCAAGTAGTCTGCTTTTGTGGGTGATGACCTTGGTTTCGCCAATCGATGGGAAATGTTTGTTCAGGCTTCCGAGAATGATGTGGGTGTTGCGTCAAAAAAAATGTGTTCGTGGCTTGAGAGATCTGAGGAATCAATGCACAACTGTCTTGGTAATATCTCTTGAAATTGTGGAAAATTCTTATTATCTTTGCGCCGTCTAGCCGACAAAATGAGGATGTTGAAACAAATTGGGAAAGTATTACTGTTTTTATCGGGTGGGATAAAAACGAATGAATGCACTCAGTCAATCAATCAATCTTTTCTCGCTTTGTAGTAATAATAATCAACAGCTCTATCTTCTAAAATTCAAATGAAATTAGAAGAGAAGGAGACCCACGTAGGAGGCTTAACTGGCCAACAGTTATTAACAAAGCTAAAGCTAACTAAAAGTAAAAGATGCCCAATGATACAGTATTGATACTCTGTCCTTTGAAGTGTAGTTAGCAGGCACGTAATAACATGTTGTGGCTTGGCGTCGTTCTCTTTCGTGTGGAAACATTTGGAACATTCCAACAGCTATTCCAACCGTGTTCCCGACTCAATACCCATGACCGCTTTTTGTACCCGCCGGGTACGACCACGATTGAACGGATGAGGCGTTTGTGTTCGATATGAACCACGTTAGAGACGCTCAAAGCAAGTCGCACACTTGCTCTAAATTTTGAATGGTTGGGATGGAACCTGCAGAGAGTTGTACTTCCCACAATAGGTGCACAAGACGATGGCTTCCTCAATTCGAGCCAAACCGTGGCAGTTGGTTGGGTCTGAAAAATTATGAATGGGAGAGGAGCAAGCCGTCATCATAGAGAAACCCATACAGGCTCTTTCGAATGGGACAGCCACAAAACTGTGTTCTACTTTGCTCATGTCTTCTAGGCTTATTACATACAGCATAACCAGTATGAAGCTTGAGATAGCCAATCAGTATTTTACAAAATTCAGGGTCTGCCCATTTTAATAGATATCAGATTATACAATTCTAGTCAAATACTCCAAAAACTCCATCGCACTTTTTCATCCTGTCTTTGTGTGGATCTTGAATCTTTGTTCAGCCGCAGAAACAGCTGACAAGATAACAGGTACATGTACCGCAGACCGTGAACCGGCCAACATCATGCCGGTGTTTCCCCCCAACAGTCCATTTACAACGGCCACACCAGACTCGCAGTCATTGTAGCCACCATGAGGATCGTCAATAGACCTGTTTTACTACGGGAAGAGGCCTTGCTGGCCGTATTATTGTTGGTGCCGTCCAAAGTGTCCTCATCATCACCATCAGGATTGTCAACAATTGAGTCCTTGCCAATGTTGCTGTTGCTATTCGGTTGAACTCCACTTCCTCCTCCCGTTGCCGACTCGGGTGAAAACTCATTTGCGGATACCCACGGTGGCGATTGGTGCAAGGGTGGTTTGGGAATTCCCAAGGAAAGATTGCAAAGTTCTTCGGCAATGTCCCGGTCTTCTTCTCGGTCCCCAAGGGCATCGCAGGTATACGAGTCCTTCAAAGCTTCCAATCTCACAACGACTTGTCCATTCCGATCTCGCATTTCCAAATTGGTATATCCCGTAATAACGAGGGTGGTAACTTTGGTGGAAAGCCAATACCAAAAACTTTCCACGTCACGTGTATTGCAATTCAGGGTGGCACAGGAAAAGGGTTGCGATTTGAAATGGCCGACAAATTCAAAATCAAAGGCGTACGGCGAGGACGTAGTGGACGATGTCGGGCCCATGTAATAGGATCCATGCGCATAATGACAAGCATTGCGATCCAACCAGGCATTCACGACGCCACTGGACTGAAAGACCAAGACCATGGGATTTTCCAAGGAAGGAATCAGGGAACATTGCTCACGTTGCTGTTGTTGTGGATCCTGCTGGTTTCCTCCTCCCGTCAGAGAAATGGGAAGGGCCGAAGTATCCACGATCCATGCGGGACCAATCAGGGGAGCTGTGGGACAACAGGTGAGGGAATTGGGAAAAAGATCCAGGCCGGGAACAACCTCGGCACTTTGAACTACGAGCGGAAGGTGGAGTGCCAGCAACAAATATGTTGCTCGTCGTAGTGACCGATGCATCGGCCTTTGTCTTGTTATTCTTCGATCCATCCTGCAATTTCTAGTAGGAAGAGGGGCAGCCATGGTGGTTGATTGCGTTTGATCTCAAACTTAGTGCAATAGCTTGCATTACATGCTCAATACGGTGTACCGTAGTGGTTGGCACTGGTGTACCATAGTTATGTTTTTCTTGTTTCCTTCCATGGAAAAATGCATCGTCTTGCCAATTTTGTGCCTTCATCAAAAAATAGTCGAGTCCCCGCGCGCGCATTTCCAAGAGACGCACATGCATTCTACGTGTCTCCAACATCTTCAAAACGAATGTGTTCGTCAGTCCTTGTCCCACTGTTGCTACTGCATTGCCTTTTGAGAGTGATCATCAAAAACTGTGTCCTTGCCACTGGCTAGCTAGCTAGCATCTCTATCCAAAGAGCTATCCAAAGCAGCTGTGGATTTCTCCCCAGCAAGTGGAAGATGGAGACACACACTTCGGTGATTCGCAGCAAGTCCTTGGCGCCGTTGAATTTGAATTGAGATGTTTCAGAGCTTTTCAAGTCTTCTGAGACATTCACTTGAGACATTCACACCCAAGGTGAGACCAGCCGACCATTGAAAGACTAGTTCAAAATGGTACTTTTTAAAACTGGGCACATTCAGACCTGTGCATGCCCGTTTGGTGGTCCCAATGTCGCACAGACTCAATTCATGCCTTTCAATTTCGGTTTCAGACCATTCAAGACATGCATCAGGCTTGATGGCTCTTAACTTTTTTGTGTGGATTTTTGAAATTTAGTTTTTGAACATCGACTTGCAGGGGCAATGGACATGTCCCCTCATTTTTGTCACATTGCTAGATCGTTTCAAGAAGACAACATGAAATTGCACAATGCACGATGAAATGCATTCTGTTTTCTATCAAAAGGACAGTGTCATTGCCTGACTGGGTAACTTGATACAAAAAGAACCTTGCTTGGTTACCAGTGCTTGAATGCATACCACAATAACCTACTACTACTGGACTAGTAGCATGTGAGTTGGACAAACTTTTTTGGCTCCTAAACTCCAATGACCTCCGAAATAGGGCGCACAGTGTCTCACCCGGATCAATCTTGCCTCGGTGGTTGTTTCGCCGGTTCATACACAGTGTAGGACCCAGTGAGTGGTTCATCCTCGCATGAGCCAGTCATTTTTTGCCATGTTTATCGTCACGTGACTTACGCTGGGCATATGTATCAATGCTGGTCGTATTTTACTAGGTGACCTGTGCCTGACGAGCATCTGTCTTGGCAATTAATGTCTCGTGATCTGCTATGTCCCACTATCACATCCCTGTACGTGATGGGCTGATGGGCCATCAGCCCATCACCTCACTGGCTCTTATTTCAAGACTATAGGCCATCGTCCTGCCATCGTAATTATGGGTAAGTGACTTTGATACACTCATCTATTACCAAAAAGACTCATGGTGGCAAGATTGTGCTCACTAGTTCGTATTTATGGTATAGAATGACGATTCTTCGACAGACGATCTCTTTTACTGAAAACACATTTAACGATATCAGAATTTTTACTCGACGTCTTACTCATTGATGACTTGCCCGACCATTGAATTAAAGCTATCTTCTCCAAACACACCAGAAGGTTCAGAACCCGGGATTACAATTATGGCGAGGGCTACCTAGTGGTGTGTAAATTGAATAGAATCGTTCCCCATTGCATCTCCACAGTAAGATCACCGGGAACGTCGATTCCCTAAGCGAGATATGTGGGATACAATAAAATAGTACTCTGCTCCTCCAGACAAGTTCAACCATGTTACCATTCCGAACAATCAAGCTATCCGCGATACCGTTTACCACTACCGTTCCACTAAAGCCCCACTCACTAAACGGCAATTAAGTTGCTACTGTAGCTACCTAGCAAGCGTAATGCTGTAGCAATGCACCAAAAGTAGCAAGTGACAAAGTGACATGAACCAATCTACAGTACAAACAACACCTACACATCATAACTAATTCTTTGGGCTACACACACCCAAAAGCAACACCAACACCTACTACAACTCGGAGTATAGTAGTCACAACAACAATAGCATCATGCCAACCCAACAACAGCAACAACAACAGCAGTCCGCTTTCTCTACTACATGTAGTAGCCATGACAGAGCAGAGCCTCTCTTACCGCTCCACCACGAACCATCTTCTTCTTCTTCCTCCCCGAATGTTCGCCGCTCTTTGTCTCCTCCCTCCCTTCCCCTCCGCAATTCCTCCTTCTCCAGACGACGAGTACGACGCTCTTGTAGTGAGCACAACAAGAGCATTGACAATGGGAGTTCCAGTAGTCATAGTAGTACTGGAAGCAGCACTAGTAGCAACAGCAACAGCGCCCCCAGTCCCATTCATCGACGACAAATCCTGTCCCCCCCATCAACACCACGTTCGACACACAGTACAACACACGCCCGAGTCCAACAATTTGATGCCGCTCGTATATTGAGTGGAAGTGCGGTCGCGGGCTTTGTGGTGGGAACCACCTTTGAGGCCTGCTTAATGGGATTGTTGACGCTTCTCCAATTGCAACACACATCTCAAACAGATTATCCCCTCTTTGTGGCCTGCCTGTCGTTGTTGGTAACCAGTAGTTGGACCGGCATTTTTCATTTGATTTTGAATCAAATTGATGCCTTGGTGGACATGTTGCCAGCGGCCGTTCCCAACAGTAGCAATGGTACGAAACTCTCGCAACTCTTGTCCTTGTATGGCCATTTCAATGGGGGATTGGCCTTGGGCATGGGATTGGAATGCATCATTCTGCAATATGTCCTCTCGAATCGAAAGGCGACGGCGGACACCAATGAACACTATTGGTTGAGTGTCGTGTCCATTGTCTTTGGGATGGGATGCCTTGGATTGACCGGCTTCCGTTGTTATTACAACAAGGCTTCCATGTTCAAGAACAATAACCGACGAACTGCGGTGCCCTTGGGATACAAGCCACTCTGCGATGGTGACTCTGTGGAACCAAGCAGCAGCAACGGCCCAGCATTATTGGCCTGTATGGTATAATAATAAGGACAGTGTAATGTTAGTACACTTAATACAACTACCCTACTAAGTTAAGTTTTGGTATCATAATCACTCTAGCTTAGCCAGCTCTTACTATCATAGATTACAAACTTGGTATCCTAAGCAAGAGACAAATCTATGGTATCTGCCACTTCCTTTCTTCTTCAGGATATTGAATTGGAACGACTTCAGATTGAAGAAGAGAGGAGTAGCTATAGCGCCACACATTGACGATTGTAAGACCACTGTTGACCGATTCGTTTCGTGCTCAGTGAAGTGACGATATGATCTCTCGGGCTGGCCTACAATGGGCATGAGTTCGAAGCCAAAGCGTAGATTTCTGCGTCTTCTTCCAGATCATAGTGTCATATCCGGTACCTAAACATATGGGCGCATCCTCTGGCAAGAGACAATGACATTGGTCGCAGCACAACTCCACAATCTTCATCGTAGTAAGGAGCTGCAAAAAATGACCAGGCGTGGTACCTGCATAGCATGACTGAATTGGTCCAGCAAAAGTACCGCAAAAGTCAACGTTTCGCTTTTGGGTTTCGACAATAGCAATCACTGAAAAAAAGTAGTCAGGACACTACTATCAGGCGTACCATCTAGTGTTTCGTTACTTTCGGTTCTTCTTTCTATTGCGTAGGCCCGCAACATCGATCGCATTGCCAGCATAAGCACCGCCCGCGTGATTGGCACTCGCACCGGTTGTGGGCCTTGTGGCCACTTCCTCCACGCGACGGAAACGTACTCAGCCCCCGATCTTTCTGCATAGGGTCTCGCCGCACCGCCAGGTGGAGATCCTTGCCCAATGCTGACAAATTAGAGGTGACCTTCGCCCACCGATTTGGATGTAGGTCCGACGCCGGGAATGCGGCAACATCCTGCATGGCACCCCTCTGTTCAATTGGTTGTTTCGTATTTCCGACCGCCATGGCTTTCAGTTCTGATGCATGGTGACGATGCCATTCATGTTCATCCTCGCTCTGCTAGCTAGCTAGCTCATCTTTCGCCCCATGTCGGCGGTTGGTCTCTGCGATCGAATAAGTGAAGCACTGTTCATCGGAAAAAAGAGGGACGAGCTAAATCGCGAAGGCCAAAAGAACCCGCTTGTTTTGGTACGAAAAGTGGCTTCGCAGCAGTTACTGACCAAGCCCGGAGATGCTGAGCGGTGCTGATCAGACGGGAACGGGTGCTTTCATTCGGGTGAGGTTCATCGCTACACGGTAAAAGCACGCGTAAAAAAGATGAACAATGGTACAGTGTGCGACCAAGTCCAATCAGAAAGAAGCAAAAAGAACAACACCTGGGATTCCAACGTGGTCCCCCACCGTAGTACTAACCAGGCCCGAAGATGCTTAACTTCGCTGAGCAGACGGGAAGCGGTGCTGTCATCTTGGTATGGTCGTTCCTATCAACGTGGGATTTCTGGTAGTACAAATACCGTGAAGCCGTGAAGCGAACCTCAAATTCCATACACAAGCAACAAGAAGCTTAACGTAACTCTTGATACAATAGCACTGATAACTTGCAATTCAGAGTTGCTATCTGGCTACAGTAATAGTAGAGCTCGTTTGGCTACAGTACTATATAGAGTACCATACCTGTTCTCTCACTCTATATTTTTGGAGCAGATCAGGACTACGGGTAGTTTTGCGACCAGTGCGTGCCGTACTTGCTAGAGTAGTAAACGCGTCCATCCTTGGGACGAGAACAAAGAGTGTTTTGGGGCGGATTGATTCTGTAATACACACAAGTTCTTGATGCATTCCCATGGTTTCAGAATAATGGGAATGGACATTTAATTTCACACACCTTTCATTGGTCAAGACAAAGACAGAAGCCTTTCCTCTACTACGGTAGGATCGACCGCCGTGAGCATTAGTTCCACTTGCTTGCTTGCTAGTAAGCGAGATCGACCACAACACAAGCATACACGAATCGCAATCTCGAACCATTCTTTTTTTAAAGGATGCTCACCACCAGGCTTCCATTGGAAACAAAAGCAGCATGTCGTCCTCCTCCACCAACACTGGCAATAGTGGCAGCCGCAGATCCTGTCCTTGCAAGAATTTGACGTGGTCCTTGTCGTCCTTTAGTGCTGCCGAGTATGGAGATGTCCATGCTCTGACTCGGGCATTGGACAGGAATGGCCGCAGCAACCACAACAGTAATGCTGCTGCTGCAAGTAGTAGTAGTACCAGTGCATTGACCACGGGTGGAATTACACCCCTGCATTTGGCCGCCCAGCATGGACATGTAGCCGCGACGTGGCTCTTGTTGGAAAAAGGACATCCAGTGGATGGCATCCTTCTAGCCAACAACGACAACAACAACAATGACAATGACAAAACTTCAAATTCCATTCAAACCAAAGAATCCTACTGTACACCCTTGCATCGAGCTTCCTTTTCCGGTGCTACCGCCACTATGAAATTATTATTGGAACAAGATGCCAATTTATTGGCACACGATGACAGTTTTGGTGATCAACGGACACCCTTGCACAAGGCAGCGGCAGGAGGGAGATATCTGGCCGTGGCCTTGTTGATCGACGCCTTGGGAACGTGCGGCCTGCTGAGGGAGGGATTGACGGCGTTGGATCGTGGTCAACAGACACCCTTGCAAGTGGCATTGTATCATCAAAACAATTACCAAACGAATCCACGAGACGAAGAACAATCCGTGGCACGATGGGATGGCATTGCTGGGGGTTTACCAAACTGGGATCAATGCGTCGTCCTTTTGCAACAAGCCGAAAAGTTGATAGGGATCCAATCATTGTCGGAGCACGGGAGAAGGTCAGGGGATGATGGAATGGGTTCCAAAGTTGCATCACTGGCTGCCAAGTCTGTTAGTAGCAAAAATGATGCTCCTTCTTCAGTCCCTGCTACTACAAAGTCCTCCACACTGGCTGCCAATCTACCTCGCCATCGATTTGCAGAAGTGGACTGTTTGGATTGTGAAGCGAATGGGGAATGCGTGACAGCAAGTTGGTCCGCGGCGTTCCAAAAAGCGCTCCAACTGTCCGTAAACAATTCAACCTCCGCAGCTACAACTACCACAACCACAGGGACGCAACGCCAACAAGACGAAGTCAGTGACGATATTGGTGCTAACAATCAGCAAATGGAGTTGGACACTACAGAAGGGAATGGAGAGTCTGGCATGGAAATGGAGACGGAACAACAACAGTCCATAGACATGTCATTGTCGGCCTCTGCATCATCGAATGCCAATTTGCTGGATGCCAACAGTACAGTTATTTCCTCCATGGAAGGCCGGGCCTGCCAGGCATGCGGCAAGCAAACCATTGTTCTATTTCCATTGCTGGATAATAGCAATGGTACTTTGGTTTGCAAAAAGTGCAAGCCTCGTCGTAGAAAACAGCAGCAGCCTAACCCGCAACAGCCAAATGGATTTTGAACTTGAAAAAATCAGTGGGCCAGGGCTGTTCCTAGCTAAGTAGCTACTGACCTCCTCCGATTATACTGTAGCTTAATTCGACAGGCCGCAATTCCTCTCCCTTGAAAATACTACTAGTAGGTAGACTGAAAAATATTTATAGTAGCGCTGGCTAGCTACCAGATGAAGACCTTTCTTTTATCCATGCTGTGGATATTAGTACGAGCTAGTAGCTAGCTAGATAGTATAACCCGGACAAGGGGATTGACGTCCAATAAGACGCACACCCGAACATAGTGACGAAGATGCGTGACGTAGAGCTGTATTAACTCTTTGTGGTATTCAAATTCGGAGCACTATCTGTGCCTATGACATTTTTAAGCGATGACATTCGGAAGACGTCGCACTGACGTCTCACGAACAAAATGGTGACGATGAATGGTGACGAATGCAAAAATGCCCTCACCACGTCATTCCAGTTAGCCACCCAATTGTACGGTCATATTGTACTTGTTGTAATGTACTTGTGCTACTGTACGTCGCACTGAACTTGCAATACGACCGGGCACCAAAAGGAAGCACTTGCATTCAACATTTCCCTGGGACACCAATATGCTCACAATTTCTTAGAAACGGATTGCAAATAGCAACACGTCAGACTCACAACACAACAAAACAAATCAATTAATTTCCACCATGAACGCTCTTACCCGCTCTGTTTTCTCTGCCACCACACGGTACGTTCCGTAAGGTTTACTGGTTGCCTTGTTTTAAAGGGGGTCAGGCATGTTGGAAGCTTCTGTGGATTGGCTTTCTTTTGAGTTTGTTTACTGAAAATATTCTAGCGCCCATCAATCGGTTTTGATTTAATTCAACGGACGTCTTTTTTATGGGATTTCTTCTCACCCACTCCTTCTTCGCGTATTATTTATTTTATGATCACAGTGTCACTGGACGCCGATTTGCCAGCAACACCCCCGCTGGACTCAAGAACCCCACCTTCAAGCAAACATGGTTGAGTGATCCTTCCACCTACCCCACCATTGGTGTCTTGTGCTTTGCCGTGGCCTTTTGCGCCGTTTTTTCCACCCAAAAGTTGATCCGCAGTCCCGATGTTCGCATCAGTCCTGCCCGAAAGAACTCTCCCGTCCGTCTTGATTAAAATATTACTCTTGACTTTAGATTTCAACAATGCGAAAACAAGAGGAACTGAAATGAAAATGAACTGGAACCCTTCGGTGGATCCACTGTGCAAGTGTGGGGGAAATGCGTGAAAAATATATATGCCTGTATACAGGATATATTTTTCCGTAAATATAATACAAGGAGGATGTTCCTTTGTGGTCTGTGGTTCGGTGTAATGTCCATGCCGCTGCAACGCAAAGCAAGCCTCAAAATCAAAAACATTAAAACAATAATCAACCTATTATTATTGTCACCAAACTTGAAGGTTGTCAAGGATACGGATTTCGTGGTATATAGATCACAGTAGCGTCGTGGTCAAAACAACTTGTAGCTGGCTCCGCTGGCAGTCGTAACTTTTTTCCTCGGTGGCCATTTCCAAGTCGAGGAAGCCACAAATATCGTTCTGAGCCTACAGGCTAGGATGAGATCGTTCAGGTCCTCCTCGTTGACGGGGCAAAATCGTTCTGGGTGACCCGAGGCGCCGATGGTGGAAAGGCTCTTCTTTGCCCAACACATCCTTCCGAGTTCAGCTGCTGGAGATCTTTCATGGTTTCGTCATGGACGGATGGGGCGAATGCTCGCTTCAGGGACTCTTGCCTCTGTAGTAGCTGGCTAGTAGTCGTAGTAGTCTAGCTACGAACCCAAGTTGACTCTCTCGTAGCAAGTACTATTGGGAGAATAGCCCCAACGTGATTTTTGAAAAAAGGTGGCACCGACCCTCTGTAGCAGCAAACTAGTACGGCACAATGCGTCCTCGTCGTCAAGTCAGTGGCTGCGGATTGTCTACTACTACTGGTAACGATCCAGCAAAGCCAATGCTTGAGTGGTTCATGGATACTCGGATACTTCGAGTCATGAGTTGGGCGCCATACAGTACTAGTAGCTTATTGGTATCACCTGCACAAGCTACTGTTGAAGTACAGTACAGTACAATAGAAAAGAATGGATTGCTTCGACAAAACTAGTAGTACAATAAGTAGTAGAAGTGAGATTGTAACTAAGCAATAAAATAGTATACCACTCGCTAGTGACCAACCTGCTCGGGTGCCTTTGTAGTTCGGTTGACGACGGGAGTAAGTACTACTCGGATATGCAGGCAGACGACGACGACGTGTGTCTCTTCGATTTTTAAGCCGATGAAGATGGACCTGGAGGATGCTTGCCAGGTCCCACATGACTAGTAGAAGCGGCTGCCGCTGTTTCGGGTGTGCCCCCAGTTGCGACCGCTGCGGGTTTCCGTGACGCCGCTTTTCCTTCCGTGGCTGCTGTTGCCATTCCTCCCGTACTCATCGCCGTGGCTGTGGCTGTAGTAGCGACGCCTTGACCCACAGGAGCCTGGGCGGATGATGGCGGTTGCTGCTGTCCCGGCGTCATCTCAGAGGCAGCGACTGCTGCGGCGACGGCTGCAGTTCCCGTGCTAACACCTGCTGCCGCGGCAGCCTTGGCCAGTTTCCGTTTCTTTTTGGTCTTGGTCGTGCTGGACGTGGCAGTTGCACCAGCAGCAGTCGCAGTTGCAGTACCATCACCACCCTTCTTATTGGCATTCCCTGCTTTGCGTTTCTTTCCCGATTTTTTCTTACCCTTGCCCTTCTTTGTCCCAGAAGAAGACGCGGCAGTTCCCGACTCTGCAGCAGGTCCCCCATCCCCCGCCGCATTGGCAGTGGCTGCTGCCGACGCCGTATCACTATTCCCGCCACCGCCACCGCCATGATGGTGATCGGCAAAATCCAACCCCACATCAATGTGCAAGTTTCGAAGGGCGGCAAAGTAGACGGGATCCGAAATCATTTCTCCTCGATGATCATCAATGTGCAATAGTTTGCGCAAACAATCTCGTACGGCTGCCGCGTTGACATGACGAGGACGTGCATATACGGCGGGGCGCGGCGATGATGGTGTGGATGTTGTGGCAGCAGCAGTCGTGGTGGCAGTGGTTGTGGGTGCCGTGGCTGCGGTAGAAGCATTGTTGTTGCTGCTATCTTCTTGTTTGGCGGTTTTGTCAGCACTACTGGTAGGATTGGTGGTGGCTGCTCTTGTTTCGGATACCTCTTGTGCTTGTTGTTGAGGTGGTTGTGATGGTTCCGCTGGTTCTTCTTGGTTTGGTGGTGGTGCTGGTTCTTGTGGTTGTGGTGGTGCTTCTTCTTCTTTGGCTACTACGACGGGCAACGGCAAGGCCCCCATGGCTTGTCGTTGTTGTTGCCATACGTCCTTGAGTGCTTCGACGCGCATTTGACTCAGTGTGATTTCATCGACGGCATCTTCCAATTGTCCCCATAAATCCAATGGCATGATGGTGTCGTGTTCATGACGTGGAAGTCCATAATTCATGCAATACCGGAGCGGTGGAAAATACGTCGGTTGTTGTGCTTGTGCTTTTGGTTTGTTGTTGGGAGAGGCCGGTGTGGGTGGCGGTGTCGGAGGCAGTGGTGGTTGTACAATTTGAACGACACCCGTGGCCACCAAGACATCCAAAATATCCTTGAGAATACAAGACGATGCCCCCGATGGTTTGGGGGCATCTGTTGTTGCTGCTGTGGCAGTGGTCGTAGCAGCGGCGGTGCTGGTGGCTGTCTGATCTTGCGGCTGTGGTGGTTGTTGTGATTGTGGTTGAGGCTGTGGTTGAGACGGCTGCTGCTGTGACTGTGCTTGTTGTGATTGTTGTTGTTGTGGCTGCTGCTGCTGCTGTGACTCTTGTTGTTGTGCTTGTTGTGATTGTTGCTGTTGCTGTGGCTGTTGCTGTGGCTGTGGTTGTTTTGGTTGTGAATCGGATGAAGACAAAATCAGCGGTGGCAGATTGAATTCCAACTGTCGAAAGGTTAATGGTCCATCTGAACCAGAAAAGGTCGGGCACATGCAATAATAAGGATGTTAGAAAGGGAACCAAACCAAAAAAATGCTGCAATCATAGTCCAAAGAAGACCTGTACAAAAAGAACAGAAAAAACAAAACAAGTTGCTTAAAAAAACGTACAAGTTTCTAAAAGCCCACATAAATCTTGTACGACTTGTGCTACCACCGTCGAATCTGGAATGATACTGGGTGAAATGATATTTGCTGTTGCAGGAGTAGGATGTGGAGAAGGGGTTGCCACTTGTGGTTTTGTAGCCGCATTGGAGGAGGTGGCGGAGGTGGCGGTTGTTGATGATACTGACGTAGTGGTAGTGGGAGCGGTGGTTGGAGCAAGAGGTACTGGTGTCTGCTGCGGTTGCTGCATGGCTGCGGCTGTTGCTGCTGGCGGCGGTTGTTTCTGTTGTGGTTGTGGTTGTAACTGTACTGGAAGCTTTAGTTGCGGTGGCTGTGGCTGTGACTGTGGATTGGTTGTAGGCTTTGCTGTCGTCATCGTTGTCGTTCCGGAATTATTTTTGATCGGTTGTTTCTGCTGTGGTGGATGTAAAGCTTCTTGTTGTATGGCGACAGCGGCAGTTGTTGTTGTTATTGTACTTGTATTAGCCGAAGAATCCAGGGCAGATGCTGCTGCTGATGATGATGATGATGGAGCGGCAGTACTCGCCATGGTACGAGGAGGAAGAGACGAGGACTCTGAGGAATTGGAAAAGGGCGCCGCCACCAAATTATTTTGATCCTTGGTGGTGATGGTTGGTTTCGGCACTTGCATCACAGGTGATGGCCAAAACGACGATGGCAACGCCGGCGCTGCTGGAGGATCTTGCTTGACAGCGGATGAGGTTGTCGTGACGGGAGGATCTTCTTTTTTCTTGACATTCGTTGAGTTGTTGTGCGTTCTGTTGTTCGTGGAGGAAGTCAACAAGGCTTGGGCTTGATGTTGTTGGTGTGTCCTTTCATGAGTGGTGGTGGTTGCTCTCATGGCAGCTGCTACTGCTTCGGCTGCTTCTCGAGGTGGAGCATTGGCGGTACTGCTGCTGGAAGTCATGTGATGTTGCTGCTGTTGTGGTGTTGGAGCTTGTGGATGTTGCGTCGTGGATGCGACTCGTGACTCCCCTGTTGACACCGTTTGTCGACTTGGAAGGCTTTGATTCGCCGTCCTTCGCCGTCCGGCAGCTTCTCCACCTTGATGATCACCAGTGTCATTCCCCGTCACATTGCTTCCCTCTGGTGGATCCGTGCCCATGGTGATGAATTTTGTGTCAATTCAAAGGAATAATTTTCTTCTTTTTTTATGTGTATTGCTTTTCAGGATTCTAGGATGATCGTTGCCCTTTTCGTTCCATATTCCATTGGCGCCGTCTGTATATAAAACAAGAGCTGTCTCTTATACACATCTGACGCTGCCGA